>JAEEGH010009110.1_pt1 | contig 23247 bp, 18 predicted proteins | sample 9134181 | NCBI WGS metagenome assembly JAEEGH01 (sample SAMN16246544, study PRJNA631951) | gut metagenome | biome: gut microbiome; feature: rumen; material: DP-attached | host: Bos | place: Iran: Karaj | collected 2018-10
AGGGCTACAGCGACTTCGAGAACGAGGCGCACCAGGAGAAGGACCGCCAGCAGTTCATGCTCGGCGACAACCGCTCGCTGGACGAGATGGTGCGCTACCTCGCCTCGCGCGGCACGATCACGAGCTTCTGCACGGCGGGCTACCGCTGCGGGCGCACGGGCGGCTGCATAATGGACGCGCTCAAGACGGGGCGCGAGGGCAAGTTCTGCAAGATCAACGCGGTGCTCACGTTCCGCGAGTGGCTGGACGACTTCGCGTCCGACGAGACTCGCGCGATCGGCGACGCGCTCATCGAGAAGGAGCTGGCCGGCATCAAGGAGTGGCTGCCGAAGTTCTATCCGACGGTGATGAAGCAGTACGAGGCCACGTGCCGCGGCGAAAGGGACCTTTTCTTCTGAGCAAGACACGACAGTACTGGTATCCGCTTCCCGAGCGGCTCATCGCGCAGCATCCCTGCGAGAAGCGCGGCGAGGACCGCATGATGGTCCTGCACCGCGACACGGGCGTCCTCGAGGACAGGCACATTGCGGACATAGTCGATTACATCACGCCCGACGACCTTCTGGTTGTCAACGACACGAAGGTGTTTCCTGCCAGGCTCATCGGAGAGTGGCCCGACACGCACGGCCATGTGGAGATGCTGCTCGTGAACGCCGCGCCGGACGCGACGTCGGACGCGCTTCCGTCGATGGAGGCGCAGGGCGACTCGCTTTCGTGGAACGTGATAGTCGGCTCTGGGCGCAAGTGCAGGGAGGGGCTTGTCGCGTCGTTCGGCCCGAAGGGCGAGCTCTCGGCGCGGCTGTGCCGTCCTCTTGGCGGCATAGGCATGTGGCGCGTCGAGCTGAGCTGCGAGGGTTCGCTGATGGAGCTTCTCGACAGGTTCGGGCACACTCCTGTGCCGCCCTACGTCAAGCGTGACGGCACTGCGGAGGAGGAGCGCGAGGACAGGGAGCGCTATCAGACGGTGTACGCGCGTGTCGTCGGCTCGGTCGCCGCACCGACTGCGGGCCTCCACTTTACACCGGAGATTTTCGCGGCGCTCGAGGCGAGGGGTGTGCGGAGGGTCGCCGTGACGCTGCACGTCGGGCCGGGCACGTTCAGGCCGGTGACCGCCGAGGACATTGAAGATCACCATATGGACTTCGAGGCGTTCACGGTTCCGCCCGAGACGGCCGAGGCCGTCAACGCGTGCAAGGCGAGGGGCGGAAGGGTCTTCTGCGTGGGCTCCACGACGGTCCGCACGCTTGAGACGGTCGCCGCGTCGACCGAGGACGGACGGATCGTCCCGGGCTCCGGCGCGTCCAACATCTTCATCTATCCTCCGTACAGATTCAAGGCCTGCGACTGCATGCTGACGAACTTCCACCTTCCTCAGTCGACGCTGCTCATGATGGTTTCGGCGCTTGCTGGGCGCGAGAGGATGCTCTGCTCGTATGCGATGGCGGTGCGGAAGAACTACAGGTTCTTCTCCTACGGCGATTGCATGCTGATAGTCTGATTTGGTATAATTTACAGCCAATGGCAATATTCGTACCTAAGGACCGTAGATCGCTTTTCCGCCAGTTTCTTGGCGGAATGTACGACGCCGTCGTGATCACAGATCCGAACGGCCACATACTCGACATAAATCCTCGTGCCACCGAACACTTCGGCTACGAGCTCGACGAAGTCCTCGACCAGCCGGTGTCCATGCTCGTGCCGGGTCTGCACTCCGAGGTCGTGCAGCGCATACGAAAGGGCATCGAGGGCGACCGTCATGTGATGGTGAACGCTAACGGGTGCGACAAGGAGGGGCGCAAGTTCGCGTGCGAGGTGACGGTTTCGGTGATAGACCTGATGAATCCCGGCGACCTTGTGTTCACGATCCGAAACATCGAGAAGCGCCGCGAGCTCATGAGCGCGTACAGGTCGATGGTGAACGCGTTCAACATCTCGGCGGCGGCTCTCTTCGCCTGCGACGCCGAAGGCCGCATCAGGGAGACGAACGAGGCCTTCCGCGAGATGTTCGACATCGCGAGCGACGACGAGGCCCGCGGCCATGTCTTCTCGGACTACATGACCGACCCGCCTCTCCCCGAGAACTTCAAGAAGGCCCTCGCCGGCGAGACCACTGTCACCGGCATTGTGGCGGATGGCGACGGCGACGACCAGGAGGAGCTCGAGATAACGCTTGCCCCGAACAAGATCGGGCGCAAGATACAGGGCGTCGTGGGCAGCGTTTCCAGAGTGTAGACCGGAGGCTTGGCAGGTGAAGGTCGGTGCGTCGGATCCAAGGATCCTTCAGGATTATCTCGCGGCGAAGCTGGGTCTTTCGCGGCGCGGGGCCAAGGACCTCGTCGACGGGCGCCGCGTCTGGGTGAACCGAAAGTGCGTCTGGATGGCGCGGTACGCCCTGAAGGCCGGCGACACGGTCGAGACTTCCGCCGCAATCCCGCGCGCCCCGCACAAGAGCCACGTGCGCGTTCTCTGGTCCAACGACAACTATCTGGTCTGCGACAAGCCTGCCGGTGCGCTGAGCTGCGGCGACGCCGCGAGCGTCGAGTCGATTCTGAGGGAGCAGGAGGGCCTGCCCGCGCTTGAGGCCGTCCACCGGCTCGACCGCGACACGACCGGCTGCCTGCTGTTTGCGAAGAGCCGCGCCGCGAAGGACGCCGCCGTCGAGACGTTCAAGACGCACAAGGTCTCGAAGACGTACCACGCGATCGTCGCCGGCGAGTTCCCGTTTGCGCATCAGATCATAGACGCCCCTCTCGACGGCCAGAACGCGGTCTCCCGCGTCTCGCGCGAGGCGGTCGGCGACGGCGCGTCGTTCCTGCGCGTGCGCATCGACACTGGCCGCACCAACCAGATACGCCGGCACCTCGCGTCCGTCCGCGCGCCCGTTCTGGGCGACCGCGTCTTCGGGCTGAAGCGCGCGCGCGACCAGAGGCTGATGCGCATTCCGCGGCAGATGCTCCACGCCTCGACGCTGGAGCTGCCCGATCCGATGGAGAAGGGGAGCGTCATAAAGGTTCATTCGCCGCTGCCCGCGGACTTCCGCGCGGCGCTGGCACTGTTCGGCATGGGGAAGCGCGGCAGATGAGAATAGTCTTCATGGGATCGTCGGACGCGTCGGCCGAGTGCCTTCGCGCCATTCTTCGCGAGCAGGAGCTGGAGGTCGTCGGCGTCGTCACCCAGCCTGACCGTCCGGCAGGGCGCGGCAAGGCCCTAACCCCCTGCCCCCTTGCGAAGTTCGCGACCGAGCACGGCATCACCGAGATCATCAAGCCGGAGCACGTGAACGACGACGCGTCGATGGGGATGATCCGCAACTGGCGCCCCGACATCGTCGCGGTCGTCGCCTACGGCCAGATACTCAAGAAGCCTCTTCTCGACCTGCCGCCGCACGGCTGCGTCAACTGCCATTTCTCGCTCCTTCCGAAGTACCGCGGCGCCGCGCCGGTCGTAGCCAGCCTAGAGGCGGGCGACAGGAAGACCGGCGTGACGGTCATGCACATGGACGTCGGGCTGGACGACGGTCCGATAATGCTGCAGAGCTACGAGCCGATCTATCCCGACACGACCGGCGGCGCGCTGATGCACGACCTGGCGATCGCCGGCGGCGTGACGCTTGCGAAGGCCCTCAGGCTTCTTTCCCGCGGCGAACTCGCGCCCGAGATCCCGCAGGACGACTCGCGGGCGACATACGTCAAGAAGCTCAAGAAGACCGACGGCCACATCGACTGGAACTCGCCCGCTCTTGTGGTCGAGCGCCGCGTCCGCGCCTACAATCCCTGGCCCGGCTGCTACACGTTCCTTCCCGAGCGTTTCCGCCGCAAGGGCAACACGGGCCGTCTCGTCGTGCTTCGCTCGAAGCTCGCCAAGCTTGCGCCGGGTGACAAAAGCGCCGAGCCTGGAACCGTCCTGCGAATCGAGAAGCAGGGCCCGGTCGTGCGCTGCCTTGACACTGCGCTTCTTCTCGTCGAAGTCAAGCCCGAGGGCTCTTCGGCCATGGACGGCGGCGCCTTCGTGCGCGGGCGCCCTCTCGTTCCCCGCTCCGACAAACTGCTCCCGCAATGAGCTCCGCCTCGGATTCCGCCGCCTTCATGGCGGATCCAAAGTGGGCCTCGTTCATCCCGCCCGCGCCGCCTCAGCGTTCGACGCGCCACCTGCCGTCCCATGAGGACTGCTCGCCTCTTTCCGTTGAGGACGTGCAGTCCCACCTCAGGGCCGGCGGCACACTCGGCGGCATGAAGGGCTACGAGGAGCGCAGCGGGCAGATAGACATGGCGGGCGCAGTGGCCGACGCGTTCAACCGCGGCGGACATCTCATGGTCGAGGCGGGTACAGGCGTCGGCAAGTCGCTCGCGTATCTCGTCCCGTCCGTTCTCTGGGCGTGGGCCAACGACACGCCGGTCGTCATCTCCACTGCGACGCGCAACCTTCAGGGCCAGCTCATGGGCGCGGACATCCCTCGCGCGGCCCTCACTCTGGGCGAGAACGCGCCAAAGCTGAAGGCGGCTCTTTTGAAGGGGAGGACCAACTACCTCTGCCTGAAGTCCGTCGAGGACTATTTCGCCGCCGGGTTCTGGACTCTTCCCGCCGACGAGCAGGCCATGCTGCCCGCGTTCATCGACTGGCTTCACAGGACGGAGGACGGCGACCTTGACGGCTACGACGGCATAGACCGCTCGCTTCTTTCTCGTCCGGGCGACGAATGCCTAGGGCGCAGATGCCCCTATGCGTCGCAGTGCTTCGTGCGCAAGGCCCGCCAGCGCGCCGCCGAGGCCCATGTGATCGTCGCGAACCATTCGCTCGTCCTTGCGGAGGCGATGTCGCCTGGCGCCGGGATACTGCCGGCCTACGGAAGGCTTGTGTTCGACGAGGCCCACAATCTCGAGGGCGTCGCGACCGAGCAGCTTAGCAGCGAGTTCTCGCTTTCGATCGTCGAAGGGGCAGTGCGGCGCCTTCTGCGCCATCACCGCGAAGCGTCCTCGCGCACTGCGCCGGTGCTCCGCGCGGCGTCCGCCTTCCTCTCGTTCCTCGGCGCAATCATGCCGAAGGAGCGCGACACGCTTCGCTACGGCGCCGGCCGCGTGTACTGGGAGGATACGCGCCGGCTTTCCGAGCTGCAGCTCGCGTTCGAGCGCCCTCTGCTGGAGCTGGTCAACTATCTCAGGGACCAGTCGCAGTCCACGAACGACGGCGACAAGGCGATGAAGCTCGAATCAAGCGCCAGCGCGTTTCTTACCATTGCGAACGAGGCAGCGTTTGTGGTCGAAGGCGCCGACGCGTCCTTCGCGTACTGGGTGGAGCGCACGGGCGAGGGTGGCCGCCGCAGCCGCGTCCGCCTCGTGGCTGCGCCGCTTTCCGTAGCGCACGACATGAACAAGCTCTTCTACGATGTAAAGGACTCCGTCGTCCTCTTCTCGGCGACGCTCCGTGTCGGCGGCGACTTCAGGTACATGTCCAGGCGCCTCGGCTTCGGCGCGGAATGCGGCCAGTCGCAGAAGGAGCGCTTCAGCTGCATTACCGCGCCTTCGCCCTTCGACTACTTCCGCCAGTCGCTGGCGCTTGCGGCGGACTATCTGCCCGATCCGTCGTCCGATCCGTTGCGCTACGCCGAGACCCTGGCCAGAACGCTTGCAGATCTCTTCGTCGAGACTCGCGGACGGGCCCTTGCGCTCTTCACCAGCTACGAGATGATGAAGGCGGTCGCGTCCTTCGCCCACGGGCTTCTCGAAGCTGCCGGAATCAGGCTCCTCGTTCAGGGCGAGGGTCTCTCGCGCGAGGCGCTGACGCGCGCGCTTAGGGATGAGGACGAGCTTACGGCCGTTTTCGGCGCCCAGAGCTTCTGGGAGGGCGTCGACATAGCCGGCGACGCGCTTTCGTGCGTTGTCGTGACGCGCCTGCCGTTTGCGCAGGTGGGCGATCCCATGGTCGAGGCGCGAGGCGAGAAGATAGAGCGCGAGGGAGGCAGCCAGTTCCGTGACTATGCGCTGCCGGAGGCCGTCATACGCTTCCGGCAGGGATTCGGGCGCCTCATCCGCACCAAGTCGGACCGCGGCGTCGTCGTCGTGACCGATCCGAGGCTTGTCACGAAGAACTACGGCGCAATCTTCAGAAAGTCCGTCCCCGCAACGTTCCACACCGTCACCGGACAGGACGAGCTGATCAACTGCGTCCGCGATTTCCTTGACGCTGATTAGGTCCGCTCGTCCACGGACATCCCGTGCACTCCAGATACCGGCCCCATTGACTTCAACTGGAATTTTTCGGTATAATTCCCGCAAGAAGTAATAGGGGCTGTGTGCGTTATATCAAGTTTGCTGTACGAGTAGATGCGGATCCTCTGGGCTCGCGTAACGGAAGTTCGCTTTGCCGAAGGGGGTGTGGTTTCTTCTGCGCACACACGATGAACAAGGTTGGGAACATATTCTGAAAGGGAAAATCGCATGATAACACTGATTGCAGCGGCCATGGCGATGTTGTCTGCCATGGCGGCCTTCGCCGACACGCCGACGGTCACGAACGTGAAGGCGAAACAGAGGTATCCGTGGAATGGATATGTGGACATAACGTGCACGGTGTCCGGAATCGACGCGGATTCTGAGATGACCTGGTTCGAATTGGCGGCGAAGCCTGAAGCAGGTTCAGGCGAGACTCGCAAGATTTCGAATTTCTGGGTCGTGGAAAACGGTGTGCAGACGACCGACCGAGTTGTCAGGACCAATGGCAACTACCGGCTGCTCTGGGATGCCGCCAAGACCGATTTCGACAAGAAGGTTTACAGCAACATGGTCGTCGAAGTGTCCCTCGCCGTTCCCAAGGGCGTCCAGCTCTGGGAGGGCGGTCCGTACTGGGCTGAGATGAACATCGGAGCTGAGGAGCCGTGGGGTAACGGCTACTACTTCTGGTGGGGCGACACCATCGGCTACAAGCGGGAGAACGGCAAATGGGTGGCCAGCGACGGTTCCAACGGCAATTTCTCGTTCGAGGCGGGTAATGCGTCGACCTACAACAAGGGCACGACAACGCTTCAGAGCGAGGGCTATACTAAGGACGGCGTTCTCGCCACGGATTATGACGCGGCGCAGAAACAGTGGCGCGGGGAATGGCGCATGCCGACAGATCAGGAGCTCGCAGACCTTGTTGATAAGTGCGCCAGGACCATGGTAACTACGAATGATGGCATCAAGGGTTTTGTTTTCAGAGGGAAAGAAGCCGGTTATACGTCCGCCAGCATCTTTCTCCCTGTCGCCGGTTCAGTCCAGGGGTCTCTCGGCGAAGTCGGTTCGAAGGGTTACTACTGGTCATCCTCGCCGCGCGAGTCAAATTCTAAAACCTCGAGGGCTCTTTACCTTTATTATACCGCCACAGAGATGCTCCAGATAAATACCGCCTTCTACAACCGTTACTACGGACAGTCTATCCGCCCTGTTCAAACGACAGCTGCGGCGGTGCAGACTACGCCGACGGAGTCCGCGCCGTTTTACCTGGACACGATGGAGGGGACGCGCACCGCGAGAGATGTTGAGACGATCACCTATTCTCCGACATGGGTGACGAACGCGCCTGCAGACGCGGTGGCGGTCTTGACGGTCAACGGCGAGATCCTCCCTACGGACGCGGACAAGGACGAAGTCGCGTGGAGTCCTTCGCGTGTCGGCTTGAGCGTGCTCACGAACAAGGTGATGGCGAGCGGGACGCTGTACGGCGATCCGCTAGTGGCGACGTTCAACGTGTTGCCTAAAGACTTCTCGACCGTGAAGGTTGATGTCGATCTCTCCAATGTCACCTATTGCGGCACGGCCCTCACCCCGCCCGTTACGTCCGTGACGTGGAACGGAAAGCCTCTCGCCCTTAATACTGGCTACACGCTCGCATATTCCAACAACGTGGATGTGGGCACTGCCACGATCACGCTCACGGGCACCAATCTCTACTACGGGACATACATGACGAACTTCACGATCAGGCCGAAGCCGGTTTCGGCGGCGATGGTCGGCGTCGTCAGCAACGTTGTCTACAACGGTACGGCGCACACGCCCGAACCGGTCGTGACTGACTCGGAACGGAGCGCGACGCTCGCAAAGGGAACCGACTACACGCTCTCATACACGAACAATACGGAGGCCGGAACGGCGACCGTGACGGTGACGGGCATGGGCAACTATTCGGAGAGCGTCCAGAAGACGTTCACGATTGCTCCGCACGACATTGCCGGCGCGACGATCACATTGGGTGACGCCCTGACCTACAACGGACAGGGGCAGAAACAGCAGATTTCCACGGTGACGGTGGACGGGCTGACCGTCGTCTACGTGGCGAGCGACGACGAGGCGACGGACGTAGGGGAATACACGCTGACCTTGACGGGCACGAACAACTTCACGGGAACCGTCACGCAGAAGTTTTACGTTGCGCCCAAGTCGATAGAGGGCGCGGCAGTCGCGCTGGGCGACGGCCTGGTCTACACTGGATTGTCGCAGACCCAGGGCGTGGAGTCCGTCACGATCGACGGGCTGTACGCGACGTTTGCCGTTTCCAACAACTCCGCGACGGCGGCGGGGCCGTACGCGCTGACCGTGACCGGCAACGGCAACTTCACCGGCGTCGTGACTAACCAGTTCGAGGTCGCGCCCAAGCCGCTGTCGCTGGCGATGGTGGGGGATGTCGGGCCGTTCACATATGAAGAGGGGACGGCGTACACGCCCGAACCGACAGTGACGGACGCGGAACGTGGCGTGCCGCTCGTCAAGGAAACCGACTATACGCTCTCGTACACGAACAACGCGTTCGCAGGCGATGCGACCGTTTCGGTTACGGGCATTGGCAACTACACGAACTCGGTTCCAAAGCTTTTCACGATTGCGAAGAAGGCCGTCGAGCCGCCGACGATCGCGAGCAGCGAATACTCGGGCGAGCAGCAGCAGGCGGCGGTTCCCGCTTCCACCCTGTACGGCGTCGAGCAGAACGCAGGCGGAACCGGCGTAGGCGGGTACGACGTCACGCTGCGGCTTGTCGATTCCTCCAACTACACCTGGCCGAACGTCAAGGACGCGGACCTGACGCTCAAGTTCTGGATCACCAGGGCGACGAACGAGTGGATTACGGCGCCTTCGATCGAAGGCTGGATCTACGGCCAGACGCCGAACCAGCCGAACCTTGGCCAGCCGAAGTTCGGCTCGGCGACAGTCGTGTATTCGCCGTCCACGCCGATGAACACGGGCGATTATACCGCGACGTTCACGGTGGCGGAGACGGCGAACTACACGGGGCTTGAGGAAGTCGTGCCGTTCACCATCGTGTCCGCAGAGGAGGTTGCGCTGAAGAAGGCTCTGAGCGGCCTTCCCGTGACGATAGGTCCGGACGGGACCGGCGGCTGGACGGTGACGATCACGAACGACATCGACAGCGCGAACCTGCCGATTGAGATTCCCGACGACGTCGGGCACGTGACGATGGACTTGAATGGGCACGATTTGCTGGGGACGGACGGGAATGACGGGAGCCCGGCGATCATAATCACGCCTGGTTCTGTAGGGGGCGAAGTGACGCGCCTCACGCTCGTGACGACGGGCGGCGATTCGCTCGTGAAGGGCGGTGACGGCGTCGCGGGCAATCCTGGCGGTAATGGCGCGCCCGCCGTCCAGGCGACCGAAGGCGCGCAGGCTGGCATCAAGATCGACATCGGCGCTGGCGTTACCGTGCAGGGCGGGCGCGGCGACGCCGATTCGCCCGCCATCATCGGCGCGGCCCTCGGCGTGAACCAGGGCAGGCTCGTGAAGGCGAGGGTGGATGTGCCGGACGTGCCGTCCGTCGACTACACGGGTGCGGTGATCGATCCGCAGGTGCCGACGTCCGCACTGTACTCTGTCTCGGCCCCAAGCGAGGTGCGTCCAGGCTCCTATCCCGTGACGATGACGCTGCTGGACCCTGTGATGTACGAGTGGGTGGCGCGCGAGGGAGCGACGGTGAACGGCGCTGTCGCGGTCGTGAACTTCGTCATAGTCGCCGTTCTGCCAAAGATCGAGACCGAGGGCGGGGCCAAGTCCGGGCGCGACAACCCTGCGAGCGTCGTCGCGGTCTACGACGGCGCAGGGCATTCGATCTCCGTCAAGGTGACGAATCCTCCGTCGGGCGCGAAGGAGCGCTATGCACGGACGGCGGCGGGTCCGTTCACGGACGAGAAGCCGGTATTCACGAACGCGATTGAAGCGGCGGAGATTTGGTACGAGCTCTCCGCGGCTGGCTTCGAGTCCGTCACGAACATGGCGACGGTCACCGTCTCGCCGCGCAGCCTCGCCTCGGCGTCGCTGGGCTCGCTTCGCTTCGAGACATCCGGCGGCGTGCGCACTCCAGTCCCGGTCCTTGTCGACGACCTCGGGCACGAGGTGCCGCCTTCTGACTACGACTTCGTCTGGACGGAGGAGGCGTCCGGCGCGATGACGCTCTCCTTCACCGGGCGCGGCAACTACATCGGACTCCTCGAGAGACGGCTTGCGCAGACGCGTTTCCACGTGACGTTCGATCCGGCCGGCGGAATCGTCGGCGAGGACGGCGCGGACTACGACATCGGCACGTACTACGGAGTGCTGCCCGTGCCTTCGAGGCCCGGTTACCTCTTCGGCGGCTGGTACGAGCACGCCGACTTCTCGGGCGAACCGGTGACGCGCAACACCGAAGTCATAGCCGCCGACCTCACGCTTCACGCGAAATGGCAGAGGCGTGTGCTCTGGTACACGGACGCTGTGTTCCACCTCGAGGAAGCGGCGAAGTACGACGGCTACCTCATCGACCCCGCGGCAGGCGACGCAGTTGCGGGCACCGTCAACGTGAAGGCCGGAAAGCCTAATAGGAAGACCGGAGTCTCGAAGCTTACCATCACCCTGCTGGTCGCGGGCCAGAAGAAGGTTACGGTCAAGGGATCGACCTACGACGGCTCGTTCAAGGCCGACGGCCAGTCCCTCGCGCTGTCGCTCGGGTTCTCGTCCATGACCGGCACGTTCGGCCGGTACGTGATCGACGGGTCGCGCAACGTGTTCGCGGCGAAGGACGCCGAATCGAAGATGAGGGCGGCGCAGGCTCTCAACAAGTGGCGGGGGTCGTATGTCGTAGCATGGCAGACGCCTGGCCTGGAGTCGCGCGGATGGAACGGGCTTTCGCTTGACGTCGGCGCGAAGGGCGTTGTCAAGGCGAAGGGATCGCTGGCGGACGGAACCGCCGTGTCGGCGAAGAGCCAGATGCTCGTCGGCGAGCACGAGTGCGCGATAGCCGTGTCGTGGACGAAGAAGACGTCGTCGGTCGCGTGCCTCGTGTGGCTCTGCGAAGACGGCTCCGTCGAATGCGGCAACCTGATGGGCGGCGCATACGCCCTTATAGAGAACGCCCGCACAGGCGCGTTCCTCGACTCGGGCGCGGCGCTGCGTCTGGACAGGGACGCGCTGGCGGCCATGGTGCCCGGGCTTATGCCGGACCTTCTGCCAGACGGGCTTGCGGTGCGCATGAAGGGCACTGCGTTTGACGTCGACAAGCCCGGCAAGGTGAAGCTGCTGAAGGACAAGAGCGGAATTGATCCGGCCGGCCTTGGCACCAATCCTTCAGGACTGAAGCTGAAGTACAAGATGAAGGAGGCGACGTTCTCCGGCACGTTCACGGCGTACTCGCTGGCGGGCGGCAAGCTGAAGAAAACGAGGGTGCAGGTCTCCGGCGTCGTCCTCGGCGGCAAGGGCTACGGCACGGCGGCGATCAAGAAGGTCGGCTCGACGGTCGTAAATATCCGCTGACGCACGACGAGCGAGATCTCAGGGGCTCCCCGTGCCGTTGGAAATGCGGAACGGGGAGCTCTTGACTTGTCGAGAGCAGGCGATTGTGCTGTCCCTTGACATTCAATGTTGAACCTCCTCCCGAGGGGACGGAAATTTCCAACGTAGGCTTTCGAAATTTCCAACGTATGAAATGGAAATTTCCTAGGTAGGTTTTCGATTTTTCCTAGGTAGGTTTTCGGTCTTTCCTATGTGGATTTCGCCGCGTCCGCGAAACCGACGATGCGCCGGGATTTGCCAATATCCCTTTTATCGCATGAATCTCTTGAATTTCGCCCCAGAAGCGCCAGTTAGTTCGCCATAGTGACGCGAAATATGCTACAATATACGGTGTTGCGATGAGCAACCGAAAACAGTAAACGAAAGGAGTTCTGAAAATGAAGAAGTTGGTGATCGTGTTGGCTGCGTTCTCTATGGCGCTTGCCGCCAATGCGGAGTTCAAGTGGTGCTGGTGGGTTGACGGTCCTCAGGCCGGCGACACGATCAAAGGGTGCCAGCTTGGAATTGCTGACGAGTGCAAGGAGATCACAGGCGCGCAGGTCGGCCTTCTCTGGAACCGCTGCGGGCGCGTCCAGGGCGGCGCTACCGTCGCGATGGGCTACACCAACGTCGGCGTCCTCCAGAACGGCTGCCAGTGCGGCACGGTGAACATCGCCCGCGAAGGCGCGGCGCTTCAGATCGGGCTTCTGAACTGGAACCCCAAGGGCTTCCTTCCGTTCTTCCCGTTCTTCAACTTCTCCAAGGAGCTCTTCGGCGGCGGCCGCAAGTAATTCCGAACGGGATGACAGCGGAACGGGAGGCCGCGCGCTTGAAGCCGTCTCTTGAAGACCTTCTGCCGCAGGCGGCGCCGATGATTCTTCTGTCCGGCCTGGACTGGCCGGCGGAGGAGTCTTCGGTTTCCGCGTATGTGGACGTGTCGGAAGGCTCCCCGTTCTACGAAGGGGCGCTTGGCGGAGTGCCAGCCTGCGTGGCGCTGGAGTATCTTGCGCAGACGATGGCGCTCTGCGTGGGCCTCAGGCGCCGCGCGATGGGGCTGCCTCCGCAGATCGGGTTCATCCTCGGCTCCAGGAGGCTCGAGACGCGCATTCCGTGCTTCAAGCTGGGCGAGAGGTATCGGACAAGGGCTACATGCACGTACGAAGACGAGTCGTTCGGGGCGTTTGACTGTGAGATCGTCGACTCGTCGGGCGCGGTCGTCGCCTCGGGCGTTCTGACCGCGTTTCAGCCTGCGGACGGCGAGATGTCCGAGGCGCTCAAGGAGTTTTCATGAGAAAAGTTATCGTCACCGGGTCCAGCCGCGGCATAGGAAGGGCCATTGCCGAAGCGCTCCGCCGCGACGGTTTCGAGGTCGTGACCCATTCGGTAAGGACGGGCGGCACGGACCTTGTCTTCGACGTGTCGGACCGGGCTGCGGCGAAAGAGGCGCTGGAGGCGTGGGTCGCCGCAAACGGCGCGCCGTACGGCGTCGTGCTGAACGCGGGCATTGCGGACGACGGGCCTTTCCCGGGAATGGAGGACGACCAGTGGGACCGCGTCATCGGAACCGACCTTGACGGGTTCTACAACGTCCTCAAGCCCCTTGTGCTGCCGATGGTGCAGGCGCGGGCGGGCGGAAGAATCGTCGCCATGTCTTCGGTCTCCGGAGTCATCGGCAACCGCGGCCAGGCGAACTACGCGGCGGCAAAGGCCGGGCTGATCGGCGCGGCGAAGTCTCTTGCGGTGGAGCTTGCGAGGCGCCGCATAACCGTCAACTGCGTTGCGCCGGGGCTTGTCGAGACGGAGATGACCGTGGACGGCGCGTTTGCCGAGGAGGCGCTGAAGGCCGTTCCGATGCGGCGCTTTGGGAAGCCCGAGGAGGTTGCGGCCGTGGTTTCGTTTCTGATGTCGGACGGCGCGTCGTACGTGACGCGGCAGGTGCTGCAGGTGAATGGGGGGCTAGTCTGATGCGCAGGGTCGTCGTTACGGGAATGGGCGTAGTAAGCTCGCTCGGTCATTCCGTCGGGGCAGCTTTCGAACGTCTCAGGACTTTGAGGAACTGCGTCGTCGTGTCTGAGGACCTGGCGGGCTACAAGGGTCTGCAGACGAGGCTGTGGGCGCCGTCGGGATGGACGCGCCCCCCTGAATACACGCGCAAGGTCGTGCGCACGATGAGTCCCGTCTCCGAGATGGCCCTCAACGCGACGGAGCAGGCTCTTGCGCAGGCAGGGCTTGCGGGGGATCCCGTTCTCAAGGGCGGGCGCTGCGGCGTGGCATACGGCTCGTGCTCGGGCGGCGTCGAGGCGAATGCGGACTTCCTTTCGGTCGTCATGAACCGCGAGGTGAGAAACGTCACAAGCGCGACGTACATAAAGATGATGCCGCAGACGTGCGCGGTGAACCTGTCGGTACATTTCGGCACCACGGGAAGGCTTCTTCCGACGGGCACGGCATGCACGTCCGGCTCTCTTGCGGTCGGCGAGGCGTACGAGACGATTCGCTGCGGTCTGCAGGACGTGATGATCGCGGGCGGCGCGGAGGAGTTCTCTCCGACGCAGGTGGCGGTCTTCGACACTCTTTTCGCGACGTCGCGCAGGAACGACAGTCCGTCTTCTACGCCGCGCGCGTTCGACTCGGCCCGCGACGGGCTTGTCATAGGCGACGGAGCCGCGACGCTTGTGCTTGAGGAGCGCGAGCGCGCCGTCGCGCGCGGGGCCGAAATACTGGCGGAAGTCGTGGGCTTCGGCACGAACACGGACGGGCGCCACGTAACCCAGCCCAATCCGGACACGATGGCCGTCGCGCTTGGCCTTGCGCTGGAGGACGCGCGTCTTTCGCCTGGCGACATTGGCTATGTGAACGCGCACGGGACCGCGACCGAGCTGGGCGACATAGCGGAGGGAACCGCAATGGCGGCGGTCTTCGGCGCAAGTCGTCCGCCCGTCTCGACCATAAAGAGCTACACCGGCCATACCCTTGGCGCGTGCGGCTCGATAGAGGCGGCGATGACGATAGAGATGCTGCGGCACGGATGGTTCGCGCCGAACGTGAACCTTGAGAACCCCGACCCGAGGTGCGGCGACAACGACTTCATCATGGGCGAGGGCCGCGCGTTCGAGACTGAGTTCGCGATGTCCGACAACTTCGCATTCGGCGGCGTGAACACGTCGCTAGTCTTCCGCCGCGCGTGAACAGGCTGGTCACAATCGAGGCCTTTGCGGCTGTCGCGCCCGGGTCTGACGCGGACGTGTCGTTCGTGCCGCCCATTCAGAGAAGAAGGCTCTCGCCTCTGCAGAAGCTGTTCTTCAGGCTTGCGCGCGACGTCGCGCCCGACGCCGAGGACGTGCCGTTCGTCTTCGCCTCGCGCGACGGAGAGGACACGCTTACGCGCCGCATCGTCGACGACTTCTGCGCCGACGGGTCGGTTTCGCCGAACCGCTTCAGCTCCTCGGTCTACAACGCCGCGCCGGGCCTTTGGAGCGTCTTCACGGGCAACCGCGACTCTTATACAGCGATCGCCGCCGGCGACGACACCGTCGAGTGCGGCATGATCGAGGCGCTCGGGACGTGCGCGGAGCGGGGGCGCTGCGTCTACGTGTGTGCCGAGGAGACGCTCGGAGGCCGCGGTTTCGCGGTCCGCCTCGGCCTGGCCGAGCGGCCGGGTCCGCAGACCGTCCATGCCGCGTCGGCGGGCGTCGGCGGGCGCGATTCCCGCTTCGACATCGACTCGTTCGTTCTTCTATGCAGGGGGACTGTCCCCTCGCTTTGCGGCAGATGGATCGCGCTTTCTCGTTCTTGAGGGGGCTGACGTCGACCTGCCTTTTCGCGGTCTTCGGACTGGGCGCGCTGCTTGTGTCGCCTCTTATGCTGGCTCTGCGCAGGCCAGAGTTCGGCCAGCCAGTGGTTCGCGCGCTCTGGAGGCCGCTTGTGGCGCTGTTCGAGCTTACGGGTCTGATTCGCGTGGACCGCGGCAACCTGCCGTCTTCAAGGGGCGTGGTGCTTGCCGCGAACCATCCTTCTCTCATTGACGTCGTGCTCGTTCTTGTTCTTGTGCCGCGCACGCTCTACGTCGCAAAGCGCGCGCTGCGGACCAATCCGTTCATGGCGGCGATAGTTCGCGCGACTTCGCTGCCCGACGACGCGAGTCTGCCGGAGGCGGCGGCCAGATATCTTGCGGCGGGATGGAACGTGCTCGTCTTTCCCGAAGGCACGCGGTCGCCGGCGTCGGGCATGCATCCGTTCAGGCGCGGCGCGGCGCAGATCGCAATGAAGGCCGGGGCTCCTGTCGTGCCGGTCGCAATCGTCCAGTCGAGGCGCATTCTCGCGAAGTGGCAGATGCCATGGGAGATGGGTCCGTCCCGCGTTTTGTACGAGTTTCGCGCAGGCGAGCCGCTCCGCGCGTCAGGCTCATCGTCGCGAGGCGAGGCCGTGAGGCTCACCGCGGCGCTCCGTGCGTCGATCGAGGGGCTTTTCTCGCGTCCGCCTGCGGAGCGGCCAGGGCGAAGGATGCGTACCGTCGAAGTCGCCGGCGTGCGCGCGGAGGTTGCCGATACGTTCGCCGCGAGAGCCCGCGGGCTGATAGGGCGCGAGAAGCCCGCGCCCGGCGAAGGCCTGCTCATTACGCGCTGCAACTGCATACACACCTTCTTCATGGGCTACGCCATCGACGCCGCATTTCTCGACGCCGATGGCCGCGTTGTAAAGACCGTCAGGAACATAACCCCTTGGCGTTTTCTCGTCTGGGGCGGACTGAAAGCGCGTTCGGTGCTTGAGACGGCGGCGGCCGAGACCCTTTAAAAACGGGCGTCCCGCGCGCTTTTGGCGCATTCACTTTCGATTCACTTTCGATTCACTTTCGGTTAATCCCCGATTCACTTTTCCTTTGCCGTTTCGTGCTATCATATAACTGTCCCGGCGGTCGGGGCGGAAAGGAGCTTGTGAAGGATGCTGGCGAAGTGCTACAGCGGCGCGGTGAACGGAGTGGACGCGCGTACGGTCGAGATTGAGGTGTGCTCCACCCTCGGCACGTCGCAGTTCGCAATCGTAGGTCTGCCGGACCAGGCGGTGAAGGAGGCGAAGGACCGCATACCGACCGCGCTCAAGAACCAGGGCCTGGCCTCGTCGAAGGAATACGACGTGATGGTCAACCTCGCTCCGGCCGACGTCAAGAAGGAGGGCCCGATATACGACCTTCCGATAGCGGTCGGCCTTCTAAAGGCCACGCGGCGCATTCGCTGCGAGTGCCTCGCCGAGTTCGCGTTTGTGGGCGAGCTGGCCCTTTCGGGCGAGATAAGGCGCGTGAGGGGAATACTGCCGATCGTGATGGAAATGGCAAGGATAGGCCGTCGCGCGGTAGTGGTGCCTCTGGAGAACGCAGACGAGGCGAGCGTAGTGCGCGGGATAGACGTGATACCGGCCGGCACGCTGCAGGAGGTCGTGCAGTACCTTGAGGGCGAACGCCGCATAGAGCCGCGCCGCACTGATCTTGCGGACCTTGTGAAGAACGACCGTGACGCAGGCGACGACTTCTCCGACGTGAAGGGGCAGGAATGCGCGAAGAAGGCGATAGAGGTGGCGGTCGCGGGCGGGCACAACATACTCATGGTAGGCACGCCCGGCTCCGGCAAGACCATGCTCGCAAGGCGAATCCCCTCCATTCTGCCGCCGCTGACGGTCGACGAGGCGCTGGAGATATCGCGCATACATTCCGTCGCGGGCGTAGAGAAGGGGGGCGGCAGGTTCGTGACGAAGCGGCCTTTCCGCGCGCCGCACCACACGGTTTCGTCCATAGGGCTACTGGGCGGCGGCTCGCATCCGTCGCCAGGGGAGGTCTCGCTCGCGCATCGCGGCGTCCTGTTCCTGGACGAGTTCGCGGAGTTCCCCAGAGCGGCGCTGGAGGTTCTGAGACAGCCTCTCGAAGACGGACACGTCGGCGTCTCGCGCGCGGCGGCGGCATACGACTTCCCGTCGAAGTTCATGCTGGTGGCCGCGATGAACCCGTGCCCGTGCGGATACTACGGCGACGACACGCACAGCTGCCGCTGCTCGACGCGTTCGATAATCAAGTACCAAAGCCGCGTGTCGGGTCCGCTGCTCGACCGCATCGACATCCAGATCGAGGTCCCTCCCGTCGAGGCGCGGCGGCTGCCTCTGATGAAGCCAGGAGAGCCGAGCAGCGGCATTCGCGAGCGGGTCGTGGCGGCGAGGGCGATTCAGGCCGAGCGATACAAGGGCCTCGACGGCGTGCGAACGAATGCGGAGGTGAGCAGCCACGATCTGGCGGAGGCCTGCAAATTCACGCCAAGGGACGTGGAGGAGCTTGTTCGCACCATCGAGAGGCTGAACCTTTCGGCGCGCGCGTACGACAAGGTCCTTCGCGTGGCTCGTACGCTCGCGGACCTTGCCGGTTCGCCCTCCGTGAGGGAACAGGACGTGCACGGCGCGCTCGCCTACAGGCGCATGGACGGCGAGGAGAACTCGTTCTGGGTGTGAGTTTTGGAGTGTCCGCATAGTGCGGACCAAAAGGACAAACAGACAAGAGAAAGGAGAAACAAGATGGACGAGAAGATGCAAGAGCAAAACGACGCAGGCACGGCGCAGTACCGCCCGAGGCTGGCGCTCTACCACGCGAATCCCCGCGGCACAGGATGTGCGATTACCATAAATCTGCATCCTGCGCACGACTTCAAGGGAGGCTGCATAATGCTGAACGCGGCGGCGCAGTGCGCTGTCGGCGGCAAGAACGGCGGCAAGACGGAGTTCAACCGCTTCGACTGGCAGAACGCCGTGACCGTCAAGCTCGACTTTGACGACCTATGCCAGTTCCTGCAGGTGTTCAGGGGCGAGTCCGAGTCGATATGCGAGGGGCGCGGCCTTTTCCATACGTCGAGCGCGGCTACAGCGAAGATCGGCCTGAGACACATCGTCGAGCCGCTCTCCGGGTATGTGCTCGACATATACCGCACTCCTCGCGGCGGAACCGAGGCGCACGTTCGCTTCATGTTCACTCCGAGCGAGGCGGCGGGGCTTTGCTGCGCGATCGAGAGCTCTATGCTCTACGTCTGCTTCGGCCTGCCGGTAGTGCTTCCTCACGAGCGCGCCGCCGCCGGAACCGCGCGAAAGGGGTCGGACGATGCTGCGGCGTGACCGCGATAACGTCGGCGTGCTGAACGGCGAATGGGGCGAGGACGTCGCGGTGGAGTTCCTGCGCAGAGGCGGGTTCGAAATCGTCGAGCGCAATCCGCGCCCTGTCAAGAACGACATGCGCCTTGAGATCGACATCGTCGCCTGGGACCCGAAGTCCGACACGATGGTGTTCGTCGAGGTGAAGCAGCACACCAGCCTCTCCAAGTTCTCGCGCCGCATGAGAAGCGTCGATCGCCGCAAGCTTGAGAACCTCCGCCGTGCGTGCAACGCATGGCGGAGGGCCAACAGGTGGGGAGGTGCGTTCCGCTTTGACGTCATCGAGGTGTACGGCGAGCCTGGCGGAGGCAGGCCTGTCGTGGACCACATAGAGCGCGTAAACCTGTTCACGAGGCGCGACAGGTTCGTGAAGTGGTGCTGAACGCTGAAAACATTCAAGTGAAAAGGAAAGGAGTCTGACATGGGCAAGATAGCCGATGCATTGGATGAGGTGATGAAGACGATACGCAGGGAATTCGGCGAAATGTCGATTCTGCGGCTTGGCGACGGGAACCGCGGCGCCGTGGAGACCATATCCACGGGCGCCCTGTCCTTGGACGCGGCACTGGGCGTAGGAGGCCTGCCGAGAGGCCGCATAGTCGAATGCTACGGGCACGAGTCCTCCGGCAAGACGACCCTGGCCCTTCACGTCGTCGCCAATGCGCAGAAGGCGGGCGGAACCGCCGCGTTCATAGACGCCGAACACGCGCTCGACCCGGGCTACGCCAGAAAGATCGGTGTCGATCTCGACAGCCTTGTCGTGTCGCAGCCGAACTCCGGCGAAGAGGCGCTAACCATATGCCATGAGCTCGTCAAGTCCGGCGCGGTGGACGTAGTGGTCGTCGACTCGGTCGCGGCCCTGACGCCGCAGGCCGAGATTGACGGCGACATGGGCGACAGCCATGTGGGCCTTCAGGCGAGGCTGATGAGCCAGGCCATGCGCAAGCTAACCGCGACGCTTGCGCAGACCAAGACTCTCTGCGTGTTCACCAACCAGGTGCGCGAGAAGATAGGCGTCATGTTCGGCAGCCCCGAGACGACGCCCGGCGGCCGCGCCCTGAAGTTCTATGCCACGTGCCGGCTGCAGGTCCAGCGCATAGGCGCCATTAAGTCCCCGTCCGGCGAGGTGGTCGGCAACCGCACGCGCGTCAAGGTCGTCAAGAACAAGGTCGCCGCGCCTTTCACGGAGGCTGAGTTCGACATCCTCTACTCGTGCGGAATCTCGTGGGAGGGCTCCGTGATCGACGCCGCTCTCGCACGCGGCATCGTCGAGAAGCGCGGCAGCTGGCTTGCGTTCGGCGACGTTCAGCTTGGCCAGGGGCAGCTTGCGGCGATAGAGTTTCTGAAGGAGAAGCCGGAAGTTGCGGCGAAAATCGCGGAGATGGCCCTGTCCGCTCCGAAGCCGATCTCTTCTGGCGCAAAGGCCAAGAAGGCCGCTTGAGGGAGGTCGCCATGAAATCCCGCGTGTGGCAGTGCGGTCCGGTCTCCGAAAGGCATGTGCAGGCGATTTGGTACGACGCGGCGCTGCGTCCGGACCGGCTGCTCACGCGCCGCGGCTGCGAGGTGCATGTCGCGAGCCCGGGAGAATGGAACCTGGGGCCGGGGCCGGACTTTCTGGGCGCCGTGCTGGAGCTCGGGCCGGAGCGGCGAAGGGTGGTCGGCGATGTCGAGGTGCATCTCTGCCCGGCAGACTGGGACATGCACGGGCACGGCGCCGACCCGAAGTACAGAAACGTGGTGGCGCACGTCACGTGGGGGTGCGGTCCCTCGCCGAGCACGCTGCCGCCTGGCGCGGTGTCGATCTGGCTCGGACGCTTCGTGACGTCTGACACGTCGTTCTCGCCCGACAAGATCGATCTCGGTGTCTATCCGTTTGCCCGTCTGCCAATTGGCGAGAGGCCTTGCGAGGAGTCTCTGGGCCATGACCCCGACCGCGCCCGCGAAGTGCTGTCCGCAGCGGGCAAGCGCCGCCTGCGCATGAAGTCCCTGCGGATTTGCGGGCGTCTCGGCGAGGCGGCCGCCGAACCGGCTCGGAGCGGCGGCCGTCGGCAGGTGTTCTACGAGGAGATAATGACGGCGCTTGGCTACAGCAGGAACGGACAGAGCTTCCGCCGCGTCGCGAGGCGCGTGCCTCTCGACGAGCTGCCTAAGGAGCCGCAGGCCGCGAGAAACGCCTTTCTCGCGGCGGGCTCATTTGAGCAGTGGGACCTCACGAGTAGTCGTCCGTCGAACCTGCCCGAGGTGCGCCTGAGCCGTGCGGCCGAGATGTTCACATGCACTCCAGTGATGGAAATGTCGGAGACGTCCGACTTCTCCCGCGCGGCCTGCCGCGAGATGGTCTCCGCCATGTGCGCCGACGGGACTGGCGACGGCGGCGCCGGAAGGATCGTCGGCCGCGGCCGCGCGGCGGCCGTGATCGCGAACGTCGTCGCGCCTTTCGCCCTTGCCGAGGAACGCCTGTCGGCGCTGCCCGACTGGTTGCCGCCCGAGGACATTTCGGCTCCCGTCAGGCTTACGGCGTTTCGGCTCTTCGGCAGGGACCACAATCCCGCGGCGTTCTATTCGACGAACGGACTGCTCATTCAGGGGCTGCTACAGATCTACAACGACTGCTGCCTGCGGTACCATCCCGAATGCGGCGACTGCGGCCTGGCGAACATGCCAAGCGAGAAACCCCTTGGGTTTGGCGGCGGCAATATGCTATAATCACCGACATGAAGATATCATATAGACAGACTTTGCAGGTCGGCTCGTACGGCGTGAATGCGACGGTTCTCGTAATCGGCGGCAGGGCTTGGATCGTCGATCCGGGCAGCGAAGGGGACCGGATCGCCGAGCTTCTTGACGGCAGATCGCTGGTGCCGGCGGGCATTCTGCTCACGCACGCGCACTTCGACCACGTAGGCGCGATACCGGAGCTTCAGAGACGGTATCCCGGGCTGCCTGTAGTCGTTGGCGACGCCGACAAGGTCGTCTTGTGCCATCCGATGAACTGTCTGCCGCCCGAGTATCCGGGGGTCGGGCGCGTTGAGGGGCTTCTGTCCTATGGGGAATCGGGCTCTTTGCCCGAGGGCATGGAGGTGATAGAGACGCCCGGGCACACGCCTGGCGGCGTATGCCTGTATTTTCCGGAGGACTCGCTTCTTCTTTCCGGCGATACGCTTTTCGCGGGCTCCGTCGGCAGAACAGACTTTCCCGGCGGCAACATGACGGCCCTTATGGCCTCGATCGAGAAGCTGAAGCGGCTGCCCGACGACACGTCCGTGATACCCGGACACGGGCCTACGACTACGATTGGCGCCGAGAAGTCGGGCAATCCCTTCTTCTGAGGCCCCGCGCATGTTGCGGGCGTGGTTCCTCCGTTTACGCCGCTTACGGAGGTGGTCGAGCGGGTAGCAATACACCACGCGGCAGGATCCTCTTCCGCGACCAGTGGCACTCTACCAGATTCCCCTGCCGGTAGTCAAGGCGGCATGATGTCCAAGCGCCGCAGATCTCCAGCGCGACTATGAGGAGGTTGTACGGCGCTACACGAACGCGGACGGCACGAAGAAGCGCGGGTGGATGCGCGCGCCGAACGGCCAGCCGACGAAGCTGACGGAGCGGCAGTGGGTGCAGGTGCGCACTCCCGCGTTCAAGGAGTGGTTCGGCGACTGGGAGGCGGCGGAACTTCTTGCGCTTGCAGAACGCGCATGGAGCGACAAAAACTTCGGAACTACTGCAAATTGTGGACGAACGGGGCCGTACAGCCCCGTTCGTCCACAATTTGCAGTAGTTCCGAAAAACGAGGGGGACAAGTCCCCGCATGTTTAAGAAAAACAATCAAGCGAAATCAGGAGCATTATTCATTCCCGGAAATGCCGGGGTCTCCCGCCTTGACGCAAGGTCCGTGACTGCCGTCCTGAAATCGCTCGATGGCACAAGTGTATCAAATCGCCCCACTGTAGTAAAGGGGGCGTTTGATTCTGTTTGGAGGTTCCCCGTTGTTTTCGATGCAAGCGAGGGTGTGCGTATGCCTGCGCTGTTTCGGGACGGTTTTTAGGGAAAGAGTGTCGCCTCTCAAGTCCGATCTTCGGTATAGCGCTAAGTGCCAGGTTCCAACGTTGTGTATTAACGCGTTTTCGCTATTTCCCGTGGTGTTTTGTGCATTTCCTGCCTGTGCACGCGGTGTTTCCTAATGGTGTACGCGGCGTTTGCTAGGCGTGTACGGGGGAGTTTTGACGTCATTACACCATAGAAGTGACGTCACTTCAATGGTATATTGACGTCACTTCACCACTGA
>JAEEGH010009111.1_pt1 | contig 23246 bp, 24 predicted proteins | sample 9134181 | NCBI WGS metagenome assembly JAEEGH01 (sample SAMN16246544, study PRJNA631951) | gut metagenome | biome: gut microbiome; feature: rumen; material: DP-attached | host: Bos | place: Iran: Karaj | collected 2018-10
GAGCTGCCGCAATTAAGAACGAGTACGCGCATGTTAAAAACCTTTGTAATTGATTATGGACGGAAAAATAGCATTTTGAGGTTTGACTGGCTTAGGCATTTTTTATTTATATTGGTATGTAGGGATTATTATGCAAGAATTGTTAACATGGCGTAATCTTCGTAATAAACTGGACGATATGCTCAAAGCTCGCGAAATGAATTATCGCGAGGCTGTGGAATTGTATTATAAGGAACACCCTAAAGACTTGTCCGAGAAGCGTTTAAAGGTTGCGCAGGATATTACGTCGAATCTCAAAAAGAAAAAGTTTGCTGATGAAGATGTTTTTTGCTTTGAGAACAGTCCCGAAAAGAAATATTGGAAAAAACGTCCGAAAGACGATTCGGACTTGAGTAAAGATAAGCTCCCTGAAAAAGATAAATCCAGATACTCCAAGGCAATAGATTTTTTTGAAAAACTCATACAGTTTGTCAGACTGTTGGATTGTCCCAAATCAGGGCAATGGATTATTGAACATGAGGGACTTGATTTCTGGAACAAATTCCAGCGAGAGGTGGTTCAGCCTCTCAAAAGAGAAATTGAGGACCAGAAATATAAAGAAGGAATGAGTGATTTAGATTTCTAGGAGAAATGATGATGAAAAGAATAATCGTTGCGCTATGCCTTTTGGGTGCCGTGACTTTTGCAGAAAGCACAATCATAACGCCCCAACATCAAGATTCCGTGCAGATGTGTCCTTGCCCAGAAAAGAAGAGCGTTTGGGCTAAAGCGAAAAAATGGATTTCTGAACACCAAGAAGAAACTATTGCTGTGGGATCGGCTGCGGCACATGTTGCTGCTGCTGGATATATTGCAGCTCATGATTGCGATCGTTATCACATTCTCATTGAATATATGCTTATGGATGCCTGCATTCGGAATTGCGGTAATGAAGAAAAATGCGCTGAACGCATTGTTGAATGGGAATGCAAACAGAAAATTAAGCCGGAAGAGGCCGAAGTAAAAAATAAATCGTGCCCGATGAAATAAAAAAAACTCCTCAAGAGCGAATCCTGAGGAGGGATTGTGTATGCAGGTGGTTCTATTTGCCTCCCTTGTATAGTTTGCTGGTTGGATTCATTTGAATAGAACGGTTTTTATGAACAGCTAAGTACTGTTTGTTGAAACCGCTCGTGCCCTTGTTGGCGTTATGTTGGTTTGCGTGGTTGTCACGCGGCGAGAGTTTAGACATAAGAGTCTCCTTGTTGGTTGTTTGTGTTATGCTGCGTCATCTTCGTCTTCATTATCGGCACATAGTGATTCAAGCATCTCTTTGCCGAGCTTGAAGTGGACAACGTAAGGTTTAAGGTTGTTTTTAGGGTCAGGCGTTCCCATGAAGGTGACGTCACCATTTAGGGGATTAAGCTTTGCCTTGAAATCGGTCTGGATGTATGTTTGGCGCATCATCTTGCCGATTTTGACTAGCTTCACCTTGTCAGAGCATAGTTCAACATTTTGCAGATCTATGCCGTATTTCTCGGACATGTCTTCAATCGGATGTGAACCCTTGTCATACCATTGGTCGGTTACTGGCTGGATATTCAGCAAAAACGGGGCGAATCCAGAATCAGGTGTCCACAAGGTGACTGCAAAGGCTCCTTTGAGTCCCTGCCATATTTCCTTGGATTCAAACGCTTTAAGACCTTCTTGAGTAAGCTCATAGCCGTTTATCTTGTCATAGCAAATAAGGCCACTTTGCTTGAAAAAGAATAGGGCGTTTTTCACGGCGCTTAAGTGTGCTTTCCCGTTATCACAGAGTAGATCGCGGCAGATATCCTGCTCGTTTGCTTGCGGATGTTCCTGAATGTACATCAGGAAACCGCGTATCCACGGATTGGGACGCAAGGACTGGATTTCTCCCGTTACAATGCGGTAGGTGATATTGGAATTGACGATATTGGTGATGTCGAGAATCATGGTTGTCTCCTTGTTTATGGTTAGAGGTTGTGGGTTACATTTTTGAGTTTTTGGACGATACGTCCGAGAGCGCCTTGCCCCTTGCTCATCGCGCGCCAGTTGCCTACATGAACCATCATGTAGCGGGCACGAGTGATTGCTACGTTTAGGCGGTTTGGTGCGCCTATAAAACAGGTGGGACATTGGTTGCTGTAGCTAAGGAATACGATGTCGGCTTCGTGGCCCTGGAAAGAATCAACGGAGCCTGCGCTGTAGGTGACGAACTTACCGCTGTCCTTGAATACGCACTGGCAGATTTTTTTCAGTTCTTCTGCCTGTTCTTTATAGAACGATAGCACTGCTACAGACCACTTTCCTTTTTTATTTGGCTTTGCTTTAGCGAAATCACGGAACTTTTCAAGTTCTTTTTTGATCCATATCTGTTCAGCTTTGTTGCGGTTCTTGTGGTCGCAGCGGCCCTTGATGTTTTCCCAGTGGTTGTGCTTATTTCCAAAGCGGTGGTAATCCCACTCGCGCTCACCTTTCATGTGTTCTGAACGCATAGCCTTTCCATCGTAAAACTCGTCGGAGGCTAGTTTTGCGATATCAATATGGCAACGGTGCTGAAATGAAAGCTGTATGCGGCGTTGGTCCAGCATTTCCTTGGGAATGCCGCGGAATAGGGCCAAGTCCTTGTATTCGCCGTATCCCTTGAGCAACAGCTCCATGCAAGAAGGAAGGTAAATCTGCTCAAAAATATGCAAGTTCTTTTTGCAGTTTTCCTTGTCGCTAATGGGAATCAGTTTATCGATTTCCTCCTGTAGGCGGGCTAGAGTACTGCGGTCTGCATTCACCTTGTTGTCGCGCTGTTCAAACATGCGGATAAGACGCCACGCTACTTCATTATGCCATTCCTTCGGTTTGTTTTCATCATAGCGTTCAAAAAGGACTTCGCGATTATAGCGAGCTATACTTACCCATTCCTGCATTTCTTCTTCGTGAAGAATGCGTCCGCTTTTCTTATCTTGGGCGGGGCGCACTGTTGTGATGCGGGGTGCGATCATGTCGCGGTGATCCTTGAACGCTTTTAAGGAGCCGACAATAATCGTTGCGTAGGGAAGCGTATCTATGTCCTCTTGTTTATCCGCATCGGCGAAGAGAATGTCGTTTTCCTTGGCGTATTTGCGGTATAAATAAGGCAGGTAGGAGTCTGTTTCGTTTTCCTTCTCTACGAGAATCACTGTTTGGCGGAAACCTTTCCCCGATAAGGCTAGCAGAGAATCCGATGCGACTGTATATTCATTTCGTTTATCGGGATCCTCCGGATAGCAAATCTGAAGATTTTCGGCAACATCATCGTCGTTTACGTAAGGCGAAAGCTGCTTGATGTCGCCGACGATAATCCAGTGCTTGCAAAGAACTGCCGGTACCAAGAATTCCTGAACGGTTGTCTTGGAGGCCTCATCGAGAATCATGTAGTCAAAAGGGGCTTCCGTTTGACCTTTCGAGTGAAGTTTTTCCATTTCCGCAAGTGCCGCTCCAAAGATAGTGCCCGCTACAATAGGGACATTTTCTTGGATGATGTTGTAAAACATCTCGTTGTCTTTGGGGTCACAGTTTTCAAGTAGGAAATACTGCTCTGCAGTACGCATGTTTTCTGGGATGTTTTTGATGCGGCTTTGAAGGGCTTTGGCTTCGGTTTTGTAGAAATTCTTTCCGCAAATGAATTTCTTGCCGTCTGAGCTAATTCTGTCGTTATCGCTATCGCCATAGCGCATTACGCTAGCTTTGTCCAAATGCCCCTTTAGGCGTTCAAGGATGTTGTCAACGGCCACATTGGTAGAGGCTACCAGCAAGATGCGCTTTCCTTCTTTAACCAACTTGACTATCGTATCCAAGATGGATGTTGTTTTTCCTGAGCCTGCAGGTCCCTCTTTGATTGTGAAGTCGGGTGTCGATATTGCGTTGCACACGAATTGACGTTGCTCGCTGTTGCCGGGACGGCTGTTGTCCTTTAGAAATTCGTATTCGCCATCGTTTAAAATTGCTGGCTCAAACGATGGCAACTGGATATCTTGTGTCTGCAAAAGGGCCTGCAGTGCATATGGAATGACTTTGGGAATAGAGTGTCTTTCTTCAAACGAATCAACTTCGTTGCGGGCGAGTTTGCTTAAATTGGCACGTATTCCGCTGACGTGTTCCATCGCTGATATCTCGGCAGCGATTTGAATTGTACTGGGCGGAAGGCAAAGAAGATGTTTGTCCTTGATTTTTTTGTTCAAAGCGAGAAAAAGTTGTTTCTTTTTCGTTTTGGGATCTATTTCAACCTCGGTGGTGAAAATGCTTAATAGGTTTTCTGGAAGTAACTGGGCCTTGGGGACTTCCTGCTCGGGAACCTGGTAACACTCTATCGCCTTTCCGAAGGAACGATTGATGTCTTCGAACGAAGCGTTTGTGCGGTCCGATTCTTTTATCCCATAAACATATTTGTAGTGGGTTCCAGATTCATCGGTGTATTCCTTAGGGCCGATGTATTCAGGAACGGCTATGCATGTTTGGTATCCGTTTAGACGGAGTTCAATTTCTTTCTCCAATGCGTGGAGATAATTGATTGCTGTACACATGAGTTTCTCCTTTTGTTATGCGCTTAAATAGCGGTTGTAGTGTTTGTGGTCCATGAGCAACAAGATTGATGAGTCGCTCATCTTGATTAGTCGAAAACAATCGGTAATCCTGCAGGATTTAAGACGTCTGTCGCGTTGAGTCTTGCGCCAGCGTATTTTCCCGGATTCGACAATCCGATTGGCTTTTACAAGAATTTTGAGTGGGACTGAACCCTCGATCTGAATTGTGAAATTCATAGTTTTCCTTTTTTGAGTACCGCAATTGCGGTGGTGTGATTGTGCTGCTGAGAGTTGCTTGCCGAAGTTGTCAATCTGCTGGTCAAGCTCAAAGGCTTGGCTGATTTGGGAGGTCTTGCCCATTGATTTCAGATTTAGAAAGCGCAAAAGGGACAAAAAGGGACAACTCCCATTGTGGTTAAATGGGCGTTTTTTCGCTTTTTTGGGGAAAATCAATAGGTTGGGTGTACTATTGCGGGTATGATTGCTGTATTACGATAGGCGGGATTCTCCGGTTGAACTCTTTAACATTGAACCGTTAAGAAAATAGGTTTTCTTCTTTATAACTCACATATCGGGGGAGCGGCGTGTTACTCCCAAAAAATGTTTGAACAAAAAAGCCATGGAAAGAACCATGGCTTTGAAAGATTATTGTGGGTGTAAGAGGGGCTTTACTTAAATCTGTCTCGATTGTCATTAAGATATTTAAGGATTTCGTCTGCTTTGTAGAATTCTGCCACATCCCAACAATTGAACTGCGGATAATCTATACTGGTTTTGCCTCGTCCAATTAGGGTCGGGTCTCCTCCATATTCAATAAGCAATTTAAGCATGTCAAAGGCTTTATTCTCTATAGCCATCATTAGAGGGGTATTTCCAATAAGGCCGTTAATATTGTGACCATAGTTTGGGTCCGCTCCATTTTCGAGTAGTAGCTTAGCAATCTCGTAAAGAGAATCGTTGTCAAACGCCTTAGTGGCTTGTTTTAGGCTAGAATCCATTATAGGACGCATTATAGGACTATTCATCATTGAAGACATGGTTGAGGCAACTTGATCATTTGTGCTCCCACGAAGAAATTCTGATTGCCGACGAAAACCGTCATAAATTTCAGGACTCGTAAAATGGTTAATAAACTTGTCAAGAGATGCGTCTGCTTTATAGTGTTTGACAACTTTGTAAAGAAGCGTCTCTCGATCTGTTGACTGAATTGCGCATTCGTTATAATTTTCTGTAGAGACCTTTGCTCCCATTTGAATTAGTTTTTTAACGACATTCACGTCGCCACAAAGAACTGCCCTTCCCAAGCAGGTTTCCTTTTTCTTGTCAAGAGGAACGTTAACAGTCTTGGGGTCATGCTCTTTGCTGCTAATTAAATCAAATAGTATTTTCCCTATTTTTCGCTCTTCTGGGTTGTTGTCGAGTGTCATATGCTCTAAAGCCCAAAATAGCGCCGACTCTCCAGATGATGTTAGCTTGTTTACGTCAGCGTTGAGTTCAAGTAATTTTTTAACGACGTCGACATTCCCAAATGCGGTAAACCATACTAGTTGGGGCCATTTTTTCCAATCTGTCGTATGTATATAGTTTGGATCAGACAATATAGGCTCTTTTAATGGGTATTTGTTTATAAATATGGGCATGTCTACATTCTTTTTTAATGGGATAATCTTCTCATAATCCGTTATCATTTCTTTGGGGAACATTTTAAAGAAGTTGCATACCCATTGGTCAACTTCCCAGTCTTCTACAATGAGTTCTTTCGTTCTTGAATTTTTGTTGACATGGAAGTCCCAATAATTTTTTTGTTTTTTTACAATTTCTTCATTTGTTGGTTTTTCTGCTTTTATAGGTAATCCAAAATGACCGAATAAAATGCCATAGGCTTTCATTCTTTTTAAGAATGGACGGTCTCCAAGAATGCTTCCAACGGATAAGGCTAAATCAAAGAAGGTAAATCCTTTCATAAAGGGAAAAAAAACGAGATTCCTCCTATCTGTAGAATATAGTGCTAGGGGAATAGCGTCCTCAAAAATGGAGATTGCGCCTTCATAATCGCCTGTTAAAACTTTGGCTTCTGCTTGGAGTAATTTACTTCTCCATCCAATAGCAGGTTCTTCGGCTCCATACTTATCGCACTTTCGCTCAAAGGATTTGACGATTATGTCGTAATCGGCATTCTTTTTGATAGTTCTTTGCCACATTGTTTTTTGTGAATCAAAGAATTTTTCATGAGCAATATCTGTTGCGTGTATGTATAAATTGCTTGGGGTGTCTAAATATTGCCTTTCGTTAATTATGTTATCGAATATGGTGTTTATATCTAAATCATTGGGGATGTCTTCTGCCCGAATGTTGTGCATTACCATTGAAATGAAAAATACTTCGCAAATTTTTGTGTATTTGTCGCCAAGTTTAGTTTTACATTTCCTGATGTATGCAAAAAGATTCTCCATGGTCGTTTGTCTGGAACCGGCTTTCCATTCGGAGATCTTTCTGCGCTCTTCGCCGTCGAACATGTCCATGAAATCGGGCTTTAATTCTTGTGCTAATTCAAAACCGTATTGAAGAGGCTTTTCTGTGGTGAGCATTTTATGGGCGATTCTTGAATCCTTTGTAAAAATATAGCATGCGAAGTCATGTATTTGTTTTAATCCAAACTCAATTAAATATTTGTGGTAGTCATTATTTGTTTTAAATATTTCTGCAGGGAACTTGTAAATTCGTCTTTGAATGGAATCGAAGAAATTATCGGATATTCCGTTGATAAAGAGTTCGCATTTATTTTTTAAATGCCTGACGGGAGCATTCTTTTCTTTGATTTCGTATTTGAATGGCAGTTGAAAAATCATATTCTTGAGATAGATGAGCATCTCAATGTCCAAATAGGAGCTTGTTGCCATGCGGTCCAAATGCTTGGCGTAGTTACCTTCGGGACGTGTTCCTAATATGCGGGAGATTAATCGCAAAAGGTCTGCGATTATAGGGAAAGGAGGAGCGAATTTTTTTTCATTAGTCATTGTTCTAGAATCCTCTTAATCGTCGTCATCATCTAAATATTCAACTTTGCCTGTTCGTGAATTAAATCCGTAAGGCACCTGCTTGACCCATCCGCAACGAGGGCACCATATGTTCCCTTCAGAATCTAAGGATGCAACCCAACCGTGAATCCAGCAGAAGCCTCTACCGCTAGAAGTAATACCATTATTGTAAAGTTCGTTCTCTGTCATAATAATCCTTTTTTTTTCAAATCTAATATTTGAATATAAAAAAGGGGATTTTTTCGGTGTCATGCCACTCCCAAAAAATGTTTTGGCGTTTTTTGCGTAAAAACGCCAATTTTTGCAGCGTTTCATATTGCTTAAATGAGTAGCAGATTTGGTTTTGCTGCTAAATTTTTCTAAATTCCCATTCGATGTTCAAGAAAGTTGCAGAGTTTGACAATCGCGTGTCGGTATATTGGACCAACCGGCATTTTTCGGAACGGGTGAAGCGCATCCTCAAGTTTTATGTGCGCCTGGGCGACGGCTATATTTGGGGCGTTTTTGCACTGGTTCTTTTTTTGCATTTGGGATGGTCAGCATTTTGGCCGATTCTTGCACAGGCTTTGGTGGCCATGGTGGTTTCGCTTGGCCTGTATGAGGGCGTAAAGCTTAGCACAAAGCGCCCGAGGCCATTTGCGGCGAATCCGCAAATCAAGGCGGAAGTTCCGCCGCTCGACAAGTACAGTTTTCCGTCTGGCCATACCATGAACAACTTGGCGGTGGCCTCGGCGGTGTTTTATGCGGTACCGCAGTACGGTTGGATCATGATGCTCTTGCCGCTCACATGGGGACTTTTGCGCGTGTACTTTGGCGTGCACTGGCTCACGGATATTATTTGCGGTTTCCTGCTCGGCATCTTGAGTTTTGCGATTGCGCATGCGATTTGGGTTCTTTGCTCGCCGGCTGTTCTTGCGGCGATCGGTGTCGGGGCTTAGATGGAATTTGTACCGGCTGCGAAGTTTTTTGATTCCCTTGCTTCCGACGAACGCGTATTCCTTTTGATTCGTCACGGGGAACGCAGGCATATTACTCCCGAAGATCCTGATTTCGGTGCGCACGTGGGCCTTACGGAACGTGGGTGCGAGCAGGCTTTGTCGCTTGGCAAGTGCATTCCTGCCGAGGGCGACATGAGTTTCTTTTCGAGCCCGGTAGGCCGCTGCGTGGAAACGGCGCAGAATATTGGTAGGGGCCGCGGTATTGAAAAACCGCTGGTACAGCCGCTTGATTGCCTTGCAGAATACTTTGTTCAAGATTACGACGAATACACCAAGGTGCTGCGCGCCGGATTTTACGAAGGGATTTGCGAATGGATGCAGAACGAAGCTGCTGGTAAGCCGCGCCGCGATAAAGAAGCGTTTGCGCCTCTGGCCGCGCGCTCCGAAGACATGCTTGCGATGATGTTCGAAAAGGGGAATTGCCGCTTCAACATTTTCGCGACGCACGACGCCTGGGTGGTGCCGTGCCTCACGCACTTTTGCAAGATGGCCTTTACGCCACAACGCTGGATGAATTTCTTGACCGGCATGGCCGTGGCGGCGACGCCTCGCGGCAAGCGCATCGTACCCATAACAGCGCTTGATTCCGGCTGGTTGGAATTTTAACCTTTTTTGGTGAAAAATCCCCATTCTTGTCGATATTGCCTCTTTTTTTACATATATTTTAGCCATAAACAGTAAGAAGGTGTTTTATGGGTTTTAATTTCAGGGGACTCGCATTCAAACAGTCTATGATGATTCTGGCGGCCATTACGGTCGTCTTCGGCCTGATATTCGGCATCATGAGCTACAAGACTCAAGACATGCTGAATAGGATGACCGTAGAAAACGGAGAAGAGTCTAGCCGCGCAAACGTAAATTACATTGACAAGTTGTTCAATGCGGGAAAACTGGTCGGTGACGATGTCGCCTCCACCCTCGGCAAACGCAAGATGACCAAGGCGGAACTAGACACCTTCCTGCTACAATCCCTGACAAACGCGCGAAATTTGGTTCCCCAAATCGTGGCAGTCGTACTCGCATACGAACCTGGAATGGGGCCTGAAACACCCAAAGGCGAATTCATGCGACTCGCCCGTTTCACTGAAAACGAAATCAAGCTTGTCACCGGCGGACACTACGACGATAAGGAATGGTACTACAGTACAAGGGACGGCAAGACCAGCCGCTGGCAGGAACCCTTTATCGGAGAATTCGTTCCCGAACCGATTGCCGTTTACACAGTCCCCATTTTCCAGAAGAACAAGAATGGCGAAGAAGTACTTGCAGGCGTTCTTGCCGTTGACATGTCTATTGACTTCCTTAAAGAAACCATCTCGGAAATTCCTGTTTCGAACTCCGGCTATGCACTCATCACTTCTGCCAAGAACGTTGCCGTAGCCTATCCCAAAAGCATCGCCCAGGGAAAAAGGAACCGCGAGATTGTCGTAAAAGAGAGCCACGGCAACAATCAAATTTTATTCGACCGCAGGACTCGTGATAGCAGCGGACTGTTCATAGGCACCGTCGCGGGCGGCGAAGAATCCGCCATCTACTACACCACCATCAACTCAAACAACTGGACCTTCATGGTCGTATGGCCTATCGAGAAATACCTGCAGGACCAGAGGTCCATGCGCAAGCTGTTCCTAGTGCTTGCGCTTGGCGGCTACGGCATCATCCTCATTATCATCTTGCTCATTTCTTTCCGCGTGGCAAAGCCACTCAAGGAACTTGCGGCGGCCGCACGAAAGCTCGGACGAGGAAACTTCAACGTCACCATTCCTCAAATAACGGGACACGACGAAATTTCCGAGTTTGCAAGTGCGTTCTCGAATATGCTGACCGAACTCAAGGAACATATCGAAAAGCAGAAGGACATGAAGCGAATCGAACGCGAATTGGACCTTGCCCGCAACATTCAGCTTTCTATGCTCCCCGGCAGCGAACGGGATGAAAATTCCGACGACGACCGCCACGAACTCACTCCGTTCCTACTCCCCGCCAAGGAAGTCGGCGGAGACTTCTACGATTTCTTCAAGATCGACAACGACCACCTTTGCATTGTCATCGGAGACGTTTCAGGAAAGGGAGTCGCCGCGGCCCTGTTCATGATGGTGGCTCGAATTATCCTGCGCACCATGACCAAGAACCTGAAATCGATCGTCGACGCGTTCAACAAGACCAACTACGCCCTTGCGAAGCGCAACCGTCTCAACATGTTCGTCACGGTATGGGCAGGCATCATAGACCTGCGCACAGGCCACATCAGTTTTGCATCGGCAGGCCACAATCCGCCCGCAGTCCGCCACAGCGACGGTTCCGTCGAGTTCCTCATAAGCAAGGCGGGGCTTCCCATGGCAGCCATGGACGACACCCTCTACAAGCCGCAGGCATACGACCTCAAGCAGGGCGACACCCTGTTCCTTTACACTGACGGCGTAACCGAAGCGACCAACACCAACGACGTCCTTTTCGGCGACAGCAGGCTCCTCGCGACGCTGACCAGAGGCGGCGAGCTGAATACGGCCGACACCTGCAAACTCGTCAAGACGGAAATAGACAATTTTGTACAAGAAGCCCCGCAATTCGACGACATTACCATGCTTGCCATCAAATTCAACGGTATCGACGATCCCGTCTGGGAACGCTACGAGAAAACCATTGATGTTTCTGGCGACAACAAGGGTGAATTGAAGTCGTTTGTCGAAGGCATCCTTACACCAATGGATGGAGCAAAGAAAGTGCAAATGCAAGATGCTTGGGACCGCTACGAAAAAATCGTAGACGTCATCCCGGAAAACCAGGACATTCTCACGGCATTCGTCGAAGGGATCCTTGCCCCGATGGAGGGTTCACTGAAATCGCAGATGCAAATCAACATCGCTATCGACGAAATCTACAGCAACATCGTCAAGTTCTCGGGTGCAACCAAGGTCACCCTGATTGTCGAAGTCCGCAAGGCGACTCTCACGGCAAGGCTCACCTTTATCGATAACGGCAAGCCCTATGACCCGATCAAGCAAGCCGACCCGGACGTGACGCTCCCCGCCGAAGAGCGCGAAATCGGAGGCCTCGGAATCTTTATCGTGAAGAAGACGATGGACAGCGTTTGCTACCGTAGAAACGGCGAGAACAACGAGCTCGCCATCACCAAGACACTGTAAAAGTTTTAATTTAATAGAAGAGGAAAAAATATGCAGATTAACAAGACTACCGAAAACGACAAGCTTACCATTGCTCTCGAAGGACGCCTCGACACCCTGACCGCGCCGCAGCTCGATGCCGAAATCCAAGGAAAACTCGACGGCGTGAAGTCGCTCGTTTTCGACTTCAAGAAACTCGCCTACATTTCTTCTGCCGGTCTCCGTATCCTGCTCATGGCCCAGAAGGTGATGAACAAGCAAGGTTCCATGGTCGTGAAAAACGCAAGCTCCGAAATCAAGGAGATTTTCGAAGTGACCGGTTTCTGCGACATCTTGACTGTCGAATAATCTTATTTCGTCAGGTAGAAACTTTCAGGGTTCACCGAGATGCCGTCAATGCGGATTTCGTAATGGAGTCCAATGCTTGACTGGGTCCCGCTCTCGCCAATCAGGGCGATGGGTTGGCCACGGTGAACCGTCTGTCCCTGGTTGACCAGGTTCTTACCCAAATGGGCATAGAAGGTGCGCACGTCGTGACCATGGTCTACCTTGACCGAAAGGCCAAAACCGCGATGCTTGCGGACCTCGATAACGGTACCTGCACCCGTTGCATAGACCGTATCACCTTCGGCTGCCACATAGTCAATTCCTCGGTGCGGAAGTTCGCTGTCGGTAAACGGATCATAGACGATTTCGAAACGCTTCTTGACGGCATGGCCGTTCTTCATCGGATGAAGCACCGGAATCTTTTCAGCCGCGACGGAATCCTTTTCCAGGGCGGCCAGCAGCTTTTTAAAGGAAGCCTCCACCTCATTTACGCTCTTGCGTTTCTGCAGCAGGGAATCGTCGAGGGCCGAACCATCCAGCATAAAGCCGAGACCGCCCACCTTCAGGGTACTGTCGCGGAGCACGCGCGTTTCTTCGGCGCGCAAGATCGAGGAGTCCACCGAAGCTCGGATTTCCTTGAGTTCCTTCTTGATGGCGGCATTCTGACGGTAGACATTCGTCACATTCCCGCTCGTTATGTTGTCTAAAATCTGGACCGGGGAGAAAAGAATAAAACCCAGAACGGCGGCCACCACGGCCACCACGGCGACAACCGCACCCCAGAAAGAGAAACGGTAGCTTTTACCCGAAGCGGTCTTGCTCGGGAATACATGGACCTCAAGCTTCTTCACTTTCGGACCCGGGGTTGTCTATACGCTTGCGGAGAGATTCAATGTGGCGCTTTTCTTCTTCGATGGCACCCAGCAGTTCTACCACGGACGGATCGTCCTTGATGGTCTGGAGCAGGTCATCTCGAACCGCCCCGTGAAGCTTCTGGCCCAGCGCCATAAAACGCTTTTTGAGCTTGGATTCCTCGTTTGCAAGCTCCACCCGCAAAAGGGCCGTCGATGCCAAATTCAAAGCCTTATTTTTTATCTTATTTAGCGTTTTTTCTGCCATGTTCACATTCCTTTTGTCCGTAAAAAAATTAGTTTTTTATCCGTATAAAAATGGAGATCAACTATGAGCCGTAGCGACCGCAGACGCGCAAAACAGAACGCAAAGCAATTTACACCGAAAAAGGCCAATGCACTGGACCCCAAGATTATCGCAGTCCTTGGCGCTATTGCCGTAATTTTCTTTATTGGAACTATGCTTATCCAGAGAGGCGCATAAATGAAGTTCAGTATCAAAAAATCCGTATTGCAGGACGCGCTGCAGATCGCAATCAGCGCCATTCCCAACAAATCGACCCTGCAAATCCTCAACGACTATTCGCTGCGACTGGAAGGCAACTTCCTCGAAATTTGCGCCACCGACTTGAACCTGGGTGTGAGGATTAAGCTCGAAGTCATGGGTGAACGCGACGGCGAAGCCCTGATCAACGCACGCAAGTTCTCCGACCTCATCAAGGCACTCGTGGAACCGAGCATCGACACCATCAGCGTGGACGTGCAGGACCACCTCACCCGCATCAAGTGGAGCGAACGCGGCCAGGCCTCCATCACGAGCTTTGACGCCAGCGACTTCCCGCCGTTCCCCGAAGTCGAAGGCAGCTCGCTCACGCTCGCCGCAAGCGAACTTGCATTCCTGGTCGAAAAGACCGCATTCGCCGTCTCGACCGACAACACCCGTCAGAACCTGAACGGCGTGTTCATGGAAGCAAAGGACGGCAAGGTTTCCATGGTCGCCACCGACGGTCATCGTATGGGCCGCGCAAGCATCGACCAGGAAGGCGCCAACCTCGAATCCGGCGTGATCGTCCTCCCGAAGGTGCTGCAGCTCGTGCTCCGCCTCGCAAAGAACGAAGACTCCGTCGAAATCTGCACCACCGAAACGCACGTGCTGTTCCGCATTGGCGCAACACAGATTATCTCGAAGCTGATCGAAGGTCCGTATCCGAACTACCGCGCCGTGATTCCGCAGAACTTCGAACGTACCGTACAGGCCAACACGACCGAGCTCCTGAACAAGGTCCACTGCATCCTGCCGATGGCCAATCCGCGTACCCACCAGATCCGTTTCCAGATGGACGGCAACAACATGGAATTGTCCGCGACCGACCCGGATGTCGGTGGTGAAACGCGCGAAGCTCTCGCCGTGACGCACAATGGCGAAGGCAGCTTCAGCATCGGTTTCGACGGCCGTTACTTCTACGAAATCCTCAGCATGTGCAAGAGCGAAGAAGTGGTGCTCAAGATGAACACCCCGATCGGTGCCTGCATCATCGAGCCCGTGGGCGACGACATGGGCTTCAGCTTCTTGCTGATGCCGCTCCGCCTCGCCGACTAAGGATTGAGCAGATTTTAAACAAATTAAAAAGTCCACTCCGGTGGACTTTTTAATTTCTCTCCCGCTTATTCTAACTCTGAATTCCGAAATCCGAATTAGCCATGTCCAACGCCATCCGCAAACGCATCAGTAAAAAAATCAAGAGCCTCACCAAGGGGAATTCCACCCTCAAGGCGAACCTGTTCGAAAGTATGCGCAACATCCGTATGGACTACCTGCTGTAACGCGCCTTCCGCGTATTTCTCCCCCACATTTTATCTATAATTAGGTCATGGTCGCAAGCGAAGTCAACGCACTCATCAAGAAGCTCTCCCCCTTCATGGAAGAGGATTCCGAGATATTCCGCGAACTCATGACATTTTTCGGACAGGGATCCAAGATAGACGTCCATCACGGCGACCTTTCCAAGTTCCTGGGATGCAAGCGCCTTTACCGCGTCATCCGCCTAAAGGGCGAAAGCTACAAGGATTGTGTTTACCAGCTGGTCGACAACTACCCCGAAGCAATGGAAGCGCTCGGAATGCTGCGTTACTACAAGGCTCCCGTCGGGCCTGTCCGCTGGGAAGAAGTCGAGAAAGCGGAAATTGCCATGGGGCAGGAACTCACGATGGCTGCCTACGGCTGGATGCCCGACGCATGGACTCTATTCGAGAAAGGGGAAGGCCACGCAGATCCCGGGCAGCACGAACTCGTCGCGATTCTTGCGTTTGACTTAGGGGAATAATCTCCTCTTAAAAGGAGCCGGGCAAGCCCGGCACGACAACGAAAGCGTACTTGCTTTATTGTTTCAGGAACTCAAACAGCGTGACTCCCGGAAGTTTCCCCTTGCGGCTTGCCAGGTAATCCTTCAGCGGAAGCTCCAGCACCTGCTTCTTGAAAGCGGCGTGGCGGAGTACGGGCAATTCCCCTTGGCGGAACACGACGAAGCCCGTATGCGTCGCGTCAAGGTCTTCCTTCGCCGCAACAAAGGCGATTCCCGTCACCATCAGCGGACCTTCGTAAGGTTTCGAAGCCATTTCGACGGCGCGGTCATAGGGCAGGTAGCGGATATCCATCGGCGAATCGGGCTTGTCGTACTTGAGCTTTTTCGCATTGAACATGGCTTGCTTCGGCATCGTGCGTTGCACGACCGTATCGCCGTTCACCTGCATCGGGCGTGCAAACTTCCCCTCGCCCACCCAGTCGGCCAGCAGATAATGCTTGCGGTGCATGTAGTCGATAACGCCGTCCCTGTAACGGATCTTCTGAAGCAGCGGGGCGATCGCATTCTCGTTCGGTGCAAGGGCCATGGCAAGCACATGCTCCAGATAAGTCACACAGTCTACGGAATCCATGTACACAATCGGCTTATTCTCAATGGAATCCAGGTAACTTTCGCCCATGGGTCCCAGACGGTACGGGGTACCCTTCATCATGCGGGAGAAGTATTCGAGACGCGCTGTCAGTCCCGCCACATTCTGCGCCGAGAGCCACAACTGTTTCATCTTCATGAGCGAGGCGTAATGGTCATTGGTCTGCAACACCAAACGCGTCCACAGAGTATCGAGGACATCCTTGAGCCTGGCGTCGGGATTCTTGCCCGTCTCGTTCAGATACATCGCGACCGCGAGCGTATCGCCGTCTAACGCGTAAATGTAACCCACCAGTCCGTGCACTTCGCCAATGAAGCCCGTCTTGAAACGGGTCAGCCACGGATACGGCAGGTCGAGCATGCGTTTACCGCCGGTTCCAAGCCCCGGCCCGGCAAAACTGTTGATGTAAAATTTTCCCTTGGGGTGCCGCGCCATTTTCGCAAGCAGAGCCGTCTCGGTCGAAGGTTTCACCTTGTTCCTGGGTGAAAGACCGCAACCGTCCCATATTTCAAAATCGGCCGTATCGAGCCCGATTTCCTTAAGGAACTTCATCTCCATCGCGCGGCCGCCCTCGACGCTCCCCTCACCCGCCTTCTGAGCGCCCAGGTTGCGGAAAAGGGTTTCGGCGTGCATGTTCTGGCTACGCTGATTGATTTCGTCGAGAATGCTGAGGAAGGGCGCCGCCGAGTAGGTAAAGGACCTTATCTGGATTCCGGTCGGGACATTCTGCCGTTCGACAAACGTCACGCCGCGTTCCTTAAGGGCATGGATAAAGGCCGCCTTGAAGTAGGCAATCGGATTACGCACCGGCAGTACCAACTGGCTGGAATCCACGCCGATTCCGATAGCACCGCCAATCGTGATTTCCGGTTTTGCAGAATCGAGTGCCCAGGTCCACTTGCGTTTTTTCCCGGGAACGGTCAGCATCTCGTTCTTCAGAACAACGTAACCCACATCCGGGAGAATTTCGGCAATGGCCGTATCGCCCACCTTTTCGCCCGGCTTGAAGCGAATCATGGTGCAGTTGTCGTTAAAACCGAGCGGAGCAATTTCGGCGCCGTACCAGGCGTCGTAAAAATTCTTGCGCCAATGTTCGGCACGCCACGGGCCTTTGTAATAGGCAGTGTCCAGGGTGATCTGGCCAAGCACGGTGTCGATTCCCAGCGCGTGAATCGAATCTGCCATTGCGTTCAGAATGTGGAACGGATCGGCGTAATAGCGGCCCGAAAAATTGGGATCGCCCTCGCCACGCACATTCACCTTTCCGATAAACTTTTTCTTCTGGACACTCCCGTTCAGCGACACTTCGGTCTTGGGGGCGTAATCGAGCGGCAGGTAATGGAGAGCCGTCGCCGTCGTCAAGGTTTTCAGCGTACTTGCCGGAGTGAACTTCTCGGCACCGCGGATATTCCCCAGTTCAGCACCGGACTTTACCGAACGAATCGAAAGCCCGTAACGGGAACCCGGTACCATGGAATCCACGTAGACCTGGAAAGAATCCAACCTGAAATTCGCGAAAACGACAACCGAAAGGAAACAGACAAGGAATAGAACTTTTCGCATACTAATGCTTGCGGAAACGAATCATGAATATCAGTAGCAAAACAACGGCAACGACACCCAGCGAAACCACCACGATCAGGCGCGGACTGAAGCCGGACGAATTTCCGACAAAGCTTATGCCCTTGTCGTATTTCTTTTCCTCGACCGGTTGCATCAACGCATCCCTGATCCGTTTGCGAACAGCGGCGCGGTCCGCATCCTTATATCCGAAGAGGCCGTTGATTTTTTCATGCGTTTCCAGGACAAGCCGCGCCGTTGCATCGTCGACTCCGGAATCCCCTTGCGCAATGTTCCTTGCAACCGAGTTCACCATCGCATTCACCAACATTTCGATTTCGCTCCACTCGGGAATGTTCTGGCAGCTACGGCCATTATGTTCCAACCCCGTCACCAAGTGACTGTAGCGGGAATCCTGCATCCAGATTCGAATCAGGCTTCCGTCCGACGGGATAAATCCGCTCTGTCTGGAATAGTAGTCGATATTGTCGGCGCGAACCATAAAAAGGAAAAGGTCGTTCGCCGCTTTCCGTTTCGAGAGGTTCCCGTTCTTGGGCAAGACCAGATGGGAGCCACCGACAAAAGTGAAATTTCCGACAGGACCACCAGGCGCCGAAACGGATATCAAGCCATCCTTGGCAATCGGGCTTTCCTTAAGCCCGCCGATGTCGCTGTCGAATTCAATCTTGCGGATCAGTTCGGGAGTACCGAAAATCAGCAGTTGCTCGGAGCGCACGAAGCGATCTGCCGCCGAACTGGAATTTTCATGGAGGTTATGGGGAGAAACATCCTGATCACGGAGCAGTTTCAAGTAAAAACGAAGTCCCACAAGCGAAGAAGAATCCGCCAGGGCGCTGCGGTAACCGCTCTCGGTTTCGACGACAAAGTCTCCCCCAAAATTCCACAGGAACGGCGACATCTGCTGGTAACCAGTCCAGTCGTCCTTGACTCCGAACTCGAAAGGAACCACCAGGCCTCCGGCCCTATTCTGCACCTTGGCTTCGGCAATGGCGCGCAGCACGCCAAAGAACTGTGGATAAGTTTCAATCTCGCTATCGTGCAATCCGAGTTCCAACCAGATCCGTTCATTGGCAAAGAACCCGCGAACATCCAGGAACCAAGGAATCGAATAGACAACGGTGTCGCGACCGATATGAGAAGCCTTCATCATTTCGGGGTAGAAACGGCTCGTATCGACGGCATCCAGCATTTCCGTCAACGGGGAAATCAAGCCCGCCTTGGCAAAATACGGCACCCAGGTAGAGCCCAGCTGCAATACGTCGGGATAGTCCGTTCCCGATCCCGCCTCGGTCGCAAGGACCTTGTTGAGTTCGGCGAAAGCAGCGCCCCAGTCCAGGAAACGGATCTTGACCGGAATGCCGCTCTGCTGCGTATACTTCCGCATCAGTTTCTGGAGCGCCGTTCCTGTATTGATATCCTGATCCATAACCCACAGAACAAGAGTATCCGGGGGAGGGGGCGCGGCACGGAGTTCCGGAACGGCAAATGCAGGGACAACCCCGGCCAAGGCCAGGACCATCACAAATAACGCTATGCCGAAAATCCGTTTAAGCATAATTCCTTCTCAAATATCTAATATAAACAAATTTATTTAGCAATTCTCAAGAAATCGTCAAAATATTTCGGATATGTCTTGTTGATGCAGGCAGGATCCATAATCTTGACGGGAACGCCACCCAGGGCGACCAGGCTAAAGCACATCGCCATACGGTGATCGTTGTAGGTCTCGATCGTCGCGGGCTGCAACTTTTCCGGCGGATAAATCGTGATGGAGTCTGTCGTTTCGCGGACCTCGGCCCCCACCTTTCGGAGTTCGGCAGCCATCGCCGCAATACGGTCGGTTTCCTTGACACGCCAGCTTGCGATACCGCTGATGGTCATCGGGGCGTCGGCAAACAGGGCGAGCACGGCAACCGTCATCGCCGCATCGGGAATTTCAACGGCATTGAACTCGCCGAGGCTCTTGAGCTTGCCCTGCGGTCCCGTACATTCCACCCAGTCGGGTCCCATGGTCACCGCGGCGCCCATTTTCTTAAGAACCTCGACAAAGGCGATGTCGCCCTGGCGGCAATCCGTACCGACTCCCAAAACGCGCACCTTTCCACCGGCGATGGCAGCGGCAGCAAGCGGATAACTTGCGGAGCTTGCATCGCCTTCGACCATATAGTCGCCCGGAGTCCTGTAGACGCCCTTGGGCACATAGAAATCCATCAGGTCGGCATGCTTCACCTCGATGCCGAAATGTTTCATCACGTCGAGCGTGAGCAGGATATACGGAGCGGAAATCAGTTCGCCCTCGACATGGATATGCAACGGAGATTCCGCGTACGGGGCGCAAATCAGTAGCGCCGTGAGGTACTGGCTCGAGATATTGCCGCGCACCGAAACAGAGCCGCCCTTAAGGCCATGCGCATTGATGCAGACCGGCGGAAAGCCTTCCGTTTCCAGATAACTGATATCGGCGCCAAGCGAACGGAGCGCATCGACCAAGTCGCGAATCGGGCGTTCCTTCATGCGTTCTTCGCCGCTCAGGTGGAACACGCCGCGCCCCAGCGCGAGAGCCGCACACAGGGAACGCATCGCGGTTCCCGCATTGCCCAGGTAAAGGCCGGCGAAATTCTTGCCGTCTTCCAGCAAAACCGTCGGGGCGTCAATCGGAGCTCCGCTGCCTTCGATGACGGCCTCGGTAAAGTCTTCGGACATTTCCACATGAACGCCCAGCGATTTCAGGGCCTCGCCCATGTAGCTGGTATCGTCGCTTTTCAGGAGGTTGTGCAGGCGGGTCGTTCCTTCAGCAAGAGCCGACACCAAAAGCACGCGGTTCGTGATACTTTTCGATCCGGGAACGCGAAGTTCACCGTTATAAGACTTCAAAGCGGGAATCTGTATGTTACTGGGGCGAAAAAAAGGTGTATCCATGTCCGTAAATTTATAAATTAAAAAAGTAAAACGATTACACGGAGTTTAAAACATGAGCGAAATCACAGACCACAAATTCACGGTCCGTTTTTCGGATTGCGACGAACACGGCAGACTCAAGCTTTCGCGCCTCTTCCAGTTTATGGAAGAAGCGGCCATCGCCGATGCCGAAGCGAACGGTTTCGGGCTGTGGAAAATGATCAAGGCCGGCTACACCTCCGCCATCACACGCATGAAGGTGAGAATCAACCACACTCCGCTCATGGGGGAAACACTCGGGGTCACCACCTGGATCAAGGAAATCTACAAGGACAAGGTGGTACTCAAGGACTACGCCGTTGTCGACAGCCAGGGCCGCGCCCTTGCCGAAGGCACCTCGTCGTGGATCCTGGTGAACCTGAAAACCGGATTCGCCGAGAACCCGTCCAGAAGCCCCTATCCCTTCCCGGTGCAGCTCGAAAAGAGCGCCCTTCCCGAAATGCTCCAGGTACTGCCCATGGGCGAAGACCCACAGTTAGTTTATACAGAAAAAGCCCGCAACAGCGACCTCGACATCAACCATCACGTGAACCATTGTCGCTACGTGGACTGGATTATCGACTGCCTTTCGAAACAGGAACTCAAAGAACGCGGGATACGTTCCATCCAGCTGAATTTTGTCCAACAGGTTCCGCTCGGTGCCAACATCGACATCATCCGGTTCAAGGACACAAACCACCACGCCATATTCTTCGGAATGAACGCCGACATGGAAAAGAGCCCGACGACAAACCGTTGCCATTTCCAGGTCCGCGTAGGCTTCAGGGAATAATACTCAGGGCATCACCACCCCGATTCCGGGCCACATTCCAAAAGAGACTGTCCCGTGCAGGTCCGTGCGGAAAACCGCAGCGGAATCCCCTGTCACATAGCGAAGTTTCTGGAGGACTTCTTCGGTCGGGTGACCGTAGCGGTTATTCCGGCCGACACCGATCACCGCATACCGCGGCGACACCCGCGAAAGGAACCTGAGCGTGCTACTTCCCGCCGAGCCATGGTGCGGCACCTGCAACAAGTCCGCGGACAGGCTAGGCGAAAGCTCCAGAAGTCGACGCTCCCCCGCCGAATCCAGGTCGCCCGTCAGCAGCAGCGATGTTTTTTCGGAGTCGTCTTCGAGTGCCATCTTCATCACGACACTCGCCCCGTTTTCGCCGAACCGCCCATATTCGGGAGGCCACAGGACATCCAGTTTCAAGCCACCGCCAAGCCACACCGTATCGCCTCGGAAAAGCGTATCGACCGGTATCCCGAACCGCCGGGCAAGCCGCAGGACACTGTCGGGCACAAGTCCCGATGCCGTATCCGGCCCCACCAGCAAGCGACCAATATGCAGGTGCCCCGTCGAAAGCGCCTCCCCCATTTCCAGAAAACCACCCGCATGATCTCGATGCCCATGGCTCAAGAGCACCCATGAAAGCGAGTCCACACCGCGAGCCAGCAGCGAATCCACCACCCCCACCGAATCGGGGCCCGAATCGTACAACGCATAGCGGCCATCCCTTGAAAGCAGCACGGCAAGCCCCTGCCCTACATCCAGGACCGTAACGCGGACGGGCTCCGGGTCCTCCTCTCCATCGGAACTATAGGCGCAGCCGCCCAGGACAAGCCCTGCGACCACCACGATACCGCCCCACAGCATAAAACAAAGCAGGATCCAGACAGGGATCCACAAGTTCGTATTTTCGCGTATCACCATAAGACAAAACTCCGTTTTGGCAAAAGTCTCTCCTCTATACACGCACGAACCGCGAAAAATGGGAAAAAAGGCTCCAGACACGACTTACGGCAAGCTACGACGCGCCATGTACGAACAAAACGGGGAATTTTTACTATCTTTTAGCTTAACCCGAGGTTTATAATGCAATTACCCAAGTACAAGAAGAAAAAGCGTATCAAGCTGAAAGTCTGTCAGGAACCCGGCTGCGGCCGCGAATTCTGGGGCCACCCGATCGCCAAGTACTGCGAATTGCACCGTGACATCAAGCAGCGCCAGAAGCAGAAGAAGGACGTGGACAACATCGAGTCCAAGAACATCATCTTCCGCCACAACTACACCGAGTCGATGGACCTCACCTTCAAGTGCTGCCTCGAAGGCTGCAACGAGACGTTCACCATCCGCGTGTTCCCGAAGCAGTACATCTACCCCCGTTTTTGCGACGAACACCGCAACGACTTCAAGCGCGCAAACTTCCTGCGCATCATGTCGAAGCTCAAAAACGACTAAAATTTCGACTTTTTCGTAAAAATTTGGATGCCACCCTTGAAATTTGGGGTGGCTTTTTTATATTTGGGCTCACAATCATGGTGGGTGTAGCTCAATTGGTTAGAGTCCCAGATTGTGATTCTGGATGTTGTCGGTTCGAGTCCGGTCACCCACCCTTAAAAAAGACCTCGCATTAGCGGGGTCTTTTTTTGATTGGAGTACTTTTAAAGCTAGTTCTTAAGGCATCGGACAGACAATCTCCCATTCATATAATCGAGGCCCGTCTTCAAATAGTGCAAATCAATGCCCACACTCTTATAATAAACACCAATGTTCTTGTATGAAGAGGTACTCCAGAAGTAGGCGGCCTCCGATTCATGTTCATATTCAGAGAGAATACCGTACCACAAACCTCCAGGCAATGCCGTAAATCCCACAGCATCGGTTCCTGGTTGAGGATCATTATACCAAGCCGTCTGCGATTTAAGCATAATACCTGCGTTTTCTCCAAGAATATCCCTCAAAACACCCCAATCCGTTGTATCGGGCATGTGCCATCCGGCAGGGCAAATTCCCTGCACCGGTTGTTTCGGAGAACATTCCGCCTCATAGCCACAGCCCTTAGCATCATCACTCCACAATCCCGCACTATCC
>JAEEGH010009116.1_pt1 | contig 23241 bp, 19 predicted proteins | sample 9134181 | NCBI WGS metagenome assembly JAEEGH01 (sample SAMN16246544, study PRJNA631951) | gut metagenome | biome: gut microbiome; feature: rumen; material: DP-attached | host: Bos | place: Iran: Karaj | collected 2018-10
CGGGAATATGGACCTTGATGGTCTCTTTCCTGCGCTCCAGGCCGGTGCCGCCGCAACGACGGCAGGGATTGGAAACTATCCTTCCCTCTCCGTTACACTGAGGGCAGGTGGTATATGTCAGGGTGCGTCCGAACAGGGAATTCACGGTCTGTCCCACCTGTCCGGCACCTTTGCAGGTAGGGCAGGTCTTTATGTCGGATTCATTCTTGGTCCCGCGCCCGTTGCATTCGGGGCAGGGACGGTTGCGCTCGATGGTAACTTCCTTGTCGCAGCCGTTCAGTATCTCTTCCAGCGTGAGCTTGACGCGGGTACGGATGTCCCGGCCGCGCATGGTCCTGGGGCCGCTCTGGCGGGAAGATCCTCCCCCAAAACCGAAGCCGCCGAAATCGAAACCGCCTCCGCCGAAGTTGAAATGCCCGCCGAAGAGGTTCTCCAGGATATCGTTCAGGTTGCCGAAGCCCTGGCTGAAGTCGGGACCGCCTGCACCGTCGACGCCGGCGAAACCGAACTGGTCATACTTGGCGCGCTTCTGAGGGTCGGAAAGCACCGAGTAGGCCTCGGAAGCCTCTTTGAATTTCTCTTCCGCCGTCTTCTTCTCGGCATCGGTTCCGCTTACCCAGCGGTCAGGGTGCCATTTGAGGGCAGCCTTGCGGTAAGCCTGCTTGATATCGTCTTCCGAGGCACCCTTCTGGATGCCCAGGACCTCGTAGTAATCTCTTTTCTCTGCCATAGACTTATGCTCCTACAACAACCTTGGCATAACGGAGAACCTTCCCGTTAAGGGTGTACCCGGTCTGGACTACATCTATCACCATACCCTTCAATTCGGGGGCGGGAGCCGGGAACTGGGTCACGGCCTCGTGGAAGTCCACGTCGAACTTGGCGCCCTTGGCCTCGATCACCGACAGGCCCTTGGTCTTGAGGTAGTCCATCAGCTTGTTATATATCAGTGCCGTACCTTCCTTGGCTGCCTCGTCCGAACTCTTGGCGAGCAGTTCCATAGCCCTTTCGCAATCGTCCAGCACGGGAAGCAGGCCCTTGATGGTGTCGGCGGAGGCAGAGCCTACGATAGCGAGCCTTTCCTCGGCGCTGCGGCGGCGGAAGGTCTCGAATTCCGCCATCAGGCGGAGGTAATCATCGTGTTCTTTCGAGAGTTTGCTCTCCAGTTCGGCTATCTTGCCTTTAAGGTCTTCGCTCTTTTTCTGAGCTTTCTTCTCTTCTTTTATATTCTTTTCTGACATATCTTTTCAATAAGATGGCCGTTCGCAGCCGGCCAAGCCACTGCAAAGATAAACAAAAGTTCTGCCAATGCCTCTAAACTGACAGAATGTCAATTTTGTGTTTCAGAGCGAAGTTCTCCACATACACCGCCACGCAGGCCAGCACGAAATACACGACCCCCTGGACGCAGAGGGCCCGCAGCTGAGGAGCTATGATTCCGAGCTCCGCCCCGGCGGTATTCATATTGATGAATGCCTGGCATCCGAAGGTAGAAGGGAATAGGTAGGAGAAGTATTTCCAGAAGGCCGGAAATGCCGTCACAGGCCAGCTGAAGCCGGTCAGGAACAAGCACACCGGGCTCATGAACAGGAAGAGCAGGAAAGCGGATTCGCGCCTGGTCACAAGCGTGCTCCAGCTCATGCAGAAGAACACGCATACCGTCACGAACAGCGAGAGCAGAATCAGTATCTCCCAGTAATTTCCTCTCTGGGGGAAACGGAACATTGCCGGCACTATGCAGGTGACATAGATGCCTATTATCATAAATATCAGCCAGTACACCGCGCCGCGGCCAATCACCACACGGCCAACTCCGTGCCCGGTATAGCTGTCGGGCAGGGAGGCGAAGCTGCGGTTCTCTTCCCTCATCGTTCCCACGCTCATGCTCATCCCGTAGAACATCACCTGCTGGATTATCAGCATAAGTATGGCGGAGATGAGGAAGATGCTGTAGGAGAAGGCCCTGTTGTAGGGGTTGATATCCTCGTACACCACGGGATTCTCCAGGGAATAGCGTTCCATTTTGATGTCGTTTATCTCGTGCAGCATCACGAACTCCGCGCCCATCAGCAGGTTCTTGTAGTAGAGGAAGCTGCTCATATCGGCATAGATGCTGAAAGTAGCGGTCTGCGAACGCGCTATGGCATCCCCGAAATCGGAAGGGAAGTAGATGATCCCGTTCACCTTGCGCTGGTCGAAGAGTTCGCGGGCCTCCTCCATCGAGACGCACTTGCAGGCTATGTCTATCTCGCGGGTAGCGTCCATCTCCCTTATCATACGGCGGGAATCGCTGCAATCCGCATTGTCCACCACCGCTATGGGAGTATCCTCCAGTATCCCGTTCTTGTACACGAAATTGTAGAGTATGGGATAGAAGAAGCCTGCGGCAATGAATATGATCATCACTCCCCCGTCGTGGAGAATGTTGCGGAGTTCGGTATTGAAGATTCCCAGGGTATCCCTGAGCCATCTTTTCAGGTAATTGTCAGTTCCTCGCATAGTCAAGATATCTGTAGGCGTGTTCCAGCCTGCGCATCACCAGGAAGGGCAGGAAGCAGAACATCAGCAAGGCAAGCACGTGGCCGGTGACGTCAACGTTCACATAGATTTCGTAATAGTGGCGCAGCGGATACATATAGGTGAGGCCGCGCAGGCCGGCGGGCATTGCCTCGACCGGCAGGGTAAAGCCTGTCAGCGACAGACCCAGCACGCTGTAGAGGGCCCCGATGCTGAGGGCGAAACGGCACACGGGCACGCAGCCTATTATCAGCACCGCCACGCTCTCCGAGGCAAGCACCAGCAGGAAACCGGCCAGCAGCATAGTGCCAAGGCTCCCGGCCAGAGGGAAGTGCATCCATTTGTAGAGTATTATCACCTCCGTCCAGGATATCAGGGTGAAGAGCAAGGTGTATAGGGCCAGCTTGCCCGTCACCGCAGTGAAGACGTCCCCTCCGGCGACATCCAGCAGATGCCTGCTGGTGCCGTATTTGAGCTCGGCGCCGAGGGAATACACCAGCACTATGATTATCACCATCTGAAGCATCCCGGGGATCATCATGTTCGCCAGGTAGGCACCGTAATTCATGGTAGCGTTCCCTATCTGATGCACATCCACGTCCACGGGGCGCAGCAGCCCGTACATCTGGCTGTCGGGCACGCCCTGCATACGCATCACTTCCCTCTGCACGGCGCCCGAGCAAAGGTTGACCATAGTCAGCAGGTCCTTCCAGGCCAGCGATCCTCCGAGGAAATAGAGGCCGTTGACATAGAAACTGATCTGCGGCTGGCGCCGGGACTGCAGGTCGCGGTTGAATCCTTCGGGAATAACGCAGACGGATGTCACCTTTCCGCCCTGCATAGCCTCCCGGGCAGAAGTAAAATCGTCGTAATGTACTACCTTTCCCAACTGGGTGGCGTCGAGCTGGCGGCAGAAATTGCGCGAAGTGGAGCTCCCGTCCAGATCCACCACGGCTATAGGCACGTCCGACGGCACGCCATCCCTGAGGAAACTGAGGTAGAATACGGTGCAGAAGGCCATTACCGCCACCGTGCCCAGGAAGTATATTGGCCTCCTGGCCCAGATGCGCAGCTCGCGCTTCACCACCGAAGATATGTTCTTCCAGAATTCCATATCATTCCACGACTATGGCCGTCATACCGGGACGCAGGCCTTCCAAGGTACTGCAGGGAACTGCACGCAGCTCGAAGGTCTTCGCATCGTAGAGGTCCGACTCCTTGGTGGCCTTCCAGGTGGCATAGCTCTCGCGGACGGCCATATAGTTCACCTCGGCCTCGGTTTCGGCCCCGTCCAGGGCGGGGATCTTCACCCTGAGCCTGTCTCCCACTTTCATCCCGTGAAGCTGGTCCTCGCGTATGTTGAACGTGAACCAGATGTCGGAAAGGTCGGTTACGGTCATCACCGGACTGCCCTGGCCTACCAGTTCTCCCTGCCGGGGATAGATGTCGGTTACGACTCCGTCGACGGGAGATGTCAGGTAGAGTTCCTGCATATAGGAATTCACCTCCTGGATGGCTCCCTCGGCCTGATGCACCAGGGCTTCGGCGGCAGCCTTGTCCTCGGCGCGGGCTCCTTTCACCGCCCTGTCATACTGGCTCTTGGCGGCACGGGCCTGGGCCACGGCCGCATCATACTTGGCCTTGGTCTCGTCGTATTTCTGTTCGGCCACGACCTTCTGCTCGTAGAGGGTCTTGATCCTATCGAGGCTCTTTTTCATGATATCCTCCTGCACCAGGGCCTGCTGCCAGAGCTCGTAAGCCCCGGCTATCTGTTCCTGCTCGGCTCCGTTGCGGGCCTTGCTGCTCTGGGCCAGGGCCGCACTGCGGGCTGCCTTTGCCTGGGCGAGCTTGGCTTTCACCTGGGGAGAATCGATGAAGGCGACGGTGTCGCCCTTGCGCACCAGCTGCCCCTCGCGGCAGTATAGCTCGGTCACGTGGCCGGGCACCATACAGGATATACGGTACTCCGCGGCCTCGGTCTCGCCCTGCAATATCCTGGGTTTGGGTTTGCTCACCAGATATCCCACCGCCGCTATCAAAAGCACTATTGTCACCAATGCACTGATTCCTATGATCAGATTGTAGTTTTTCCTAGACATGATATTTTAGTTTTATTCGTTCGACTTGATATTTCCTTCCGCTTTCTGCAGCATTGCGTAGGCCATCTGCAGCTCTATTCCGGCATCAATGTAGTCGCCGTGCGCGCTGAGCCAGGCGGTCTGGGCCCCGAGCACGGTTTCGGTGGAGGTCACCCCCGCCTCGTAGCCCACGTTGGCCTTGCGCAGGTTCTCTTCGGCATTCGCCAGGTTGGATTCGCTCATACTCAGCTTCTCGGCAGCCTCTTCCAGCAACTTGCGCTGCTTGGCCACCTGCAAGCGTATCAGGTCCTTGGCATCGTCATAGCGGTCACTGTACAGACGGGCCTCGGCTTTGGCTTTCCTGTATTTGTTGGTCGCCTCCATTCCGTGGAAGATAGGCACGCTCACCACCACGCCGGCACTCAGCATTCCCCCGTTCCACTTGTTCTGGAATCCGTCGTAACAATTGGGATTGTTCACAAAATAATTGGCCGTCAGAGCCACCTTGGGCAGCATGTCTGCCCGGGCGACCTTGGCCTTGCGCTCGAACACCTGCCCGGCAAGGGACAGGCTGCGGGTCTCGGGGCGGTCGGCATAAACTTGTTCCATATCCTTTGCCTCGCACAGTTCAGGCACTGGGATGAAGGAGGATTCCTCGTCCGCCAGGATTATATCGCTGTCCAGAGGCAGGCCGATGCGCTTGCAAAGCAGCATCTTCGCCAGTTCCAGGCCGTTGGTGGATTTGGTAAGCAGCATATCGGCCTCGTTGGCCTTCACTTTTATCTGCAGTTCGTCCGACTCGGTGGCCACTCCGGCCTCCACGGAACGCCGCACGTCCTCCTGCATCCTGTGCAGAAGGGAGCTGTAGGATTCCGCAAGTTTCTTCTTGTTGGAGATGGAGACTATCTGCCAATAGGCCTGGTCGACATCCACTATTATGTCGGCGTACTTCTGGTCGAGCTTCGATTCAGCGAGCTCTTCGGCCAGGGCGGCCATCTGGTTGGAATAGACTATCTTTCCGCCCACGAACACGGGCTGCTTGAGGCTTATCCCTCCAAGGTAGATATCGTGTATGTCCGGGTGCATGGCCTTGTCTATGTCGCCGGCAATGGCGTTGATGGGCCCGGAAACCGGAAGGAGCTGGTCTGCGAATGCGCAGAAATTGGTGAACATCGTCGCCTTTTCGTCACTTACCAGGGCGATGTCCCTGTTGTTGTGCAGGTATGCTCCGTTTGCGCTGATCTCGGGAAAATAATTCGCAAGCGCTATCTTTCGGTCGTATCCGGCCATTTCCACCTCTATACGGGCCTGGTCCAGTTCCTTGGAAGAACGGACCGCGAGGTCGCGGCAATCCTGCAAGCTGAGCGTCTGCTGCGCACCGAGCGACACGGGCAGCAACGCCGTCAGAATCATAATCAGTTTTTTCATCTCACTTATTTTTGTACTGCGTGCCAGATATGCAAATAGATTGCCCTTATGGCATCCAAAAAGAAATAAAATTTGGCTCTTTTGTGTCGGAATGGTAGAATTTCTCTTCTTTTTTATTATTTTTGTCAAGAATCAAAAAGAAAAAAGACAAGATATGGACGATCATTTACTGGAAATCAGCCTGCAGGATTTGAGAAAGATGCTTCCGTCACGGACGGGTGACGATTTGTCAGACGACTTCCTTATAGCCGAGGCACGCTACTCCGAGGTGCGCAGCATGCTGGACATACTCCAGCACCCCTGCCGCCTCAACGGCTATATGGGTCTGTTCTGCATCAAAGGCAAGCTGGAAGTAGAAATCAACCTGAAGACCTATCACATAGGGGACAATTCCGTCATCATCAACATCCCCGGCAACATAGCCCGGGTTTTCAAGACAGACGAGATACAGGAAGACACGCACTTCGTGCTGGTAGCGGTTTCCAGCGACTTCCTTTCCAGCTCCAGGATGGATTACGCCCGGCTTTTCGACGAGAGCATATCCATACTGGACAATCCCTGCTTCGTGATGAGCGAAAGCGAAAAAAGCATCTTCATGAAGTATCTCGACCTCGCCTTCAACTTGCTCGGCCTTGGTTCCCCCAATATGAAACACAGCCTCCGCGGTATAGTGTCCTCCTGCCTCTACTTTGCCGGTGCCGTCTGGCAGGAAAAGCTTCGTTCCGCCCCGCACCCGGGCGGCGACAGCCCCACCCTCAGGTCGAAACTGGTGCTGGAGCAGTTCCTCAAGCTGGTGGCCCAGTACCACGACCGCGAAAGGGGTATGGCCTTCTATGCCGACAAGATGTGCATGACGCCCAAGTATCTTTCGAAACTCATCAAGAACGTCAGCGGGAAATCCGGCCCGGAATGGATAGATTCCTTCGTCATCCTGGAGGCCAAGAATATGCTGAAATACACCGACATCCCCATAAAGGAGATAGTCTATAAACTGCACTTCCCCAACTCCTCGGTATTCTACAAGTTTTTCAAGTCGCACACGGGGATGACTCCAAGCGAATATCGAGGATAATTCTTATCTTTGCGGCCTGATGTCGATGTCGCAGAAAGATCTATTGCTGGAAAAGTTGCGCGGAGGGCAGTCCCTTCTGCGCCGTGAGCAGCTTAAGCTGGCCTGGCTGCTTGGCCTGCCGGCAATGCTGGCGCAGCTCGGCACCATAATAATGGAATATATCGATGCCGGGATGGTGGGGCGCCTGGGTTCGGACCAGGCAGCATCCATAGGCCTTGTAGCATCCAGCACCTGGATATTCGGCGGATTCTGCTTCGCCAACTCTTCCGGTTTCTCCGTACAGGTATCCCAGCTGATAGGTTCCCGCAATTATGCCAAGGCCCGCGAAGTGATGCGCAAAGGCTTCACCAGCGTGCTGGGCTTCAGCGTTGTGCTGGCGCTTCTGGGGCTGGCCATCAGTCCGCATCTTCCCCACTGGCTGGGAGGAGAGGCCGCCATCTGCGCCGATGCCACCGCCTATTTCGCCATCTTCTGCGCCTTCCTGCCCATAATGCAGATTGCTGTCATAACCTGCGGCATGCTTCAGGCCAGCGGCAATATGAAAATCCCCAGCATCGTAGAGGTATCCGCCTGCGTGCTGGATGTCATACTGAACTACATATTCATATATATGCTCGGCCTGGGAGTAAAGGGCGCAGCCATCGGCACCGGCCTGGCCACCCTGATCACCCACGCCTTCGCCCTCTGGTATCTGCTGAAGAAGAGTCCGGAACTCAACATCTTCCAGGACGACAGTTCCTGGATCCCGGACAGGGCCTCGCTCAAGGCCGCCTTCGGCATCAGCGGGCCTATGTGGCTGCAGAACCTTATCACCCGCGGGGCCTATGTCATGAGCACGGTGATAGTGGCGCCGCTGGGCACCATAGCCATCGCCGCAAATTCATTCGCCATCACCGCGGAGAGCTTCTGCTATATGCCGGGCTACGGCCTGAGCGATGCCGCCACTACCCTGGTCGGCCAGAGCATAGGAGCCAAGCGCAAGGAGCTCGCCCGCCAGTTCGCCCACATCACCACCAGCCTTGCCGCCGCGATGATGACGGGGGCAGGCATACTGATGTTCATCTTCGCCCCGCAGATGATGGGGCTGCTCACCAATGACCCCGAGGTCATAGCCCTGGGAGTCAAGGTTCTGCGCATCGAGGCCTTCGCCGAAACCATGTACGCCGTTTCCATCATAGGTTACGGCTCCTGCGTGGGCGCCGGCGACACCATGGTCCCTATGCTGATGAACTTCGCCAGCATGTGGATAGTGCGCATTGGGCTCGCCCTTATCCTTACCCCCAGGCTCGGCCTTGCAGGCTACTGGATTGCAATGTGCATAGAGCTTAACGTCAGGGGATTCATCTTCCTGATGCGCATAAGGGGACGACGGTGGATGAAAAAAGATTTCGCGCAATGAAATACGATTTTGACTTTACTACCGAGGCCGCTCCCCGGGGCACCTGTTCCGTGAAATGGGACGGCTGCGACGAAGGTGTCATCCCTATGTGGGTGGCGGAGATGGATTTCCCCGCTGCGCCCTGCATACTGGAAGCCCTCAGGAAGAGGGTCGATAAAGGAGTATTCGGATACACCGAAGTGCCCGGCTCGTATTATGATGCGGTAGTGGACTGGTTCGGCCGCCGTCACGGCTGGAAGGTCTCCCGTGACCAGATAATCCCCGTGCAGGGCATAGTTCCCGCCACCTCCATAGCCATCAAGGCTCTCACCGAGCCCGGAGACAAGGTCGTCTTCAACGTGCCCGCCTACAACTGCTTCTTCCACAATATTACCAACCAGGGCTGCGAGCTTTCCGGGAGCGCTCTGGTCTGGAATGCGGAGCAGAAGCGCTACGAAATGGATTTCGAGGATATAGAGCGCCGCTGCGCGGATCCCGCCGCCAAAGTATTCCTGCTCTGCAACCCCCACAATCCCTCCGGAAGGCTCTGGTCCCGCGAGGAACTGCTGCGTCTGGGGCAGATATGCTTCAGGCACGGAGTCAAGGTAGTCAGCGACGAAATCCATTGCGAAATCACTGCCCCGGGGCTCTCCTACGTTCCCTTCGCCTCGATTTCGGAGGAATTCGCCCGGAACAGCATAAGTTTCGTCTCCCCTACCAAAGGTTTCAACCTTGCCGGCGTGCAGATAGCGAACATCATAAGCGCCAACGAGGATTTCCGCGCCCGGATGGACCGCGTGATCAATATCTGGGAGCACTGCGACGTAAACCAATTCGGTATTGTGGCCCTGCAGGCCGCATATTCCGACGAGGGTGCGGCGTGGCTCTCGCAGATGAATGCCATAGTGCACGGCAATTACCTGGCGCTGAGCTCCCTTTTCGAAAAGGATTTCCCCGCCGTACGCGTGCCCGTGCTGGAGGCCACCTATCTGCTCTGGCTCGACTTCTCGCCCCTTGACCTCGACGGGAAGACGGTATCGGAGTATCTGCTCGCTAACAACAAAGTGCGCATAAACGACGGAGCGATGTACGGCGGACCGGGCTGCTGCCGCATCAATCTCGCCTGCCCCGAGGCCACTATGAAAGAAGGCCTCCGGCGCATTGCCGAAGGCCTCCATAATCTTCTTGGGAAATAATCAGAAGGTGAATTTCACCAAGCCCTGCACGCGGTGGTTGGTCACCCAGTGCAGTCCCTTCTCGTACAGTCCGTTCAGGGGGTTGATTCCCTGGGCCTTGTCGCCGTACTGCACGCTGGTGCATTCATATTCCAGACCGAAAGCCAGCTTGCCGAGATTGTAGATCACGGAAGGGGTCACGCGGAACATCTGGTTCATATTGTCGAAGCTGTTGCCGCTGAACCAGTACCCCACGGGCTTGCCTTCGGTATCGACTGCCAGGGCCTCCCTGGTGCCGAAGTTCTTGGCATAGCCTGCGAAGAGTATTCCCTGGACCTTCTTGCCGTAGCAGAGGCTGAGCCAGCTGGAAGAGTTGCGGGTAGGAGTGTACTCGCGGTTTCCGTCCCCACCTATCTTGCTGACGCCGTAACCACCGTTAAGGTTGACGTGGTCGCCGGCTTCGGCGAAGACGGTCTTGAACTTCACGCTGAAAAGATTCTTGGCATACTGTGCGTAGAGGAAGGGAATGAAGGTGGTGATGCGGTCGGTACGGAAACCCTGGGCATCGCTGAGCACAGGCTTGATGCTGAGCATGTTCACACCGGCACGCAGGGTGAGGCCGTTGGCCTTGTAGTTGGCGCCGATATAGATTTCAGGGGTATTGCCATATTTGATGTAGCTGGCGCTCTTTCCTTCAGGGCCGTTGGAGCAATACTGCATCTGCCAGAGTGCCGCTGCGGTAATGCTCGCTCCGTCGAAAAGCTTGTAGTCGGCCTGCACGAGAGGAGTACGGCTGAAGGGGCCGAAGGGGGCGCCGGTATTCAGGGAGAACACATCCGGCATATCGGCTGCCATAGGATGCCAGCTCTGGCCGGCCTTGAGGCTCAGCCCGCTCTTGGCCATAGTCACGAAGGCCTGGCGGAGGCGAAAGCTGGCGGTACCGGTAACTTTATCGTTGCCGAGGCCATTGTAGAAGTCCCCTTCTATGCGTGCGCCCACGTTCCATCCTTCCACCTCATATCCCTTGACCTCTACCCAAAGGCGGGAGGTAAGGGCGGCGAAGCGGGTATTGGGATAGGCGTTGACATCGGTCACGACGGCTCCGGTGGAGGGGTCGACCACATTGTTCACATCGTAGGGTACATAGGTGAAGAAGTCTTCGGTAAGACCTATCATCTTGCGGGTATCGAAGGCATAGAAATTACGGATGAATCCGTGCACTGCTATGCTGGGCTTGCTCTCCTGCGCAAAAGCGGAAAGGGAAAGGGCCGCGAAAGCCACGAGGGCTGCTATCTTTTTCATAATCATATGGTTAGGCAAAAGGGAATATCTTGGTAAGCCAGAGGAAGCCGAAAGTGAATCCTACGATGCCGATAATAAGACCGACCTTTGCCATATCCTTGGTCTCCACCAGACCGGTGGAAGCGGCGATGGCATTCGGAGGAGTCGATATAGGGAAGAGCATTGCGATGGAAGCGCAAGCCGCGATGAACACGATCATTGCCTGCTTTCCTCCCAGGGCTATGAATTCGGCATTGTTGGCGGCGGCAGGATCTGCCATGCCTTCGGCAACGACGATCAGTATAGGAATCAGCAACGCCGCAGTTGCGGAGTTGGAGATGAAGTTGCTGAGGAAGTAGCACACCAGACCAGCGATGACCAGCACCAGCACGACACTCATACTGCCGAAAGGAATGGCCTGGATGAGGACCTTGGCAAGCCCGGTTCCCTGCAGGCAGGTACCCAGGGCGAAGCCTCCGGCCACGAGCCAGAGCACGCTCCAGTTGATTTCCTTGATATCATCCTTGGTGAAGATGCCGCAGGCAGTCAGCACGCCCAGAGGAATCAGGGCAACGATATTGGAGTTGATCTTGGTGAGGCTCTCGGTCATCCAAAGGAGGATGGTGCCGATGAAAGTAATCCAGACTACGGTAGTCTTCCAGGTATGAGGTTTCTTGTTCTCGGGAATCTCCAGGACCAGTTTCTTTGCCTTGAAGGGGAAGAAGAACTGAAGGAGCACCCAGGCAAGGAGTATCATTATGGCCACATAGGGAATCATGTGGATCATCCACTGCATGAAGGGAACTTCTACGCCGGACTCTGCGAGGAACTTGACTGCAGTTGCGTTAGGAGGGGTTCCGATGGGGGTGCCTATGCCACCGATGTTGGCAGCTACGGGAATTGACAGGGCCAGGCCAATCTTGCCTTTATCGTCGGCGGGGAGGGTACCCAGCACAGGGGCAAGGAAAGCCAGCATCATAGCGGCGGTGGCGGTGTTGCTCATAAACATAGAGAAGACGGAAATCACCACCAGGAAGCCCAGCAGGACCCATTTGGGCTTGGTGCCGAAGAGGCCGAGGAGAGCGCGGCCCATAGTGACGTCGAGGCCGTACTTCTCTGCCATTATGGCCAGCACGAAGCCGCCCAGGAACAGCATGACCACAGGATCCGCGAAAGATGCCATAATGCTCTTGAAACCGACCAGCTGGCCGAATTCAGGCTTGCAGAGGAAGCCCAGGCCTTTGTCGGAAACGGTAAGCAGGGCGATGACGATGACCAGCAGGGACGTGGTCCAGTTGGGAATGATCTCGAAGATCCACATCAGAGCGGCGAAAACGAACAGAGCGATAACGCGCTGCTGGGTAACCGTGAGAGCATCGATGCCGAAGAAAGATACCGGCACTGCCAGAAGGAATATCGTGGCTACGAGCACTATGGGCAGCAGCACACAATACTTGACATTGAATTTTTTGTCAGACATATTTTAGATTCGAATTACAAGCAAAAAAGCCGCTTTCCTGCGAAAGCGGCACAAAGATAGTAATTATTTTATAAATAATTAATTAAATGATTCCTTGTTCAAGCATAGCTGTAGCGACCTTCATGAAACCGGCGATGTTGGCACCTTTCACATAGTCCACGCTGCCGTCGGCACGGGTGCCGAACTTGACGCACTGTTCGTGGATGCTCTGCATAATCTGGTGCAGACGGTCGTCGACCTCCTGGGCCGTCCAGCTGAGGTGGGCTGCATTCTGGGTCATCTCCAGACCGGACGTGGCCACGCCACCGGCATTAACTGCCTTTCCGGGAGCGAAGAGTATCCCATTGTTCTGGAAGAAGTGGATGGCGCCGGGCTGGCATCCCATATTGGAAACCTCGCAGCAGCACCAGCAACCATTGGCCTTGAGTTCCTTGGCATCGTCTTCGCTGAGCTCATTCTGGAATGCGCAGGGCAGGGCGATATCGCAAGGCACGCTCCAAGCTTTCTTGCCGGCTATGAACTGGGCCTTTCCGGGGAACTTGACTGCCATATCCTCCACCATGTTGCGGTTGGAGGCACGCATATCGAGCATATAATCGTTCATCTCGGCGGTCATTCCGTCGGGCACCACGCACACGCCGTCGGGGCCTGAGATGGCCACGACCTTGGCACCGAGCTGCATTGCTTTCTTGACGGCACCCCAAGCGACGTTGCCGAAGCCGGAGATTACCACTTTCTTGTCCTTGATGTCCTTGCCGGCCTTGTGGAGAAGATGCTGGGTGAAATAGAGGGCACCGAATCCGGTAGCCTCGGGACGGAGTATGGAGCCTCCCCAGGTAGCACCCTTTCCGGTAAGCACGCCGGTATGGTACTCACGGGCGAGTTTCTGGTACATTCCGTTCAGGAAGCCGATTTCGCGGCCGCCCACGCCCACATCTCCCGCAGGGATGTCCTGGTCGGGACCTATGCAACGCCACAATTCAAGCATGAAAGCCTGGCAGAAACGCATAATCTCGGCATCGCTCTTTCCAACGGGGTCGAAGTCCGAACCGCCCTTGGCGCCGCCCATAGGGAGGGTGGTCAGAGCGTTCTTGAACGTCTGTTCGAAACCGAGGAACTTGAGCATCGAAGGAGTGACTGCCCTGTGGAAACGGAGGCCTCCCTTGTAGGGACCGATCGCGCTGTTGAACTGCACGCGGTAGCCGAGATTGCTCTGCACCTCTCCCCTGTCATCCACCCAGGTCACACGGAAGGTGAAGATACGGTCGGGCTCGACCATCCTCTCCACAATCTTGGCCTTCTCGAACTCAGGATGCTGATTGTAGATTTCTTCAATGCTTTCGAGCACTTCCTGCACTGCCTGAAGATACTCGCTTTCCCCAGGATGTTTGGCCTGGAGCATCGCCATTATTTCTGACGTTTTCATATGTGTTATTAATGTAATTGGTTGGTTGGTTATTCTACTTCCCAGGTCGACCCGCTGTGGAGGAGGTCGTCCACGGAATGGATTTTCGATTTGAGCATCACGTCCTTCACCTGGTCGCGCACGCCGTCATCGTAGGTGACGTCCTTCACGTCGCGTATGACACCGAGGGCAACGGGGAAATCGGGATACTTCATATCGGCGAGCATCATATGGATGCCGGCGTTTTCGCTGTGGGCGTCGTGCACCAGGATGTCATCCTCGGTGTAGCCGTCCTTGCCTATGGTCACCACCTTCAGTCCGAGGCCGTCGAGCACGAGGCCTTTGTCGCGGTCCTTGCCGAAAATCATCTTCTCGCCGTGGCGGAGTATGATGGTACGGTCGGCACGGGTTGCGGGATCGGAGATGTCGCGATGGGCACCGTCGTTGAATATGACGCAGTTGGTAAGCATCTCCATAACGGATGTGCCGTCGTGGAGGGCCGCGGCCGTCATAATCTCTTCATTGAGCTTGAGTTCCACGTCGAGGCTCCTTGCGAAGAAGGTGCCCTTGGCGCCCAGCACCAGGCTTCCGGGGTTGAAAGGATGCTCCACGGTGCCGTAGGGAGAGGTCTTGGTGATGGCCCCGAACTTGGACGTAGGAGAATACTGGCCCTTGGTAAGACCGTAGATCTGGTTGTTGAAGAGTATGATGTTGATGTCGATATTGCGTCTGATGGCGTGGATGAAATGGTTTCCGCCGATTGCGAGGGCATCGCCGTCGCCGCAGGCCTGCCATACGGTAAGCCAGGGGTTGGCCACCTTGATGCCGGTGGAGATGGCGGTAGCACGCCCGTGGATGCTATGGAATCCATAGGTATCCATATAGTAAGGAAGACGCGAGGAGCATCCGATACCGGACACCACCACATAGCGTTCCTTCTCATAGCCCAGGGCGGAACTCACCTTGGGAAGGGCCCTCTGCAGGGCTGCAAGCACGGCGTGGTCGCCGCATCCGGGGCACCAGCGTACTTCCTGGTCGGATTTGAAATCTTTGAAAGAAAGAGTTGCCATATCAGAGTGCCTCCTTGATTGCATCCACCAGTTCGCTCACCAGGAACGGCTGGCCTTGGACCTTGTTGAACTTCAGGATCTTCGTTTCGGGGAAGAGACCGAGCAGGTAGTTGGCGAACTGCCCGCTGTTGAGCTCGCACACCAGAACCTTGTCGAATCCGGCGAGTATTTCTCCGGTATTGGCAGGCACGGGATAGATATAGTCGAAGTGCACCCTCGATACATCCAGTCCCTCGGCACGGACATCGTTGACCGCGCTGAGGATATGGCCGTAGGTTCCGCCCCAGCCCACCACGAGGAGCTTGCCCTTTGCAGGACCGTCCAGCTCGAGTGCGGGGATGCAATCCGCGATCTTCTGCACCTTGGCCTCACGCTCGGAGACCATCAGTGCGTGATTCGCAGGGTCGGAGGAAAGTACACCGTTATGATTCTTCTCCAGACCTCCTACGCGATGCTCGAAACCCTTCTGGCCGGGGATGGCCCACTTGGGTACAAGGGTCTGCGGATCGCGCTCGAAGGGCTTGAACTTGCCATCTTCCGGAAGGCTGGTGGCAAAGGGAGCTTTGATAACCGGATAATCCTTCATCGAAGGGATGAGCCAGGGTTCGCTACCGTTTCCGAGGAAACCTTCGGAAAGCATCATCACCGGAGTCATATGCTCGAGGGCTATCTTGGCCGCGTTGAAGGCGGTATCGAAGCAGTTCGAGGGAGAATGCGCGGCCACCACGGGGATGGGGCATTCGCCGTTGCGGCCGTAGAGGGCCTGATTCAGGTCGGTCTGTTCGGTCTTGGTAGGGATACCGGTAGAAGGGCCGGCGCGCTGCACGTCCACGACCACCAGCGGAAGCTCCGCCATTACGGCCAGGCCCAGGGCCTCGCTCTTAAGCGAAAGGCCGGGACCGGAAGTGGTGGTGACGGCAAGATTCCCCGCATAGGAAGCTCCGATGGCGGTGCATATGCCCGCAATCTCGTCTTCAGCCTGCAAAGTCTTGGCGCCCAGGCTCTTATGTATGGCCAGTTCCTCGAGGATACCGGTTGCCGGCGTGATAGGATAGGAACCGCAGAACAGAGGCAGGCCGCTCTTTTCGGAAGCGGCCAGCAGGCCCCAGGCCGTTGCCTGGTTGCCGGTGATGTTGCGGTAGGTACCTTTCTTGGGATGGGAAGGGTCGATATGATAGGTATTGGCTATCATCTGCATATTGGAAGCATAGTTGAAACCATCCTTGAGGACCTTCTTGTTAGGCTCGATGACTTCGGGATGCTTCTTTGCGAACTTCTTCTCGAGATAGGTGAAGATGTAATCCAGAGGGCGGTCGTAGATGAAACAGGCCATACCCAGGGTGAACATGTTCTTGCACTTGCGTATGGCCTTGATGTCCATTCCGCTGTCCTTGAGGCTGAGCTCGGTAAGTTCGGTGATGGGGGCCACGATCAGCACCCTGTCCTCGACTCCAAGTTCACGGAAAGGATCATCGGTTTTGAAACCGGCCTTCTTCATTCCAGCTTCGTCGAAAGCGTTGGAATCGACCAGTATCATAGCCGTACGCTTGCACCATTTTGCATTGGCCATAAGCGCGGCGGGGTTCATAGCCACCAGCAGGTCGCAGAAATCGCCTGGGGTGTTGACATTGTCGCTGCCTATATGGACCTGAAAACCGGACACCCCGGAGACGGTGCCCTGCGGGGCACGGATCTCTGCAGGATAATCCGGAAAAGTGGATAGCTGATTACCATAGATGGCTGACATATCTGCAAAAAGAGACCCGGTGAGCTGCATGCCGTCACCGGAATCTCCTGCAAATCTGATTACAACATCTTTGGCATCGATTACCTTATGTTGCATTATTTACGTTAAACTTTGGTTATAGTTTTTCTTTTAAGAGGCTAGCTGTAGGTTACTGGGCGTTTGCGGCAGCGGCTTTGGCAGCGAGTTCGGCCTGGAGGCTCTCCATGGTCCTGTCCTCGGCGATACCGAGGGCCTTACGGCACTCAGGGGTGATATCGGTGCTCTGGGTATCATCCACATAAAGGAGCGAAGAACGGTCGAAGACATAGATGTAACCGCCGGCCTTGGCGATCTCGTTCATCTTCTCCTGGGCCTTCTTGTAGATGGGCTCCATCAGCTTCTGCTGCTGCTCCTGGAGTTCCTGCTCGACATTCTGGCTGAATTCCTGGATGCGCTGCTGGATCTGGGTGAGCTCATCCTCTTTGCTCTTACGGGTGGCAGGAGTATAGCTGTTGACATTCTGCTGATACTTGGAATACTTGTCCTGGAATTCGTTCATCATTTCCTGATAGGATTCCTGGGCGTTTTTCTGAGACTCCTGGATGGTAGCACGAGCCTGGTCGGATTCGGGCATCAACTGAACGAGTTCCTGGAAATTCACGTGAGCGAACTTCTGGGCCGAGGCCGAAAAACCGATAAGCGATACCGCTGCAATCAATAGAATCTTTTTCATATCTAAATTAATTAAAATTGTTGTCCAATGATGAAGTGGAGCTGGCTTCCGCCGTTCTGGGCGTCGTCAAATCCATAACCCCAGTCGATACCGAGCAGACCAATCATCGGTAAGAAGATGCGCGCACCGACTCCAGCGCTGCGTTTGATCTGGAAAGGATTGAACTTTCTTATGTCGGACCAGCAGTTTCCTCCCTCGAGGAAGGCCAGCACGAAGATCTGGCTGGAAGGCTGCATTATGACCGGGTAACGGAGCTCCACGGTGAACTTGTCATAGACGTTGCCAGCGTAGGCGCTGCCGTTCGAATTGTAGCTGGTAGCTTCCACAGGAGTCAGCGAATAGTTCTCGTAGCCTCGCAGAGGAATGATATCCGAACCGTAGGTATTGTAACCCGACATACCGTCACCGCCTACGAGGAAGCCCTCGAACGGGGAATAGCCCCACTTGCGGTTGTAAGTTCCCAGATATCCGAACTGGGCCCTGGTCATAAGCACCAGGTCGCCGGCGAGCTTGGTGTAGCTGGCTGCGGAGAATTTCCACTTATGATACTCTATCCAGCGGAAACGATGGTCGGAATCCCAGGTATCATAGTCGATGTCCTTCCAGCTCTTGACGGGCAGCTTGTTCCCCTGCGCGTCGAAGGTATGCTTGCGGAACAACGAGAAGGGAGGCGTAAGCTGAAGGCTCAGCGAGACGTCGGAACCCATACGGGGATAGATCTGCTGGTCGGTGGAGTTACGGCTGAGCGTCACCGAATAGCTGAGGTTGTGGGACAGACCGTCGTCGAAGAAGAAATATCCGGAATACCAGTTGGTCAGCTTGTAGGTCTGCCAGCTCAGCCCGTGATAGAGCACGAAATAGCTGTCGGGCCATTTGAGACGGTTACCCAGCGAAGCGGACAGACCGTAGATTTCCATCATCCTGTCGTGGCGGAGAATCTGCAGATAGGTGTTGGAATTGGTCTGACGGGTATAATAAGTGGATATGCTCAGCGAAGTAGGCTTCTTGCCGAAGAGCCAAGGCTCGGTAAAACTGGCCGAAAGGGCCGTGTAGTACGTACCGTTGGTCTGGAAACGTATGGCGAGGTTCTGGGCGTCTCCCAGAGGCACCGGCCTCCAGGCCCCCTTGTCGAAGAAGCGGTGGGTGGAGAAATTGTTGAACGCCACGCCCGCGGTCGCCACGAAGGTGCGGCCGCCCCAGCCTCCGGACAGCTCGAGCTGGCTGGAAGGCTTCTCGGTGACGTTATAGACTATATCGACGGTGTTGTTGTTGGCATTGGGGACCATGGAATAACCTTCCGGACTCTGGATGGATTCCTGGTCGAACTGGCCGAGGGATGCAATCTCGCGGATGGAACGCTCGAAGTCGCTCTGGCTGAAGAGATATCCGGGGCGGGTGAACACCTGGCGGCGCACCACCTTCTCGCTGGTAAGGTTGTTGCCGTTGATGATGATGTTGTTCAGGGTGGCCTGCTTGCCCTCGGAGATACGCACCTCAACATCGACCGAGTCATTCTGTATGTTGGTCTCGACCGGGGTCACGTGGATGAACAGATAACCGTTGTCGCGGTACATCTTGGACACGTCGTACTCGTTGGGTTTGCCGCTGCCGAAGAGCCTCTTCTCCATAGTCACCTTGTCATAGACATCGCCGGACTTGATGGAAAGGATTTCGTTAAGCTGGTCGGAATGATACACCGAGTTGCCGGTCCAGGAGATATTACGGAAGTAGTACTTGTCACCCTCATCGACGGTAATGTCGATTCCCAGGCGTCCGGGCTCGATGGTGTAGATGGAATCCTTGACTATGCGGGCATCGCGGTACCCTGCCTCATTGAAAGCGCTGATGAGCGTCTTCTTGTCGTTGGGATACTCCTTGGGGTCGAATTTCTTGGAATGGAAGAAGTTGTAGAACTTGCGGGACTTGGTCTTCTTCATACTGCGGGCAAGCTTGTAGTCCTTCACGTGCTCGTTGCCTATGAAGTTGATTTCCTGGACCTTGATCTTCACTCCCCTGTCCACGTCGAAATTCACCTGTATAGCCTTCTTGACCACGGAATCCTTCTTGACCTCGGCCTTGACCTTGCATTCCAGGAAGCCTTTTTCGGCGTAGTATTTCTTGATTATGTCGGAAGCCGTCTTCTCCACATAGTCGGAGAACTCCCCGCCTCTGCGGAGGTTGAGCCGCTCCTGCAGATCCTTCTTCTCGCCGGTCTTGACACCGGTGAAACTCCACTTGGAAACCCTGGGCCTTTCCACTATGACTATCTTCAGGTATGCCGAATCGCGCGCAGGGCTGAGATGGTCGATTTCCATCGACACGTCTTCGAAAAAGCGCTGCAGCCACAGGCGGCGCACTATACCGGAAAGCTCCTCGCTGGGAACGGTGATTTCCATCCCCTTCTGGAGTCCGGTCAACGATATGATCTGCTGTTCGCTGAAATAATTGTTTCCTTCGACGCTCACTCCGCCCAAAATGTACTTGGAAGGATGGGCGTAATCCACTTCCACGCCCCCTTCCTGGGCAAAGGACAAGAGTCCCTGGATCAATAATGCTGAAAGGGCAAGTATCTTTCTGATCTTCATTCTCTTACTTAACTTTTCCATAACGCCTGTCCCGCGATGCATACTCCTCGAGAGCGGCCAGGAGGCTATTCTTTCTAAAATCAGGCCAAAGTGTTTCCGTGAAAACAAATTCACTGTATGCTGCCTGCCAAAGCAGATAGTTGCTGATACGCTTCTCGCCGGAGGTGCGGATGATGAGGTCCGGATCCGGGATTCCGGCGGTCACGAGATAGGGCTCGATGCTGTCGCCCCCTTCTGCCGCCATACGGTCGGCCGCCTGCTGTATGTCCCACTTACCGCTATAGCTGACGAACACTATCATAGTAAGGCCGGTATTGCGCGAAGTCTGCTCCTCGAGCTGCGAGATCGCCTCCAGCAGAGCGGGCGAAAGCCTGGCCCGGTTGCCCAGCACCAGGAAACGGACGTTGTTGCGCATCATCGTCTCATACTCTCCGGCCACGGCCTTGAACATAAGCTTCATCAGCGTATCGACTTCCTCCTGAGGCCTGCCCCAGTTCTCTTCCGAGAAAGCGAAGAGCGAAAGATAGGGAATCCCCCACTCTGCGCAAGCTTCGGTAATCACGCGGACGCTCTCGATGCCCTCGGCGTGGCCGAAGACCCTTTCCTTGCCGCGCTCCTTGGCCCAGCGGCCATTGCCGTCCATTATTATCGAGATATGTCTCGGGAGTTTTTCGGGAAGCTGCATATCATTCAACCGTATTGCGTACATCCTGCCCCCAGAAGAAACGGCTCTTCAGGGCATCGATGAAGTTCGACTTTCCAAGGCTCACCCTCCTCAGGGGGAAGGGAGCGCTGCTGACTTTTACCCTCGTCCCGCAGGGGATGGAATAGCTGCGGTTGTCGAGGCTCAGGACCATATTTCCGCTGCGGGAATTGCCGCGGAGCTCCACCTCGGTATTGCCGGGCACCACCATAGGCCTCAGATTGAGGTTGTGGGGAGCTACGGGAGTTATCACCCGTACGTGAGTGGAGGGCATACAAATGGGGCCTCCGGCACTCAGGTTATAGGCCGTGGACCCTGCGGCCGTCGCCACCAGCAGACCATCCGCCCAATATGTGGGGAGGCTGTTTCCATCCAGGGCCACGTCCACGCCCAACATTGCGGCGCTGTCCCTGTGCAGGCCCAGTTCGTTCACGGCATAAGGCCAGAAATCCGGGATTTCCACGCCTTCGCAGCTGACCTGGAGCATATCCAGCTCCTCCACGGTCCAGGATCCGGAGAGTATGGCGCCGGCAACGGCGTCGGCGGTATTCGCCGCCAGGAATCCCATACGCCCGAAGTTCACCCCGAGTATGGGAAGACCGGACTCGCAGACTCTGTGCGCTGCGCTGAGGAAAGTGCCGTCGCCCCCGAAACTGAGCACCATTGCAGAACCCTCCCGGACGCATTCCCGGCAATGGATTTCATATAATTCGATGCCGGCTCCGGCAAGGCGGGACAGCAAATCGTCGATGCGGCGGTCCCCCCTGAGAGCAGGTTTTTTTATATAAAATCCGATTTTCATTTTAAGCTTACAAAAATAATCAAATCTTTACGATTTTCAGCGCTTTTTGCTACTTTTGTATCACGATGACCAAGTTAAGCGTAAACATCAACAAGATAGCCACGCTGCGCAATGCGCGCGGCGCAAATATGCCGGACGTGACCGCCGCCGCCCTGAACTGCGAAAAGTTCGGAGCCCAGGGCATCACCGTCCATCCCAGGCCCGATGAAAGGCACATCCGCTACAGCGACGTAAGGGCTATCCGTCCGCTGCTCAAGACTGAATTCAACATAGAAGGCAACCCCTGCCCGGAGTCGTTCCGCGAGCTCGTGCTGGAGGTCGTTCCCGACCAGGTGACCCTGGTACCGGACGCCAGCGACGCCATCACCTCCAATGCCGGATGGGACACCGTCAGTAATCGCGCCTTCCTAAGCGAAATGTGCGGGCTCTTCCATAGCAAAGGCATAAGGGTATCCATCTTCATCGACCCCGTGCCCGAAATGGCCGTAGCCGCAAAAGAATGCGGTGCAGACCGCGTGGAGCTCTACACCGAAGGCTATGCCGCCAACTATCACAAGGATCCCGCGGCCGCAATCGCCCCTTACCTTCGCACCGCCGAAGCCGCCCGTGCGGCAGGGCTCGGCCTGAATGCCGGCCACGACCTCAACCTCGACAACCTCGCATACTTCATCCGCACCATTCCCTGGACCGACGAAGTATCCATAGGGCACGCCATTATCTGCGACGCCCTCTATATGGGTCTCGAGAAGACCATCAAAGAGTACTTGGCACGGATTTAGAAGAAAATAATTATCTTTGTAAGTTACTTCCTCAACGAGAAAACAACTAAAGAAAATCATATGAAAAAAATCGCTCTCATCCTCAGCGCCGTAGGTATGATCCTTATGGCTGCTTCTTGCAAAACCGGCAACAATGCCGCTGCCTCTTCGGAGAGCAGCGCAGCAGGCGAAGGCCCCGCTGCCGGCGCAATCGTTTATTTCAACCTTGACCGCGTGCTCGACGAGTACGATATGGCCAACGACCTCCGTTCCGTGGTCGAGACCAAGGTCGGCAGCATCCAGCAGGAAATCAACCGCCGCGGCTCCAAGCTCGAAAAAGACGTCAAGGCATTCCAGGACAAGATAGACAAGGGTCTCCTTACCCGCAGTGTCGCCGAGGTCCAGGGCCAGAAGCTCCAGGAGCAGCAGAACAACTTCCAGCAGTATGCCGCCCAGAAGCAGCAGGAAATGGCAGAGGAGCAGCAGGTGATGCTCAACCAGATCGCCGATGCCATCAAGTCCTTCCTCGACGAGTACAACGCCGAGAAGAAGTATGCGATGATCATCAGCACCCAGGGCTCCGTCCTCCCCGCCCCCGTTGCCTGCGCAGATCCTGAGCTCGACATCACCGACGAGATACTCGAAGGCCTCAACGCCGCCTACGTCAAGACCAAGGCAAAAGAGACCAAGTAATTTGAAAACCGCCATTCTGTCCGCGTTCCACCCCTTCAGAGGAGGTATCGCCCAGTTCAATGGAAATCTCTATCATGAGCTGGGAAAGATAGCGGACGTCAAGGCTTACAATTATTCCCGGCAGTATCCGGGATTCCTCTTCCCCGGCAAGACACAGTACGTGTCGGCCGGGGATGATTCTTTCCCCATAGACTCCGAAGCCGTGCTCGACACGGCCAATCCTTTCAACTGGCCGTCCGCGGCCAGGAAAATCCGTGCCTGGGGGCCGGACCTGCTGCTGATGCGCTACGTGATGCCCTACTTCGCCCCGGCCCTGGGCAGCGTGGCCCGCTTGATGGGCCGTTCCTGGAAGGTCGT
>JAEEGH010009118.1_pt1 | contig 23236 bp, 19 predicted proteins | sample 9134181 | NCBI WGS metagenome assembly JAEEGH01 (sample SAMN16246544, study PRJNA631951) | gut metagenome | biome: gut microbiome; feature: rumen; material: DP-attached | host: Bos | place: Iran: Karaj | collected 2018-10
CATTCGGGGTGAAGACGGAAAGGAAATCCGCAAGGCGTTTATACCGGAACCTGGTTGTCTGTTTTTTTCAGCCGACTACAGTCAGATTGAACTGCGCGTGATGGCTCACCTGTCGAACGATCCGCAGATGATTGCCGTCTTCCGCGAAGGCAAGGACCTGCACGCTGCCACCGCCGCCAATATCTACAAGAAACCTATTGAAGAGGTAACACGCGACGAACGTACCAAGTCAAAGCGAGCCAACTTCGGCATCATCTACGGCATCACCGTCTTCGGCCTCGCTGAGCGCTTAGACATCAGCCGCGATGAAGCCAAGCAGCTCATCGACGGCTATTTTGCCACATTCCCCGACGTTCACGACTACATGGAGCAGGCCAAGCAGACGGCACGTCAGCGAGGCTATGTCACTACCCTATTCGGCCGTCGCCGCTATCTGCCTGACATCAATTCAGCCAACGCCACCGTGCGCGGCTTTGCTGAGCGTAACGCCATCAACGCGCCCATTCAGGGCACCGCCGCCGACATCATCAAGGTGGCGATGATTCGCATTCACCAGCGCTTCAAGGCCGAGGGCATCCGAAGCAAGATGATTCTCCAGGTACACGACGAACTCAACTTCAGCGTTTACCCGGAGGAAAAGAGTAGGGTAGAGGCCATCGTTCTAGAAGAGATGCAGCGTGCCTTCCCCCTTAACGTCCCCCTCGTCGCCGACTCCGGCTTCGGCGAGAACTGGCTGGAGGCGCACTAATTTTCCAGCCTTTTCTTTTGTGGTTTCAGAAATAATCATTATCTTTGCCAGCAGAAAACGAAGAATGCTTATGTTGGACAGGACACAGACAATAGAAAAGCTACGCTCCACTCGCCAGTATCTCAACGAGCACTACGGCGTCAGTTCGATGCTACTCTTTGGCTCCGTTGCAAGAAATGAGCAGAAAGAGGGTAGCGACGTTGACGTGTGCGTGGAGATGATACCGAACCTCTTCAACCGAGCTGGCGTGAAAATCTATTTACAGGAGTTACTCGGGTGTGATGTTGACGTGGTACGGATGCGGGAAAACATGAACCCTTTGTTTAAACAGCAAATCTTGAAATATGGAATTAGAGTCTACTGAGACGCACTAACCCATCACAATGCCAGTGAAGATGCGGCCGGAATTTATGCTGAGACGACGGGCGGAGAAATAGAGGTCGGGGTGCTGGTAGGTGCAGATGGGGGAGACGCTGATTTGGGCTTCGGGAATGCCGGTGCGGAGAAGCTGCTGACGATTGCACTCGGGTAGGTCGATGTGCCATTTCTCGCCATAACGGCGGCTGATGGTTTCCATCACGAAACCTGCGGCGGCAAAGGCTTCGTAGACCTCGTCGCCGACCTCGAAACTCTCAATGTGGATGCCTGGACCTATCTGGGCAATCATGTCGGCAGGACGGGAGCCGTAAACGGCGGTCATCTGTGCTACAGCCTTCTCAACGATACGCTTCACGGTGCCCCGCCAACCAGCGTGAATAGCGCTGACAACTTGATGCGCTTTGTCGTAGAGCAGTACGGGGATGCAATCGGCCGTAGAGACACCAATGCAGATGCCCGAAACATTGGTCATCAGCGCGTCAACACCCTCAAGTTGAGACTCCCGCGAGGTCTCGTCAACAGCCACAATCTTCGTCTCATGAACCTGATGCGGCATCAGCAGGCGTTTGTCGTCAATCCCCAACACGCCACAGAGAAGTGTACGGTTCCTGCTGATGGCCTCCTCGCAGTCACCACAATAGCGGTTGATGTTGAACTCGCCGTAGCTGTCCTTACTGAAGCCGCCTCGCCGCGTCGTGCTGAAGGCGGTCACGCCCTCGCCGAAGTCATAGAAATGAAGTACTGGTAGCATCGCTGCTGCAAAAGTACGCAAAAAAAGCGACACCTCCAAAAGAAATGCCGCTTTTTCGCCTTTTTGAGGGAATCTTGTTGTTGACGTAGAATAAGGTTGCCTTTTACTTCGCCGTCAGGTCGTCAATGATGATCACAATGTCGAGGATGTTGAAAACGCCGTCGCCGTTCTGGTCGGCTGCCACAGGGTTGAAACCGTCGGGAGCCTGCCCGGCGACATAGTCGGCGGCAGGTGCCACCGGGACCTCACCCTCGGCGACGATGGTCTTGAAGCCCTTCCAGACGTGAGCATTCCTATAGGCACGCACCGTGCCACGAGGCACGATGAGCTTAGCGGTATTCTGCACCACATAGCCCAGATTAACGTGATGGGTATCATACAACTCTGGGAACAAGGCACCGTGCTGCCCTGCATCGTCGGTGGCTACCAGTGGCAGCGGCACGGCATTCATACATTGCACAGTCGTAACGTTCGGACTTTCAATACTCCAGCCGCTCACGTCCTTGACGTTGGAGCCGAAGATAATGGTCTTCAAGTTGGTATAGTCATAACCGTCGTAAATCGAAAAAGACTTATCCGGATAATCAAGGCTACACGCACCACGGTCGATATACAGTTCTTCACCGAGGTAGCCGTAACCCATCATCACGGGCGTCTCGCCATATGCCAGCGTCACCCGTTTCAGATTCTTGCATCCATCGAAGGCATAACTACCGAGCTTGGTGACATTGGTGGGAACAGTGAACCCAGTCAGACCCGTGCAGTCCTTGAAGGCGTAAGTGCCTATCGTCTCTAACTCCGGCGCGTCGAGGAAGGCTTCCGTCGTCAAGCCAGTGCAGCCCGAAAAGGCCGCCTCCTGAATGACCGTCGCCTTCGGCAGGCTGATGCATCCCTCCTCAGCTAACGACGTGCAGCCAGCAAAGCAGTTCTTGGGTACCTCCTCCAACATCGGCATACTGACGCTCGTCAGCTTGGTACATTTGGCAAAGCTGTTGACCTGCAGTGCCTTCACCTTCGTCAGCGTCAGCTTCTTCAGGTTCGGTATATAGTTCGAAAAGCTTGAAACGGGCTTGAACTGCAGCGAGGTGGCATTACTGCTGGTGACGAACTGGTCCTCGTGGCCGATGGGCCGCCCAATATAAAGTTCCTCAAGCTCGTTGCTGATGAGCCATCCTGGGTTGTTATAGCGCTGTTCAGGCTTGCTCTCGTCAACTCTGGTGTCAAGTCCCAGCTCTATCGGCTCGTCGCCGTCCTCAATGCGGAGCACCCTCGTATTGGTGTTGCTGAAGGCACTCTTCTGAATAGTCTTCACCGCGTTGGTAATGACAATCTCGTCGATGGTGGCTTTGTAGAAAGCCTCCGTACCGATGTCCTCAATGGTGAAGGTAAACGACGGCAGCACACTGCTCTGGAACGCACGCTTGCCAATGGTCTTCAGCTTAGGGGCTATGAGGGTGATGTTCTGGCTATTGTTGAAGGCATTCTCGGCGACGTGTACCACGTTGGGAGCCTTCACGGTCATCTCCGACTTCATATAGCCGAAGAGACTGTTGGGGATGGTGTCTATCAGCTCGCCCAGCTCAAACTCCGTGATGGTTTTATGGTCTTTGAACAAGATACCATTGGTGAAATACGCATTACCATTGTTATTGGCCAACTTGCGACCGAGATAGACTTTCTCGACAGGGCAGTTATAGAAGATGGATGTAGAAGAGTTAGCAAGGCGAATGGGCGTCTCAGTATCCTCGAAGCGCACGGTTTTCAGATTTGTGCAGCCGCTGAAGACGCTCGACACTATCTGAGTGATGCTTGGACTGATGCTCAGCGCCTCTAACGCCGTGCAGGTTTTAAAAGCATTCATCCCGAGGCTGTCGACCACGCCCCAGTCGTCGATACTGACCAGCGCCGTGCAGCCATTGAACGCTTCCTTATCAATCTGACTGATGCTCGACCCGCTGAAGTCAAGCCGCTCTAAGGCCGTGCAGTTCTTGAAGGCAGCGTATGGGATGATGGTCATCTGGCCGTCGGCAAAGGTGACGGTCTTGATGTATTTGTTGCCAGAAAACACGCCGTTTTCCATTGCCGTCACAGGCATACCGTTGACCTCAGCGGGTATTTCGTAACTCTCCTCGGTATATTTGGCAATGCCCACCTTTTGAGTCTTCGTACTGGCGGTGGCCGTCAGTCCCCACTCGTCCAAGTCGCCAAAGTATTCGGTCCTCTGACCTTCCTTAACGAGCTTCATCGTATTGTCTTTCTGCCGCTCGAAGTTCAGGCCGTTGGCGGTGAAATACCTGGTCGTCCAGTCCTTGGCCCATACTCCCGTGGCTGTCGTCAGGAGAATGAGTAAAGATAGAAATGATTGTTTCATTGTCGTTGTTGTTTAAGTTATTGAATAATGTTTGAATAGTTACAATTATATTTATCGGTGGCAAAAATACGAACTTTCCTTGAATTATGCAAGAATATCTACAACTTTTTTCTAACTACTGGCTTTGACAGAATACAAAACTTGTTTTTGATGGCATTCGCATTTTAACCTCCCAACCTCCCGTTTTCTTCTGAAACACTGTCTTACCCTGGAAAAAGTTGACTCATAAGCAGTCAACAAAATGGTAAAGTATCAAACAGAAAAGCAAAGACTTTATTACGACAAAGTGATATCACTTTATCGTGACAAACACATGGGAAAAACAAGGATTTCGAAAATTATTCCTGTATCAGATTGGACAATTTCGAATTGGATTCGTAACTTTGTAGCCGAAAACCCAAGTTACAAGAACAAACGTATGAAGCTTATGGAGGAAAGAAGTAAGAAGAAAGCCATTGAGGATTCTCTTCAATCTCCTCTGCCTCAGGACATGCAGTCCTTACAATCTGAGGTGGTGGGATTGAGGAAAGCTCTTCGCGAAGCGTCCATGCGTGCCGACCTTTATGATGAGATGATAAATGTTGCCGAGAAGCAGTTTAACATCTCCATCCGAAAAAAAGCTGGCACCAAGCAGTGACGAGCCTGCATGCACGGGACTCTCTGAAATACCCGATAGAGGGTCTGTGCAGGCTGCTTGGTGTATCTAAGCAGGCATATTTCCAGAGAGACGAGGATGTGCAGCTCAGAAGGCTTGCCCAGGAGGAGTTTGCCCTTGCCTATGTCCATGAGATCCGCAAGAAGGATCCGGGTCTCGGTGGCGAGAAGCTTTGGAGGATGTACAAGCGCGACTTCACAGGCAACAAGCCCATGGGGCGCGACCGTTTCGAGGCTCTTATGGACAGATACGGGCTGAAGGTCAGGAAACGTGTGCGTAAGCCTCGTACGACAGACTCCACGCATGGGCTTCCGCTATATCCGAACCTCATCAGGGAGTTTATCCCGACAGCCCCCAACCAACTGTGGGTGAGCGATATTACCTATATAGTAATATGGCTGGATGCCACCCGATACTGCTTCTGCTACCTGTCTATGATATTGGACGCATATACAGAGGAGATCGTCGGCTGGAGCGTAGGTCCTACACTTGATACGCAATATCCGATACGCGCCCTGGAGATGGCCCTGGAGCGCATCAAGGACATCCCCAAAGAGCAGCAGCCGCTGATTCACCACTCAGACCGCGGTGTCCAGTATGCCAGCAAACGCTATGTAGACCTGCTGGCGGAACACGGCATCAGGATCAGCATGACGGAGGACGGGAACCCCAAGGAGAACGCCCAGGCAGAACGGCTCAACAACACGATGAAGAACGAACTGCTCAAGGGCAAGCGCTTCACGACACTTGCAGAGGTTACAGCTGCAATTATAGTAGCTGTCAGCTTCTACAACGAAGAGCGCATGCATATGAGTATTGACATGATGACCCCAAGGGATGCCGCCAACTGTACCGGTGAACTAAAGAAGCACTGGAAAAGCTACAGACAGGAGCATATCAAGGCGAAACAAGCATCATCAACAACTTAAAGCGTAATCATATGAAGAAAAGAAATTATCTGCTGCTCAAAGAGCAACTAAGGTGTATCAATGAGATTGAGGACACCTATGCACCAGCATTGGCAAGAGGTGAGAACCCAGAGATTGATGGCAAGACCTACAAGGAGGCCATCTTCGATCAGACGGGCATCCTTATCACTTCATTGGAGGAAGTGCACGAGGATGAAAGAAGCCATCTGGAATAGAGGACTTAACAAACAATTGCAGGGCGTGCAAGAAAGAAAAAAAACATTTCTTCTTGCACAATCCCTGGAATTTGTTTACTTTTGCACCCTGTCAACTAATAATAGGGTTAATGACTAAGCCGTCAACTCACAACAGGGTTAAGAGGTGAGAGTCAATATGAAAAAGTTTTAACGTTTAACCGAGCCAACCTATCTTAGGGTTAAGAAACATAGGTAGTCAACCTAAATCAGGGAACTACAGGAGGGGAATTTGTCAGCGGTTGATTCCTCCCCTGAGTTAGGGGAGGTTAGGAGGGGTCTGAACGGCCTCGTTTTGGTGCGCTTGTTCAGACCACCCCTAGCCTCATTCCCGAGCAAGCTCGCCTACCCGTAGCCTTTCCTGACTCAGGAGGGGAATTTTGAGGCTGTATGGGCGTACACAAAAGTCCTTTCTATGTCCTATGGTCGCTCAAGTAAACGAAGAGTCGGAAGGGTTGTGAACTATCGGCTCTTCAAGTTACTCTTATTTCAGCATATCCTGCAGTTCATCGGGGGTGAAGATAAATTCGGTGGAGTTGCCGCTCTCACTGCCGATGTAACGGTATCTGAGGTCTCTGTTGGTGTCGAGCACCTTCTTCAGGAAAGCGTGGACTGCAGGGCCGCCGTTTACCAACGAGGTCTTGACGTTTTGCTTTGCCTCGTCGGCGTTGATCTTCATATCGTCAATGTTCAGGATGCTTTCGTCAATCTTGTACAGATAGACCACGCTGTTGCCTTCGACGACCATTTTCTCAAGGACGGTAGCTTCGTCAATACTCATCGGCAGCTGCATATTGGTGGCATTGACCTCTGCATTCAACTTGTCTTCAGCCGTCAGACTCGTGTTGTCGGCAGCAGCTTTCACTTCGTCGGCCGTCAGCGCCATTTCGATGGTCTCTCCGCTTTCCTTGCCTTTGTAGACGAACCGCAACGACGCATTTGCATCAATGATGAGGTCAAGCATCGTCTTCTGGTTGCCCTCGGGGTTGGCAAAGTTTGTCAGCACCATCTGCTTCATGTCTTCGGGATTCTCCTTCATGGCCTGCATGTTGGAAAGCTGTTCGTTGATGGCTAATGTGTAAACCACCTCTCCGTCTTCATACGTTATGCTCTCGACATCGCCGACGGCTCCCATGCTGACGGGGCACTTCTTGTTTGCCGCTTCAGCAGCGAGTTTCAACTTGTTGTCGGCAGTGCATCCGGCAAGCATCATTACCAGACAGCCAACGAAGGCCGCCATCATTACCATTCTCTTTCTTGTTGTCATCATTAAATTATTTTATCTGTGAAGTTTGTTACCGTCAATCTGTGGCCTGAATTTCTGCTGGCCGACGAACTCGCAGGTGACGTTGCACGAGCTGTGGGGGGCGAGGCTGATGTAGTTGTCGCTGAAGGTGACGCCGTCGATGAGCTTGCCCTTTGGCGTGCGGAGCGAGAGGTGGAGCAGGTAGGCCACCTGGTCGGTTGGGTTGGTCACGGTGAGGGTGACGTGGGTCTTGCCGTCGGCTGCCATGTGGGTCTCGCTGATGCGGCACCCGTCGGTGCGGCTGGCGCCAATGGCCTTGTGGTCGGCCTGATGGAGTAGGGGCGTGTCGTACCAGGTGGAGTTGCTCCAGTCGAAGGTGTCGCTGTCGGCCGAGAGTGCGTAGACGTTCCGGGTGCCGCCCACTTCGAGGAACAGGTAGCCGTTGGGCTCGCTGAGCGGCTTCAGCCGGAAGGCATCGGCGTGGCCGTTGGCAGGAACGGTCAGCTGCTTCTCCTGTGCGTCCAAGAGCTGTCCGCTGATGCCGTAGACCTTCATGCGGACTGTCGTGGCGACAGAGTCGAGCCGGCTGTTCACGGCCCGCACGTTGCGGTCGGCATAGTTGTAGACCAGCTGCAGGGGCTCGCAGGCTTTCTTGACGGCATAGAAGGCTGGGGTGGGGCGCAGGTAGTAGTCGTAGAGCTGCCAGTAGAGGGCGGGGCGGGCGCTGTTGAGCATCCATTGTATGAGTCCCGTAGCCTTGGGCGCGTTGTAGCGGAAGGCTTCGAACATGGCGCGCGTGCCGTCGTAGCCCACCATAGCGGCCTTGCGCAGATAGTCGTCGAAGCCCGCAGCCTCGCCGTAGCGTGCGGCTATAGTCTGGGTGAGCACGTTCAGGTTGTTGAAGGCCGACGCTGACGACGTGCAGTGATAGTCCCACACGGAGTCGATGGGCCAGCAGTTGCGCCCGATCATCTGCTCGATGGACTCACGGACGGGCAGCTGGGCACCCGTACACGTCTCAGTGTTGAAGCCGAAGGCACCGCCTGGAGCCTCGGCGTGATACCAGTAGGCAGGGACCACATACTCGTAGGGACCTTCCATCTTGGTGCCCGACGTGCCAGTGAGGTTGCTCTCCATCTGCTTGGCCGAGACGATCTGCGGACGGTCGTCGACGGTTCGCTGTATCTGCAGGTACTCATGCTCCAGCTCGGGCACGGGCAGGCGGTCGCTGCCGGTAAACCAGGCCACAATCGACGGATGATGGCGCAGATAGCGCAGCTGGTCGGCAAACTGGCGTGACACAAGCCGGACGTCGGCGGCCGAGGTGATGCCCCCGAAGTGAGGGTCGACGGGCTTGCCCAAGTACTCCTCCCACTCCCACTGGCAGCTCCAGCCGGCGAGGATCAGGATGCCCATCTCGTCGCACAGGTCGTAGAGCGACTGCGAGTTGCCCCAGAAGCCCTCGAGGCGCACGGTGTTGAGGTTCATCTGCCGCACCAGCTCCAGCTGTCGGGCGTTGCGCTCAGGCGTATCGCGCAGGAAGATGTCGTCGGTCCAGCCAGCCCCGAGCAGCTGTATGCGCTTGCCGTTGAGCGTGAAGGCGCGGTAGCCGTCGGTTGTGATGAAGCTGCCGACCTCGCGGATGCCGAACCTGACTGCCGTCTCGTCGCTCACCGAGCGCCCGTCGCCAGTCTCTAAGCGGAGGGTGTAAAGCTCGGGCTTGCCTAACGTGTGGCACCACCAGAGCCGGGGATTCCTGACGTGGAGCAGGGGTACGTCGTCGGCGCCGATGCGCAGCGACTTCGTCTCGTGTGGCTTCAGCGTGTAGGGCACGGAGAATCGCTTCCCCTCAAGTTCGCCCGTCAGGTGTCCGCTGCACGGCTGTGAGCTGAGATTCCTGACGTCGGTCTCGACCGTCAGCCAGGCTTCGTCGAGGGTGCTCAGGTTCAGGCGCGTCTTGACATAGGAATGGCTCAGCACAACGGCTCCCGACCGCTTTACGCTGACCGGTCGCCAGATGCCCATGCTCTGGTCGGCGGGACGGGGGTTCCAGTCGACGAAGCCGATGTTCGGGTCGCCGGGCTGTGCCGCAAACACCTCAACCGACAGCGTGTTGTGCTGGCGGGCCTGTCGGGTGACGTCAATCTCGTAGGTGCGGAAGGGGCCTCTCACCGTGTCGCGCGAGGCCACGAGGACGCCGTTCAGCCTGATGTCGGCGCTGTAGCCTATTCCTTCGAAAAGCAGCGTCACGTGCTCCTGCGGGCTCAGTCCGTCGAGGTCGAAGTCGCGCTCGTAGACCCAGGGAACGCTGAACCGCGAGCTGTCAACGCGCTTGTAGTTCATGCCCTCGAGAATGTCGGGGTACTCGTCAGACTGGCTGGTCAGCACGCCCATGACGGTCGACGGTACGCTGGCTTCATACCACATGCCGCCGGTAACGGCCGACGACTGGCAGCGCCAACCGTCGTCGAGCCTGACCACACGGTCATGAGCCGACATGGGCTGATGCGAAAACAGCACCAGCCCAAGTATAATAATAGGTATGTATTTCCTGAACAGCATATTACATGTTCATGCCGCCATCGACCTGAATGACCTGTCCGCTGATGTAGCTCGACATGTCGCTGGCCAGGAATACGGCGCACGAGGCGATGTCGTCGACCGTTCCGCCACGACGAAGGGGAATCTTCTGCTTCCACTGCTCGCGAATCTCCTCAGACAGCTGGGCGGTCATAGCGGTCTCGATGAAGCCGGGGGCTATGGCGTTGGCGCGGATGCCCTTGGGGCCCATCTCCTGGCCGATGCTCTTGGCCAGCGCAATGAGGCCAGCCTTCGAGGCAGCGTAGTTAGCCTGTCCGGCGTTGCCGTGAACACCTACGACTGAGGCCATATTGATAATCGAACCGCCGCGCTGGCGCATCATGACGGGCACGCAGGCGTGGATGAAGTTGAAGGCCGACTTCAGGTTGACGGCAATCACGGCGTCCCACTGCTGCTCGGTCATGCGGAGCATCAGGCCGTCCTTGGTGATACCGGCGTTGTTGACCAGAATGTCGATGGAGCCGAACTCCTCCTTGATGGCCTTCACCACTTCCTCGGTCTGCGCAAAGTCGGCAGCGTTCGAGGCGTAGCTCTTGGCCTTCACGCCCTTGGCGGCAATTTCCTTTTCTGTCTCTTCGTTCACTTCGAGGTCGGTGAAAGCGATGTTGGCACCTTCCTCGGCAAATTTCAGCGCGATAGCTTTACCGATACCGCGTGCAGCACCCGTGATGAGCGCTGTCTTTCCTTCTAATAATCCCATGTTATTGAATAAATAAAAAAATGATTACCTTTTGTTCAGTTTACCCAACGCACCGTAGACCACCTTGGCTACCTGGGGCCTTGTGGCCTCCTCGGTCATTCCGTGGGCTATGCGGCCGTAGATGTAGGGCACTTCGAGACCTTTGATACAATAGTGGGTGATGTCGGCTACGAGGTCGATGTTGTCGATGTCGAACTCGCCGACGGCCTTTCCTTCGGAATATACCTTGCGGAAGAGCTCAATCTCGGCATCGTCGAAGTTCTTGCGCACTTTCTCAACCATCCAGATGTTGCGGAAGAACTCGGCACGCAGGTTGCCGTTGCGCACCACAGTCTCGCGAATCATGCTCAGATGGGTGTAGATGAGCTCGATGACCTTCTCCTGCGGACGAATCCGCTTGGCGGCCACCTCGTCGAGCTTGTCGCTGAGTCGTTCAAGCTCACTTTCGATGACGGCATAGTAGATTTCCTCCTTCGATTTGAAGTAGGTGTAGAGCGTACGACGTCCCTTGCCCGATGTGTTTGCTATATCGTTCATCGTCGTATTCTCTAAGCCCTGCTTGGCAAAAAGCTGGCGGGCTACGTCAACCAGCAATTGTCGTGTCTTGGATACTGACATATTTATTGCACATTACTTGTATCGTGTGCAAAATTACCCCTTTTATTTGAAATAACCAAAAAAATCGTGCAAAAATTTGCAAGGTTCGGAAAAAATGCGTAACTTTGCACCCGCAAATCAGGGGACGCCCCTTTTTTGACGGTTAAACATCGCGGAGTGGAGCAGTTGGTAGCTCGCCAGGCTCATAACCTGGAGGTCGCATGTTCGAGTCCTGCCTCCGCAACTAAAATAGCAAGTGAAGCCCCTGAGAATGGGGCTTGTTTTGTCTCTGACGGGGACGAACTCGGACAGAACTCGGAAATCGTATCACCTGTTGGGGAGCCTGCAAGGTTTTCCCCAACAAAAAAAATGGCCTTATCTGAAGACAATTCAAGTGCAGCCCTTATAGGCTTTACTCTCCCAAAACTCCATAAGGGAAAGAACTGGTATGTGGACTTCTTCGCCTACGATCCCGTCACTGACAGGATGAAGCGGAAGAAGTACATGCTTGACCGGCAGAAGAAGAAAGGCGAGCGCCATGTCATGGCCACGATGCTCATCACAAGCATCACCCAGCGGCTGATAAAGGGCTGGAACCCCTGGGTCAGGAATGACAGCACCAGGCATCTCGCCCAGTTCAGCGAGGTACTGGCCAGCTACCGCGAGTACATCGAGGCACTGGAGACCAGGGGGACGCTCAGGCATAAGACAGCCTACGACTATCTGTCCCGCCTCGGTGCCCTCGAGTCCTACATCCAGGAATGCCATGTCGCCATCAGGTTCGTCTATCAGTTCGACCAAACTTTCGTCGTTGATTTCCTGGACTACCTTATCCTCGACAAGGATGTCAGCGCCACCACGCGCAATAACTACAGGACGTGGCTCTCCACCTTCGGCACCTGGCTCGTCGAGCGCCGGTATCTGACGGGTAATCCCGTGGAAGGTACTCACATGCTGCGTGAGAAGGAGAAGCTGCGTGATGCCCTGCCCGCCCAGGCTCTCGCGCGCATGCGTGAATATTTATATAAGAATAATAGGTATTTCCTTCTGGCGTGCATGATGGAGTACTATACCTTCATCCGACCGGACGAACTCCGGCACATCAGGATAGGGAACATCTCGGTAACCGACATGGAGGTGACTGTTCCGGCAGATGTGTCGAAGAACCACAGGGAGCGGCATGTAGGCCTGAACGCCAAGATCCTCCGTCTTATGAATGAACTGCGCACCTTCGACTCACCCTCACAGTACTATCTCTTTAGTGACAGTCTGAAACCCGGGCAGGACATGGTCTATCTGAACCGTTTCCGATATGAGTGGAAGAAGATGCGCACGGCTCTCCGCTGGCCCGAGAGCTACCAGTTCTACAGCCTGAAGGATGCCGGCATCCGTGACCTCGCCAATGCCGAGGGCGTAGTCGTTGCCCGGGATCAGGCGGGGCATTCCGACGTGGCCGTTACTAACAGGTACCTGAAGAAGGGCAAAGCAGTGCCTGAGAGTGTCAAGTCCTTCGACGGCCTCCTATAGCATCTCGTAGAAGTAGCCTTTCATCAGGTTGTCCAGCCCGCTGTCCGATACTTTTGCCTCAATCCTCGCACATAGGAATCGTTTATTGTCAAAGATAAAGACGGACTTGGGGTCTGGAATCTTTTCGCTGAAGAACTGCACTGGTATCATGTTATGAGCGTCGATGGATACGTCTTTCCTGTGGAACTGGCCGACAAAGTAATTGACGGATCCCGGATGAGCAAGAGCCAACGACCACGGAAGCGATACATTTGACTCACGGCGGTCGGCAAAGGACTTCAGAACAATGTAGTCGTGCTGTATTGGAGAATCGGTAATACGGAAGGACTCAGTCTGCTCAGCCAAGAACACCAGCATCATCACGTCATCCTCCTCGTTTCTGCTGTCTACGCTCACTCCGTTTTCGAGTACCTCCTGAACCGTTGTGAACTCATCTTCGTCATCGGCAGTCGCGTTGTCGTTGTCGGGACCGTCACCGCATGGCATCAGGCAGGCACCGAACGAATGTTCATCCGGTGCCCATATAACCTCGTCATCGCGCAACTCAATATTGCCGATAGGAGCTGGAACCATCCTCAAATCAGTGGTCGGGCTGCTGGGTGTATTCCCTTCCTTGACGAGGACGGTGAAAAACCCGCAAGCCACCTCCTCGTAAAATTCCTGTTCGTCGGCTTTCCTGTAATACCTATATCCAGTCTCGTCGCAAAGGAATATGGTCGTTTTCTTCTCCATTTCTGTCATACCCCCCAGGGCAGCTGTCATTTCAGCTAAGGTTGTGTAATGCCGAACCGCGAAGGCCTCGAGCGCATCGGCAGGGATTTCCCTGACGTATTTCTCCTCGCCACATGACTCCAAGTTGTAGCGGATATTGTCGGAGCCGATAAAGGATATACCATCCTCGTCGTATTCACTTTCGAACGCAGACACCCTCTCAAAGGACACTGTACTGAAAGCATTGACGGAGGCGTATGACTTGACCTGCACCGTATGGCTGTCGTCGTCGTAGAGAAGGACGGCGTTGAACAGTTTACAGAACTCGGTAAGGAACGTCTCCACCTTCCACTTTGGAAGTGCGTTCTCGATTTTTGTCGAATGCTTGAGATTGACGATATACAGACAGTTCCATGGTGCTTGGTCAAAGTCGTTTGCGGTAACCTGGTATCCTAGACCTTCCAGGACCTTGTTAAGCACATACATCAGGTTGGGCTGCAGTACTGGTCGTTTGAGGAAGAAGACCTCACCACCCTGTACTGTTGTCGAGCGGGTTACGAGGTTATACTTGTTACCCGTGGTTACGTTGCAGATTGTAAAGAAAGCGTATCTGCCTTTTACACCGCCATAACCCTGAGAAACAATTGAGGAGTCCACCTGAACCTTGTTGTGTTTACACCACGACTTGCTCGCGTTATCTATCTCAGGGAAAGATATATCCCTGATAAAGCGCCCCATGGCACTAGACCTGCCACTCCTGGACTCAGCCAGTAGCTGCAGTTTCACGGATTCATTGCTATAAGAAACGACCGTTCCGGTTCCAGAGAGGAGGAGCCTGCTTCCGTCGAACAGCTTGCAGTTACTGAACGTGTTAGTTCTCTTAGACACATCAAGACGGTTGACACATCCGAAAACAACTCTATTCTCGGGGATATCGAGTGGAAACGTTATCTCAAAGGTATGGCTGCCTGACTCTTTAAGATACGGGTTCTCCATTACCAGCTTGATATCCAGCCCAGCAGCAGGGTAGACGGTTGTACCGCCGATTGTACAATGAATCATCTTGCGTTTTGTTTTAGTTTTTCCAAAAGCTTGAGTGCCTTACTGGCCTGCTCGGAATCTACATAAGCGTGTATACCGGAACTGAGAATGTCATGAAGGCGTTCATTACTCTCCAGCATGCCATCGATGGCATCATGCAGATCCTCGTTGTCCGTTTGGACGTTAACGATGGGCGCGACCACCTGACTCGGGCCGCCCATAGAGCGAGACACGTCCTGCATGGTGAGCGAGCCGACGGTGTTGTTGCGTTGTGCCTGGTCGAGGAAGTTCAGGAACGGGAGGATGGCGGGGTTCTGCACGGCCTGGTGGTTGGCAACGAACTCGCCCTCGTGGACCACGCCTGCCTCGCGGCGGTAGCGGCGGCCTCCGGTGAAGCCGCCCTCGTAGTAGCCGGCCTCCTGTGCCTGCTGCTGCTTCTTCAGGGCAGCCACCTGTATCATGCCTGCAGCCGTGGCCATTGCGGCGAACGCAGCTGCTATGACGGGAGCTGCAGGACCGCCGACAGACAGGCCCGCTCCGTAGGCCTGTATGGCATTGACGGCCGTCTGCCCGATGGCCTGTGCCATCTGGATGACCATCTGGCGCCTGTTGTACTTCGTCTTGATGGCCGCTTCCTCCTTCTGCTGTTTTTCCTGCAGCTTCCTCACCTTCGCCTGGTTGTTGCCGGCAGCCTCGATCTGCTTCTCGTACTTGGCCTTCACCTGTGCCGTCTCATACTCCTGCTGAGCCGTGAAGTAGCTGCTGGCGGCCTGCATCACCTGGTTCACCGTCTGGTAGGCGGTCTGCATCTCGGCGGCCAGGTCCTGGCAGAACTGGGCCGTAGCCTGCTGCTTGGCCAGCAGGTAGGCATCGTGGTTCTGCTTGTCGTCGGCATACAGTTCCCTGAGTTTCTCTATGGTGGCCTGGTAGTTTTGTATGGTACCGGCAAGGGGCGTGTCGCTTGCCGTAGCGGCAGTGGCGTTTCGTGCGTTGGTCAGCATGTCGCCGGCAGTCTTCCGCGTCTGTTCCGATGGCGACTGTGCAATGCCGTACTGTGCCCGGATGGCGATGCGTGCCCGCTGGTATTCCTCTTCCTTCAGCAGTCCCCGGGCGTGCAGTTCGTCGAGTCCGGCGAGTGCAATCTGCAGCTGACGGACGTTCCCCATTCCCAAGTACTGCTCGCGCACCTGGCTGAGCTGCTGCTGGTACTGCCGTTCACGCTCCAGCCTGTTGCGCTGCTCGGCCTGCTCCAGCTCCCATTCGGCATCCATGCGCTCCTTGGTTCCCTGACGGTAGAGTTCCACCTTGTCGGCCAGGAACATCTCGTTGAGCAGGCGCAGGCGCTCCTGCTTTTCCGTCTCGGTTATCTCATCGCGTGCGGCTTGTGCTTCTATCTCCGCCTGCTGGCGCAGCATGCACCGCTGCAGGTCTTCGAGCCTCATGCGGTTCACCTGGCTGTCGCCCTTGAAGATGAGCTCCTCTATCTGTCGGTTCAGCTTCTCATATTCAGCCGTTCCCTTCTGGTAGACGTCGCGGCGCTTCTCGAGCCCTTCCTGCTGCAGCCGCGCCATGTCCTGAATGTACTGGCGGTAGGCTATTCGGCCCACGGCGTACTCATGCGTCTTGGCTGCAATGGCGGCGTCGGCTTCGGCCTTGGCGGCATCCTCGGCCTCCTTCAGGCGCTTACGCTCCTCGATTTCCCGTTTGTGGCGTTCCTCATCTTGTTTCTTACGCTCTGCATCGGATATATAGCTTATGGGCGTCGTGCCAGAATCCCGGACATCTGACGGCGTATTCGAATTTGTGACTTTACCTGTATAGAGCTGGTTTACTTTTTTGTTTTTCTCCAGTACGCTGTCCAGATAGTCTTCCTCAGCTTTCACCACCTTGGTCTCAGACTTGACATCCTCGAGACGTTTCTCATGGATTTTCTGCTGGCGGTCGCTTTCAATGGCTGATGCCGTTTTGGTTTGTGACCTATGAACTCTGCCGTCTGCATCAACCCACTCTGTGGTCGTTTCCTGCTGCTGAGTGTCACGGTATGCCTGTACAGCCTTTAAGGAGTTTTCGATGCGATGCTGCTTGAAGTCAAGGTCCATTTTCTTGCGGTTTATCTCCACCTTCTTCTGGTATACGGCTTCTGCCAGCGCTGCATCATTCAGGTCTTGGATGTACTTTTTTATGGCGTTAGAGTTTTCCTCGTATAGTTTCCCCTCGTTACTGATCGACGCGTGATAGTCTGGAACGATGCCCTGCAGTTTCTTGATGGCTGCACGTCTTTCATCTACAGAGTAAACGTTGGAGCGGATGATACGTGTCAGCTGTTCCACTCTCGTTTTCTGTTCGGCAATGGATTCATTGACCTTTTTTGCCATATCGCTCTGCAGTTCGTGCTGGGCGCGCATCTCCTTCACTTGCTGAAGGTTTTCCCTTATCGCATCGCTATGACTCTTCCAAGCCCTGTAAGCACCCCATACTGCCACGGCAACCGTGAGAACCACCGTTGCGAGTGCCGTCCAGACGTTGGTCATCTGCAGCCGCTTCATGTCGGCCATGGCGCTGTTCAGCCGTACATGGTTAGCCGTCACGGCAGCAATGGCTATGCGCCATGCCACGTGAGCCTGCTGTAGGGTTTTGATGACGAAGGCGTGACCTTTGCTGATTGCTACAGATATCGCCTGAACGACGTTTGACGCTTTCATGGCAATGGTATTGTAGTTCCAGAGGACGGTCAGTGTTGCGATGTACCCACCGAGAACCGTCAGTCCCTTCCAGTGGTCGTATACGAACCCGGTAAGTACGCTGAGGGTCTTTGCCAGCACAGAGGCGCCTGTGATGGTGTACTGAACAACAGGCAGAAGACGCTCGCCCAACTCGACTGTCATCTCATGGAACTGTTTCTTGCATTTGTCGATTCTGGCCTGAACAGTATTGTTCATTGTATTGAACTCACCCTGGACGCTTGTAGCTTTTTCGTATGCCTCGGTGGCCCGTTCCTGATGCTTACGGACATCATCAATCTTGTCGGCCATCGTGGCAAGCACGGCAACCGCACGACTGCCGTCGAGCCCCATGTCGTCGAGCATCTTCATCATCGTCTGTGGGTCAGCCTTCTTCAGACTGTCAGCCAGTGCAAGGATGGCGGCATTGGCGTCCTTGCTCAGCAGGTCGGTAAACTCCCTGACGTCCTTGCCGGCAATCTTGGCGAACTTGGCCGTGTCGGTCTGCATCTTCGTAAGCATGTTGCCGAAGGCCGTGGCAGCCATCTCGTCACGCAGCAGGTTCTCGTCCATGACGGTACCGAATCCCATAATCTGTGCCTGCGTCAGTCCCAGCTGCTTGCCGAAGCCGGCCACGCGTGCCGTAAAGTCAACGAGGAATCCAGCCTGTGCACTGGAGTTCTGCGCCAGTTCGTTCAGAGCCGAACCAGTTGCCAGCATGGCGCCCTTCAGTCCTCTCTTCTCATCCTCGCCGAAGGCCATTGCCAGCTTACCGATCTTATCGACGGCACCATCACCGAGGTCATCGCCCAGAGCCACTCCTATCATATCGGCAGCTTCGACGAACTCAAGGATATCCTTCTTAGCCTGCAGACCCAGTCGTCCGGCGCTGCCAGCCAGCTGGTTCAGCTGCTCACGGCTGGTACGGGTATCCAACCTCTTCAGCTCCTCGTTCATATCGCGCACCTGGTCGGCGGTCATCCCTGTGTACTTGCGCACGTCGGCCATCTCCTCCTCCATCTGGGCATAGTCCTCCACCGACTTGCGGATGGTCGTAGATATTCCGGAGATGCTTTGCACGAGCACGAAGATACCACCCCAACTGTCGTTCAGGAACTTGAAGAACCTGCCCAGAACAGGTTGGGAGGCCTTGCTCTCGTCCTTAATTTTGGCGAGTTCCGTATTAGCCTCTTTCAAGGCGGCCGTCAGCGCTTTCCAGTTCTCGCTGCCACGTTCTATACTACCGCTGTTCAGAAGCGCATTGATGTCCTTGATCGTGTCCCTCAACTGTTTAGGGCTAGCCCCCGACATGTTCCGGATGGACTTGTTGACGGTTGTCAATCGGTTCTCCATCATTTCCAGTTGCTTGACGTTCTTGCTGATCTCCTTTTCAAGTTTACCGAACTGCTTGGAGTCAGGGGCGTAAGCCGACTGTTTCTTTCTCAGATCGCCGATTTTCTTTTGAAGCGTCTCAATCTCCCTCTTGGCCTGGTCAGTATTGAGCCGGATTACAGTCTCGTATCTTTCTGTCTTTGCCATAAAAAAAACGGTACATTTGCAATTACAATGCAAATATACCGCTTATGGCAGTCTTACAAAAATACTTATGAAATATGCGCTATACCGATAACGATGGCCAGGAACACTACGACAATGACTGCCGTAGCCACTCGCTCCTTGAGCGTCATGGGGCCGGCCTGCTTCTTGTATTCCTTCCACGTCTCAGGGTCAACAGGACCCGACGTCTCGAGCATTTTGCCGCCGGCCGACCTCAGTGCGGCCCCGGCCAGCCATAGAAGGAGTATCAGTCCAAGCAGGCATCCGATTCCGGGTGATATCAGGTAAAACATATCTTAATTCATCTTACTCGCTGCAAAGATAGGATAATTCCGTGAGATTTCCAAGCTCTGCAACGGAAATCGGTATTATTTATACTTATTCTAAAAAGGCCGGAACCGTCAGTTCCCGGCCTTGATATACCTATTATAAGTAACGCGTGCGCGTGGGTTGAAGTTAACAATTTTAAGTCGATACCCTCTTGTGCCCCACCTCCACCAGAGGAAGCGGTGGCGGTACTCGCGGTACACCAGCGTACTCAGCGAGTCGCGTATATTGTAGTAGAACGTGGTGTCCTTCAGCTGCAGCGTCAGGTCGGCCCACTGGTCGTGGTAGTAGAAGCAGCTGTCCGTCTGGCGGTACTCTGCCGGCACGGAGTCGCTGGTCTCGAGCGTGGTGGTCTGCATGGCCTCGAGCTGGCGCACCCTGAGCTTCAGGTCCTTGATGAGCCGCTCGTCGGCAGCCAGTGCGTCCACCAGCTGCCTGGGCGCTACCTCGACCACCGTCTGCGTCACCACCTCGATGGAGTCGTGGATGGTGTCGCGCTGCAGGGGGATGCGGGCGTGGGCGAGTTCAAAGTTAAGACGGCCGACCTCGTCGTGCAGGCGGGCCAGCTGGTTGCGCTGGCGTCCGTACCAGCCCAACGCGGCAATCAGTATTGCCAGTGCAATGATGACTCTTATCTTCATACGCTATTCAATGGTTATGTAAATATCGCCTTTAGCCTCGCGCAGCCTTGCATACAGCCGCTTGAAGGTGGCCGTTGAGTTGAGCACCTTGCCCACCTCGCGGTTCTCGCCGACTAGTATGCAGCCCTCGGAGTCGCGGGCAGTGTTGCCGATGTGTATGAGTATACCGTCGAAGCCGGGCACATTGATGAGCCGCGGCACGTAGCCGTCGCAGAACTCGTACGCCTTCTTCTGCGACATCCTGGGCGAGCGCACGCCCAGCGTCACGCGGTAGCGGCCTGTGGGGATGGCCGTCTCGCCCGGCACCTTGATGCGCTTGATGGCGGCCCGTGCCATGTCCTGGCGCAGCGAGCGGTCGCGGTCCTCGATGGTGTCGCAGAAGCGCTGACCGTCGACGTAGAGCCGCCCGATGGTGTACGATGCCTTGCGGGCAATCCTCTTCAGTTTCAGTTCCATCGCTCATTCCTCCGTGTTTCTGGTTGTGTCATAGCCATGGCGCTCACGCCTGATCTGGTCCATCTCGGCATGAATCTCGTTGCGCATCTGCCCGACGCGGTTGACGACGTAGACCGAGATGCCGAACAGTCCGAGCGCTGCCGACAGAGCCTCGCCGATATACGTCAGCGGGCCGGCCCCGATGTCAAGTGTCAGCGCAAACGACACGAAGGCCATGGCCACGGCACTCGCTATGAGCACCATGGCCGAAATGTGCTGAATCCAGTCTTTGGTATTCTGTTTCATACTTCCTTTGCTTTAAAGTCATAGCAAAGGTAGCATGAAACAGTGAAGATTAAAAATACAAAATCAGTTGTCAGGAAATGGTAAATTCCTCCTTCGGAGGATACCCTGCAGTAAAGTCATACGCCGCCACCTGTTCGGCCGTCTGCAGCTGCCTGATGGCCGCCTCGTGCATCTTGGTGACAATCGTACACCTGTCTGCATACAGCTGCACCCGTGCAAGGTACACCTTGGCGTCGGCCACCGTCATCGGCAGCAGGCAGCCCGCAATGGGCAGCTGAATGTCAGTCACGCCCATCAGCTCGCAGTCGCTGAGTGAGCCACGGTAGTTGCTTCGCGTTGCCGCGTCGATCCAGGCAGTCTGCCCGTTGACCAGGAAACAGTTCACTTCGTCACTGCGGTCATAGTCCTCCAGCTCGCGCAGCTTACCCTTGATGGCCACCTCCAGCGCACTCATCGCAGCTGGTGCCAGTCCGAGTGAAGCCAGCTCATCCTTAACCTGCTCCATGAAGCGGTCATGCCCGGCCACCTCTTCCGTATCGCCGGCACGCTGCTTGCGGGCCAGTGATGCCGCGAACGAGGCCACGGCCATGGCGTCGGCCAGCCCGTAGGCTGCCATTTCGGCGGCATTCACACACTTGTCATACGTCAGCGGCGCGTCGACAGTCAGCTCAAAGGCTCTCTGCTGCTCGCCGTCCTGCTCGTGGAACAGGTAGACATTGACCACTGCCCCGTGCTCATAGGTCACGACCTTGCCGTCCTTGTAGCTCAGTTTCCCGTTGCCGTCGCCCGTTGATGACGGCACAATCACTTTGTTGATTTCAATCATACCTCGATATATTTCAGTTGGTTCGTACTGCCCTTGAAGATGAAGCCGCACTGGTTCTCGATGACAGCGTCCTCGATGGGGAGCATCTGGTCGCGCCCGAACTCCTTCTCCCATGCCTCCATTGCCTCTATCAGGCAGGAGTAGTTCCCGTGGAACTCGCGCGCCAGAACCTTGCCCGTCGGCTGGCCCTCGACGACCTCGTTAATACCTATCAGGCACTTTATCCAGTTCGGTTTCCCGTCGCGGTCGCGCCTGATCTCATAGTCGTAGATATTGAAGACAACCTGGTTGTCTGCCAAATCCCTCACTTCAATCTTGGGTGCATCCATCTTTCTGTCGATGCGGATTTTAGCTGAAAGCTGCTGTAGTTTCATATTATCTTCGATTTGCTCAATTAGTCTGTATCCGTCAGCGTGCTGCAGCATGCCGAAGTAGCTGGCCCATGAATCATTATTACTGCAGTGCCGTGCCCTCGTCGCCGTGCCCTTGCGTATCCTCGTGTAGCCCTTGTCGTGGTCTGTGACCGACTTCCCATCGTTCCTGCGGACGACGAACCCGCACAGGTCCAGCGGCTCGGTCAGCCGGAAGACACGGGTGTCCTGACGCTTGGCACGTATGCCGAGGTCGTACCACCAGTGGTTCTTGGCCCTCCACTTTGCCTGCTGGAGCTCGGCCAACGAGCTGCTGGCCATGAAGATGTTGTCGGCATACCTCAGTACGACGGGTGCCATGCTCCTGCACATGCAGTCGAAGTCAAGCATGACGATGTGATGGGCGAGGGGTGACGACGGCGTACCGATGGGGAGAACTTTTTCCCCTCCGAACACCACGTCGGTGCCGAAGTCCACGGTCCACTTGTCGCTGACCAGCTGCTTCAGCTTGCGCCGGAACACACCTTGGGTAATATGCTCATAGCATTTGCGCTGGTCAATCAGCAGCCCGTACTCCAAGTCGCGGCGGTCATACATCACATGCTTCAGGCGGTGCAGCAGGCTGCGGTTCCGGATGCTGGCCGTAACCCCGCATCCGACCTTGCAGTTCAGGCCAATCATCGGGTCGCGGCGCTCGTAGACGGGCAGTACCCGCTGCATCCATGCAATCTGCAGCACCCTTGTATAGAGTGACGGCGACCTCACCTCGCGACGCTTCCTGCTCCTGTTCGTGATGGTCATGTCACGGTACGACATCTTGTCGAGGTAGCGGCCCGACCGGATATCGCCGGCCACGCGCCGCGCATACTCATCCTCATGGGCGAGCATGCTCTTCACCTCGGACTTCTTGCCGTGCCCCTGGGCGGCCTTCCTCATTGCTCTCTTGATCTCATCCTCCGTAAACATACGCAAGTGCTTGAGCATCGGCATCAGCGGCGTCTCAGCCGCCTTTGCCAGTAGCCTCTCTGAATTACTACCCTGTCTTGTATTTTCGGCACTCCCGGCCGCGAGGATGACGGTGGTTTTTTGCACGTGAGCAGACGCACCATTATTGGCATTGCAATTCGACGCCAGATTGTTGCTGTTGACACTGCGAGCCGAAGAGACATTGTTAGCATTGCCACGGACGCGAACGCCAGCTTGCGCCATCCCCGCTATCTCAGCCAGCCTTTCCGGCTTCAGAGTGACGGGTCCCTGTGCCCGACTTGTCCGGAGACGACTGGCACGGCAAAGATACGACATTCTTTCCAATCCTGCGCCCTTTTTAAGATTTATTTTGTTTTACCCTCTAAAAAATTTTCTGCGCCGACCCCTACGGGGTATTTGTGCAGGCTCCTGCGTCGCCTTTATTGCGACTGCGTCGCTGTTGCACCTTCTATATCCAAAAGCACTTGAGCAGACGCACCAGAATTGGCAGCGCAAATCGACGCCAGAGCGGAGCTGTTGACACTGCGAGCCGAAGAGACAGTGTTAGCATGGCCACGGACGCGAACGCCAGCACGATA
>JAEEGH010009120.1_pt1 | contig 23232 bp, 22 predicted proteins | sample 9134181 | NCBI WGS metagenome assembly JAEEGH01 (sample SAMN16246544, study PRJNA631951) | gut metagenome | biome: gut microbiome; feature: rumen; material: DP-attached | host: Bos | place: Iran: Karaj | collected 2018-10
AACATCGTGTTGCCGAACGCGAACAGCATCATAAACGTGATGCCGGTCACAAGGTCCGGGTTCACCATCGGCAGCTGCGAGACCGAAAGCACCGTGGTCCGTGCGCGTTTTTTCATGGAATTGATACCGATCGCCGCCGCTGTTCCGATGATCGTCGCGGCGATGCTCGAGATGAGCGCGATCTCAAGCGTGAGTATCAGCGCGTTGCCCGCCTTGCTGGTGAACAGACGCCCGGACTCAATGTTATCCCACGTCAGCCCTTTGAACCTTCCGAAGATGGAGCCGTAGTTCTCAAGCGTAAAACCGTTCCACTTCCCCAGGTTCTTGAAGATCGTATCGCCGTTTGAATCGATATGGAACCTGTTGAACGAGAACAGGATCAAGTAGATGATCGGCAGATACAGAAACAGCAGCATGATGCCGAGATATACATATTTCAGGGAGCGGCCGAATCGTTTCACAGAATGCTGCCCCCTTCCTTATCCTTGTCAAAGTGGTTCATGATCAGCGTACTGATCACGATGCACAGCAGAAGGATGATCGAGAGCGTCGATCCGACGGAATAGTCGTTCCTGTGGTATCCCGCTGCCGACGTGATCGCCGTTTCAATCTTGTTTCCGTACAGCATGTACGCGCCGTTGCCGATCAATGCCGGAACGGTGAACGCTGTAATAGAGGGAACGAATACCATCGTAATACCGGAAACGATACCCGGAACGGACAGCGGCAGCACGACGCGGAAGAACGTCGTGACGCCGTTTGCTCCGAGATCGCGCGACGCCTCGATCAGGCTCTTATCAAGTTTCGAAAGCGTGTTGTAAAGCGGCATCACCATGAACGGCAGAAAGTCGTATACCAGCACCAGCAGCACCGCGCCGAGCGTGCCGGTCAGCGTCGTCTTGAGTCCGAGCATATCCGGCAGCGCGTATTCGAGGATCGCGCGCCATGCATAGGTGCGCAGCACGAAGTTCATCCACATCGGCACAAAGAACAGGACCGAAATGAACCCGGCGACCGATTTTTTCATGTTCGACAGGATGTACGCGATCGGGTATCCGAGCAGCAGGCAGATCGCCGTCGTGCCGAACGCGATCTCCACGCTCAGAAGCAGCACGCGCCATTTCTGTCCGTCCGAAAGCGTCTCCCAGCATTTTCTGAACGTCCATGTCCCGTCCACGTTGAACGCGTAGTAGAAGATGAACACCATCGGCACCACGATGAACAGGATCATCCATACGATATACGGATAAGCAAAGAATTTTCGCTTCATGCCCCTGCCCTCTTACTCTTCGCGCGTAACAGCTTCGGTCTTTTCGGTTTCTTCGTCCGCTTCGTCGTCCTTTTTGGTGAGCTCCATCTTGTCGGGATCGACCAGGATGCCGACCTCTTCGCCGTCCTCCATAAAGTCGTCGGAGTGCGCGATCCAGTCGTTCTCCTCGCAGGAGATCGTGACCTCGTAGTGCGTGCCGAGGAACATGCATGCCTTGATCGTGCCGGTGAGCTTCGCGTCCTGCGGCGCGACGAGCCGCACGTTTTCGGGCGCAATGCGTACGATGGCGATCTCTTTGTTCTCGTAGCTCTCCAGCCCCTCGCACGGGAACGCCACGTCGTCGATGTAGATCGCATTCTCGCTCGGCCAGGTCTCCGCGTCGAAGATGTTGTTCGCGCGCGTTTTCTTCATGATGTGGATCGCGTCCGGCAGGATCTGGATGCCGACCCGCTGCCCAACCGCCGCGTAATCGGTCGTATGCACGATCCATTCGTAACCGCCGCAGTCCACGCAGATCTCATAGTGCACGCCCATGAACACGACCGAGGCGACCGTGCCGGAGACCTTGGACCGTTCGGGCGGAACGATGTCGATGTCCTCCGGACGAACGACCGCGTCGACCTCGACGTTTTTGCCGAAGCCCGCGTCCACGCAACGGTAGACGACGCCGTTCATGCGGACCTTGTAGTCCTCAAGCATGAGACCCGGGACGATGTTGCTCTCGCCGATAAAGTCCGCTACGAACGGGTTCTTCGGCTCGTTGTAGATGTCGGTCGGCTTTCCGATCTGCTGAATGACGCCGTCCTTCATGACGACGATCGTATCGCTCATTGTCAGCGCCTCTTCCTGATCGTGCGTGACGTAGATGAACGTGATGCCGAGCTGCCGCTGCATCCGCTTGAGCTCCACCTGCATCTCCTGCCGGAGCTTCAGATCCAGCGCGCCGAGCGGTTCGTCCAAAAGCAGGACCTTCGGTTCGTTGACGAGCGCGCGCGCGATCGCGACGCGCTGCTGCTGACCGCCGGAAAGCTGGTCGATCCAGCGCTTGCCGTAGCCTTCCAGATTGACGAGTTTCAGCATCTTTTCGACCTTTTCCTCGATGACGGGCTTCGGGGTCTTTTTGATCTTCAGACCGAACGCGATGTTGTCGTGCACGTTGAGGTGCGGGAACAGCGCGTACTTCTGGAAGACCGTGTTGATCTCGCGCTTGTGCGGCGGGACCTTCGCAATGTCGACGCCGTTCATCTTGATCATGCCGGAGGAAGGCGTAATGAAGCCCGCAATGCAGCGGAGAAGCGTTGTCTTGCCGCAGCCGGACGGACCTAAAAGCGTTAAAAACTCGCCGTCGTTGATGTACAGATTGACGTGATCCAGCGCGACGTCCCCGTTGTAATCCTTGCTGATGTCGATCAACTCGATCAGATGCTTGCTTTTTTCCATGAGTCCCCCTTAAAATGACGGCGGCGTGCTGATCCAGAGCACCTTCGCCAGTGTTTTTCCGTTGTTGAAAAGATAATGCACGCCCTGCGGATGCAGATAAAAGCTGTCGCCCTTACGAACGCGGTGCTTTGTGTCGCCGTCTACGAGCGTCACCGTGCCGGAAAGCACCATTCCGAATTCCTCGCCCTCGTGCGGATCGAGCTCCTCCGTCTGTCCGCCCGGCGCGATCGTAACGAGAATGGGCTCCAGCGCGTTCTTCTGCGCGTTCGGCACGAGCCAGCGGATCAGCGTGCCCGCCTCCTCGTCCTCCTTCTCGAACGTGTCGTCCGGCGTGAACACCACGCGCGCGTCCGAGCGGTCGTTGAAGAATGCGGAAATATCGGTCCCGAGCGCTTCCAGAATGTCCATCAGCGTCGCGATCGAAGGAGACGTGATATCGTTTTCCAGCTGCGAGATAAAGCCCTTGGTGAGCTCGGTCCGCGCCGCAAGCTCCTCCTGCGTCAAGCCGAGCTTCACGCGAAGCCTTCTGAGCTTCCTTCCGATCTCCGGTCTGCCCGTTTCCATCGTGTCTATCCTTTCTAAACTAAATGTTTACGAACACTAAACTTTTCGTGCATTATAATGCCATATCCGCGTCTCTTTGTCAACACCTATTTTGCCGAATCCGCGCGGATTTTCGGTTCTTTGCCCGAATACGGAAAAAGCCGGGGCTTTTCCCCGGCAAAAAGAAACGGAGACGGATCGCGCCGTCCCCGTTCGGGTCTTTTTATTCCTCGTCGTTTTCCTGCTCCGCGGGCGTCGTCTGCCGCATGCCGGATTCCTTTTCAAACCGCTCGGCGAGCACCTTGGTGGTCAGATAGGCCGAGATGCAGTCGATCGCCATCTTGTTTTTGCCGCCGCGCATGATCGCAAAGTCCGCGTCGGTGATGTAGTTGACGATGTACTTCTCATACATCGGCTTGACCGTTTCGACGTACTGCTCGGCGATGTTGTCGATCGTTCTGCCGCGGCTCTTGATGTCGCGCTTGATGCGGCGCAGCAGGCAGATGTCGGTATCGACGTGCATATAGACCTTCAGCACCATGCGATCGAGGAGCCGGTGATCGTAGAACATGTGGATGCCCTCCATGATCAGCACCTCGGGCGGGTAGATGAGCTCCTCCGAATCGGCGCGCAGATGCGCGGCGTAATCGTAGCCCTTCTTGGTGATCGGTTTGCCGCTTTCGAGCGTGTCGAGATCGCGGATAATCTCGTCGTAGTCGAAGATGTTCGGCTCGTCGTAGTTGATGTGTACGCGCTCCTCAAACGGCAGCTCCGGAAAGCTCTTGTAGTAGCAGTCCTGTCCGATGATGACGCAGCTGCACGAAAGGCTGTCCTGGATCCTCTTTGCCAGCGTGCTCTTGCCGCTGCCCGATGCGCCGCAGATACCCACAATGATCATAGAATGCGTCCCCCTCCGAAAGTCTTGCCTGTATTGTACCGCAATCCGGCGCCGCATGCAAGAGCCTTTCGGCGGTCCGCGTCGAAATCTGTCGATCCGATTGACTTTTTCCGTAAAATGTACTATATTTTGTATATGATCTGTGCGGTGCTTTGATTCCGAAGCGCCTCGGAAAGGAGATCGAAATGAGAATCATTACCGTAAGCCGCGAGTTCGGCTCGGGCGGACGCGAGCTCGGCAAGCGCGTCGCCGACCTTTTGGGCTATGACTATTACGACAGCGAGATCATCTCCGCGATCGCCGACAAGAGCGGACTCGATCCGAACTTCGTCGAAACCACGCTGGACAATCACGGCTGGCAGGATTTCCCCGTGTCCTTCGGCGGCACGATGCACTCCGTCGCGTATATGAACGCGTCGAAGATCGACCTGCTGATCCAGCAGAAGAAGGTCATCGAGGGCATCGCCGCGCTCGGTAAGGACTGCGTGATCATCGGCAGAAACGCCGACGCGATCCTCAAGGACCTCAACCCGTTCAGCATCTTTGTCTGCGCCGACCGTGAGGCGAAGATCGCCCGCTGCCGCGCCCGCGCGCGGGAGGACGAAAAGCTCACCGACCGCGAGCTTGTCCGCAAGATGAAGGAGATCGACAAAGCGCGCGCAAGAACGCGCGAGTTTCTGACCGGCAGCGAATGGGGCAAGTGCGAAAGCTACCACCTCACCGTCAACACCGGCGACTGGGACATGAAAGCGCTTGCCGCCGCCGTCGCCGCGTTTGCGGAACGGTATTTTGAGAGCAAGGCATGAGCATAAAGCTGTCCGATCACTTTACATACCGGAAGCTGCTGCGATTTACCCTGCCGTCCATCGCCATGATGATCTTCACCTCGATCTACGGCGTGGTCGACGGGTATTTTGTTTCCAACTTCGCCGGCAAGGAGCCGTTTGCGGCGGTCAACCTGATCATGCCGTTCATCATGATCGTGGCGACCGTGGGCTTCATGTTCGGCACCGGCGGCACGGCGCTCGTCTCGAAAACCTTCGGTGAAGGCGATCCGGAACGCGCGAACCGGTATTTTTCGCTGTTCGTCTACACGTCGTTCATCCTCGGCGTGCTGTTTTCGATCCTCGGCATCATCTTTCTGCGTCCGATCGCAAGGCTTCTGGGCGCGGATGGCACGCTTTTAGACAACTGCGTGATCTACGGCAGGATCGTCATCGGCGCAATGCCGTTCTTTATCCTGCAGCTGCTCTTTCAAAGCTTCTTTGTCGCCGCGGAAAAGCCGAATCTCGGCTTCTGGGTGATCGTTGCGGGCGGCGTCGCCAACATGATCGGCGACGCGGTGCTTGTCACGCTGCTCCCGCAGGAACTGAAGCTCACCGGCGCGGCGATCGCGACCGCGCTCGGGCAGCTCGTGGGCGGCGGCGTTCCGCTGATCTATTTCTTCCGCAAAAACAGCAGCATCCTGCGGCTCGGCAAAACGCGCTTCGACGGTCGTGCGCTCTGGAAGGCGACGACCAACGGCGTTTCGGAGCTGGTCAGCAGCGCGGCGATGAGCCTTGTCGGCATCGTCATGAACCTGCAGCTTTTGAAATACGCGGGTGAAAACGGCGTCGCGGCGTACGGCGTCATGATGTACGTCAACATGATCTTCGCGGCGATCTTCATCGGCTATTCCATCGGCACCGCCCCCGTCATCGGGTTCCATTTCGGCGCGAAAAACGGCGATGAGCTCAAAAACCTGCTCAGAAAAAGCCTGCTTTTGCTGCTGCTCGGCGGCGTGCTGATGGTCGTGGCGGCGGAAGGGCTTGCAAGACCGCTTGCGAAGCTTTTCGTCGGCTACGACGCGGAGCTCATGGAACTGACCGTATCCGGCTTCCGCATCTTCGGGCTGTCCTTCTTCTTCATCGGCTTTGCGATCTTCGGCTCGAGCTTCTTCACCGCCCTGAACGACGGCGTGACCTCGGCGATCATTTCGTTTTTGCGCACGCTCGTCTTTGAGCTCGGCGCGATCCTCATCCTGCCGCTGCTGTTCGGCGTAAACGGGCTTTGGTTCTCCGTCGTCGTTGCCGAGCTGATGGCAACCGTGCTTTCGTTCATCTTCATGGCGGTCAAGCGAAAGAAATACGGATACTGAAACGCATCATAAAAGGAGGGGCGATCCCCTCCTTTTTTGTGCTGCGAATTGTTTATTTCAGCTCGACCGAGGCAAGCTCCTCCATCGTCTCGAAGGAGAGCACGACGACCGCATCCGATCCGATCACATAGAACGCGTCGTCCACGAACAGCCCTCTGCCGTCGCCAAACCAGTATTCATTCCCGAGATCGATCCTGCCGATCTCGCGGAACGAGTCGCCCTCCACGCGGAACACAAAGTATTTGTTGTCCGCCGGGAACGCGATCGTCTGCGAAGCGACGTCGGCAAACAGAATCTTGTGGTTGTACTGCACCGAGGTGTAGTTCGCATCCTTCACGGAAAGCTTAAACGCCTCATAAACATCCGACGGATCGGAAATGTCGAACATGGAGAGCTTGACGTTTTCCGTCCAGCCGTGCTCCTCGTCCGCGTCGAAGCCGACGCCCAGAAGCCTTCCTTCGCCGAACGGATGCAGGTATGCCGAGAATCCCGGAAGCTTCAGCGTGCTGAGGATCTTCGGATCGTACGGGTCGGAGAGGTCCGCCGAGAACAGCGGATCCGTCTGCCGGAACGTTACGAAGTAGGCGACGTCGCCCATGAACCGCACGGACTGCACGCGCTCGTCCTTTGCAAGGTCTCCGATCTCGCCGACCGGTTCAAGCAGGTCGTTCAGCACATAGAGCGAGCAGTCGCTGCGGCTGTCCCATTCGTAGGTGTCGATGCCGTCGGTCCAGATGGTCTCAACGCTCTCGTCCCTCGTCATCACAAGCCGGTAATACCCGTTGTATGCGTCCATGCTGAACTGGTTCAAAAGCGTGCCCGGAAGCTTCGTGCTTGCCGTGGCTTCGATTCTGCCGTTTTCGATCGTGAAGCGGAACAGATTCGTGTCCGATCCCGAAACGATCTTCACAAAATGTCTGCCGTCGTCCGCGGTCTGCTCGTCGCTCTGCTCCCTCCGATGCTCGTTCGACGCGATCAGAAGGTCCGATCCGCTGCAGTAGACCTGGTTGCAGCCGCCGAGCACCGCCTTGTGCGAATCGTATTCCGTGCCGTCCGCAGCGTCGATCGTCGTTACGACGGTAAAACCGTTCTCCTCCGAATACGGGTTGATATAGATCTCATCCGGCAGAAGCGTGACCGATTCATCGTTTGTGCCCACCTTGGGGCAATAGGTCGGGATCGGCAGGTCGTCGATCGGCTTCCACAGCCAGATGCGGTAGTCCGAAACGATCACCAGTATTCCGTCCACAAGCCGCGCGGTTTCATATTCGCCCTGCTGCCGGTGCGACGCGATGCGCTTCGGCGCGGTGCGATCGCCCAACTCATAGGTCTCCGCGAATGTAAAGGTGCGGTCCTGATCCTCCACGCCCTCGCTCCAATCGTTGTGCGTACCGAGCAGGTACAGCCGATCGCCGTACAGCATCATTTCACTGTACTGCCGCCAGTAGGTATCGTTGTCCTTCGGCGTTTTCAGCTTGATCGTGCCGACGACCTCGCTGTTTTCACCGTCTGCCGAAAGGATATACACCTTGCGTTTCGATACGTTCAGCGCATAGATCCATGTGCCGTCCGTTTTCACGATATCCGCTTCGTCGACGCCTTCGACCTGGTTGTTCGTGCCGGAATAGTCTTTTCCCGCACCTCCCGCAGAAAATGCGCCTTTTGAGTCGTTTACCATCGTCACCGTATTCGGTATCGGCATGGGCGCTTCCATCGGCTCCGCCTCAGTCGGCGCTTCCTCCGAAACGGCTGCGTCGACGCCGTAGTATGCGGTTGTGCGGTTCTTCGATCTGCGGGCTTCCATGACCTTTCCGAGTTCCTCATAGGAGGAAACGGTCATCCCCTGCACCGCGGTTTCTGCGGTCTCATGTTCGCTTTGCTGCGCTGTCAGCCCGAAATAGCTTGCGTCTGCCGACTTTGCTTCGGGCGCGGCGTTTGCTTTCAGCCCCGCGGCGCGGACGCCGACGACGACGGCGATGCAGGCTGCTGCGGCTGCGGCGACCGCGGGGATTGCGATCAGCCACGGCTTCCGTTTCTTCCGCTGTTCGCTGCGGACTCTGTTCACGCGTTCCGCCTTGATCTCTTCCAGCAGATCTTCCCGCGCATGGATGTTGTCGTTCGTGTTCCGATATGCTTCCCTAAACTTCATAGTCTCCTCCAAGCGTCTCCTTCAGCATTCCTCTTGCACGGTGCAGCCACGATTTGACCGTAGATTCGGTCGTATGCATCACGGTCGCGATCTCTTTGACGGAATAATCCTCATAGTAGTACAAATGGATCGCCGTTCGGTATTTTTCCGGGAGCTTCAGAACCGCGTCGTACACAGTCGAATCCGGGAGTTCGTCCTCGCTTTTCAGCTCGCCGATCGCGTCCTCCGGCACGCTGTGCCGGCGGAAAGCGCTTCCCAAAAGCGTTTTCGAGCAGTTGACGGTAACCTTAAGAAGCCACGCCTTCTGATGCTCTGCGCTTTCAAAAGCGGGATTGTTTTTCAGGCACCGCAAAAAGACCTCCTGCACGACGTCTTCGGCGTCGGCAATACTTCTGGTCCGCACCAGCGCAAGGCGGTAAATCATGTCGCCGTAGGTTTGAAACAGCGCATCGAGGTCATTGTTGACGGGCTCGCTCTGTTCGATTCGCATGCTGTGTTCCAACGTTTCTTCGCTCCTCACAAATAATACCGGAAAGAGACGGCTTCGGTTGCGGCAAATCGCAGATTTCTTCCGAAAAACCGTTTCCGTTTTTTGGGAAAAGGCGCGCGTTCAAACAAGCCCGCGCGCCGTTTTTGATTTCTTTATTCCGCTTTTTTCAGCTGCTTGAGGAACGCCTGATAGATCCCCTCAAACATCTTCTGCTGGAACGCTTCGTCCTGAAGGTTTGCGCGTTCGCTCTTGTTTTCCCAGTTGCCCAGAATGATCCGCACGCACGGGCAGCCGCACTTGGACGACACCTGATCGTCGTTGTTGCTGACCTTTTCGACGCCGTCCTTTTTTTTGTTGCCCTTCTGCTTCGGAATGCCGGTCGCAGCCGAGTATTCGTCGATCATAATCTGTGCGAATTCCAGATTGCTTTTCGTCGCTTCCACAAAGCAGCCGGACGTGTTCTTTGAAATGTGGTTGCAGAACAGCCGCAGCGCAATATCGCATTTGGCTTCCTTGATGATCTTTGCGCGCTTGCTCGCTCCCGGATCATAGTTGCCGTCACGCGTAATGACGACCGTCGCGCCCTTGGATTCGAGGAACGCGCCCAGCGCTTTTGCGAACTCGAGATCGTAAGGTCCGTCGGATTTGCCCTTTGATCCGCCGCGCATCGGGTCGATGCCGATCGTTACGCCCAGCAGCGGCGCGTCCGGATCCTTTTTCGGATCATAGGTCGCATCCGGCGCCGGCGTTTCGGGCTCAAGCGGCGGCGGGGTCGGCGTCGAGGGGTCGGGCGTTCCGATCTCCGGCGTTTCTTCGACGGCTTCCGTCGGCGCGACGGAAGGCGCGTCCGTCGGATTCGTTTCCGCCGTCGCCTCCGCTTCCTGCGTCGGCACGGCGCGTTCGCCGTTCAGCTCGGATTTTGCACAGCTCAGCATCTGCTGTATATATCCGCCCTTGATGAGAAATACCATCCCGACGATCAGTCCGATCGCCAGAATGATCATTGCACAGAACAGCGAAAACCCCAACGGATTCGTGATCTGAAAATGCTTTTTTCTGTTTTTGATTCGTTTCATCGGTTTGCTCCACCTCCGCGATACTTTCCTGCATTCCCATTGTATCACGCATTTTGCAAATCGGAAGAGATTTTGCATTTTGTTCATAAAAAGATTAAAAAAGAGCGTGTAAAACGGATACAAAAAGCGGAAAATATGGTATCATATTCCTATGCCAAACATCTGTACGCATCTTGTATTCGGCATGCGCGTCGCCGAAGCGGTCGGAAAGCCCGTCGAAACGCTCGGGGAAGCATACCTCCTCGGCTGTCTCGGTCCGGATTATTATTTCTACGACCGTCTGCCGCCGACGCCGTTCGTGCCCCATAAAAAGAAGCACGGCAACGCCCTGCACGGGCTGGACTGCGGCGTGCTGTTCTCCGCGCTTGCGGAAAAGGCCGACGCATCGCTGCGTCCGTACCTGTACGGATTTCTGACACACATTGCATTGGACAGCACCGTGCATCCTTATATCGAGGCGGAGCATCGCGGCGGCGCGCATTCCCGCTTTGAAGGCGTGATCGATTCGGTCGTCTATGCCGAAACAAAGGACGAGATCCCGTACCGCGCGCTTTTGCGTACACGCGCGGACACGCAAAGGATCGACGTGCTTTTGTCGAACGTATCGAAAACGCTTTGCGGCGCGGACGTTTATAGCGCGTACACGCGCGGATTCCGGAAATTCCGCCGGATCGCCCCGCTGCTGTACGACCCGCATACCCGCAAGTACCGTTTTCTGCGGCCGATCGAACGTCTGCTCCGCAAGCCGGGGCTCGTTTCCGATTTTCTGATCGGACCGGATCACGAGGATCCCGAAGGCTGCATGAATCTGTCGCGCAAAAGCTGGGTCTCCCCCTGGGAGCCGGAGCGCGTCCGGAACGAAAGCGTTCCGATGCTCATCGACGACGCAAAAGCGCTTGCGGTTTCGCTGATCCGCGCGTTTGACGAAAACGACCGGCAAACGCTGGACCGGCTTCTTCGCGGACGTTCGATGCGGAAGGGAGAAACGGTATGACGTGCTGCTTTACCGGACACCGGGACCTGCCCGAAACCGGTTCCCCGGCATACGCCGCGCTTCTCTCGTCGCTGGAAGCGGCGATCGGCGACGCGATCCTTTCGGGCTGCCGGCGTTTTATCGTCGGCGGCGCAAAGGGCTTCGATCTTCTGGCGGGCGAATGGATCCTTGCCGCAAAAAAGGTCGATCCCGCGATCACGCTCTCGGTCTTCGTTCCGCACCGCGGGCAGGAAAGCGCGTATTCCCCTGCGGACCGGATGCGTTACCGAACGCTTCTGGACGGCGCGGACGAGGTCCTGTATCTGTCCGAGCGATACCATCCCGGCTGCATGCGCGAGCGGAACGCGCGCATGGTGAACGACGCGCAGTTCTGCATCGCTTATGTGCGCAGAAGCCGCAGCGGTTCCGCGCAGACCCTGAAAATGGCGGAGGCGAAGGGCTTGACGGTCCTTCGGATCTGAAATGGCAAACGACCGGCATGTGTCCCCGAAAAGACTGATCCCGATGTGCGCGCTTCTCGCGCTTCTGCTGCTGTGCGGCGCCGAGCTTGCGGGTTGGTTTGCGCTGCTCTTCTTTTTCCCACTCGCACTCTGCATGCTGCCGCTTTTTGAGGAACGGCTTTACGGCTACGCGATCCTGTGCGACGTGCTGATCGCAGCGTTTGTGCTGCTTCTTCCCGTTCCGCACTACGCCTGGCTCGCGTTCGTCTGCATCCTCGCGCCGTACGTTCCCGTGCGCCATGCAATGCGAAACGCAAGGGATCCGCGGCGGGCGGTATTTCTGTCGATCGGCGTCACCGTCCTGTGGACCGCGCTCGTTTTCGGCGGGCTGCATCTGATCGGCGTACATCCGCTGACGCTTCTGCCGCTTCCGGTCACGCTGCTTGCCGCGCTCGGCGTTCTGTTCTTCCTGTTTTTGCTCGACATTCTCTATCAGCTTTCGCTGAAAGCGTATGTTAGCCGCGTGCGCCGCTTTCTGCTCCCGCGCGCATAGGCGCGCCGCTTTCGCGGCATACTTTCGGTATGTGCGAGCAAAAAGCCATCCGAACCTATAAAAGTCTCTACCGCCGACGCCGCCGTCGGCGTTTTTTTCGCGCTGTCCTGGCGCTGGTCTTTGCGCCGCTGCTGTTCGGCGCCGTCTGGCTGTTTTCGCAGGACGCGTGGCACATGCTGGACCTTGAAAAGATCTATGCCGGCGAAGAGACGCTGCTCGTCACCGACCGTGACGGGGCTGTCGTTTCGCGTCTCTATCTGCACGAAAACCGCGTTTCCGTCGGGCTCGACGCGCTGCCCGATCATGTCAGAAACGCCTTTCTCGCCGCCGAGGACGCGCGGTTTTATTCGCATCCCGGCTTCGACCTCATCCGCATCGCCGGCGCCGCGCTGAACGATCTCAAGGCGGGCTCCTATGTGGAAGGCGCCAGCACCATCACGCAGCAGCTCATCAAGCTGACCCATCTTTCCTCGGAAAAGACGCTCGACCGCAAGGTCGACGAAGCGATCCTCTCCTACCGTCTCGAACAGCTTCTCGGAAAGGACGAGATCCTTGCGTGCTATCTGAACCGCGTCTACTTCGGCGGCGGATACTACGGCGTCGAAGCGGCAGCCGAGGGATATTTCGGCGTGCACGCAAGCGAGCTCACGCTTGCGCAGAGCGCGCTTCTGGCGGGCGTTCTGAAATCCCCGGCGACTTACGCGCCGCATCTCCGTCCCGAAGCCTCGATCGGCCGCCGCGGCGTCATTCTCGATCTGATGGTCGAGTACGGCATGATCGACGCCGAGACTGCGCGGCAGGCGAAGGCGGAACCGCTCAACCTGGTTTCCGACGAACAGAAGCAGAAGCACAACTCCTATATCGACCTTGCGATCACCGAGGCGTGTTCCATTCTCGGCTGCGATCTCGACACGCTGCTTTCCGGCGGATTCACCGTGGAAACCGCCATGGACCCGGACGCGCAGCGCATTGCGGAAACCGCGTTCGAAAACGACGCATATTTCCCGATGTACGGAAACGAATCCTCCGAGGGCGCGTTTGTTCTGATCGACGCAAAGACCGGCGGCGTTTCGGCGATCGTCGGCGGACGCGGCAGCGAAACCGCGCTCGGATTCAACCGCGCCGTGCGCATCCGGCGACAGCCGGGCAGCGCGATCAAGCCGATCCTCGTTTATGCGCCCGCGCTCGAAGCGGGCTATACCGCAGCATCCATGCTGCTCGACGACGCGATCGACTTCGGCGATTACACGCCGAAGAACGCCAACGGCCGCTATGCGGGATGGATCACCATGCGCGAAGCGGTCACGCGGTCGCTGAATCTGCCCGCCGTTTCGCTGTTTAAAGAGCTCGGCGTGGAACGCTGCAAAGCGTTTGCCGCGCGGCTCGGCATCCCGTTCGACGTGCGCGACGATTCTCTGACGCTCGCGCTCGGCGGTTTTACCTACGGCGTATCCCCCTACCGGCTGTGCGGCGCGTATGCGGCGATCGCGGCGGGCGGCGTCTATCGCGCGCCGTATGTGGTGACCCGCATCACCGATCGCGCGGGAACGGAACTCTATCGACATGTTGCGGAAGAGACGCGCGTCCTCTCCGAGGGCAATGCGTTTATCCTGACTTCGCTTCTGAAAAGCGTCGCCGAAAGCGGCACGGCAAGTCTTCTCTCCGCGCTGAATATTCCGCTTGCCGCAAAGACCGGAACCGTCGGCGACGAGAGCGGCAACCGCGATATCTGGCTTGCCGCGTTCAATCCCGATTACGCCGCAGTCGTCTGGATGGGCTTTGACGATGCGACCGGCGGACGCTGTCTTCCGAAGGACAGCGGCGGCGGAACGTACCCGGCCATGCTGCTCTCCGGCGTGTTTTCCGCGCTCTACCCGGACGGCGGCGCGCCGGACTTTGCCGTCCCGGACAGCGTAACTTCCGTTGCGCTTGACGCCGTTACGCTGAAAAACGAGCATATTGCCGTCCTGGCGGGCAGTCTGACGCCGCCCCGGCAGACCGTGAACGAATACTTCGTACGCGGCACCGAGCCGAAGGTTGTCACGGACTACTGGCAGATTCCCGACCCGCCGACCGATCTTACCGTTACGCTGATCGACGACGTCGCCGAGATCACGTTTACCCCGCCCTCGCGCTATATGCACTACCGGCTCTACCGCGAGGATGCATCCGGCTTTGCCATTCTGCTCACGACCGCGGAAGACGCCGCCTATACCGTGCATTTTTCCGATCCGGTCGAATCGCTCGACGGGGATTACGCTTACTTCGTCGTGCCCGTTCATCCGGAACTTTCCGTGAACGGCGCGCCGGTCTGCGGCCGTCCGAGCGGCAAGCGGCGAATCTGTGTTCGTCACGGCTTCCCGTATTTTCGTTAAATTTCCATATCTTTGCAAAACAACGGTTGACGAATTGACGATTTTATATTATATTGTTAATGGGTAATACAATATATTGCCGGAATATATAGTATGGAGAGTGAGAAAAATGGATTATAAGGCACTTGCAGCCAATGTAGAAAACCGTGAAGGGTTCGGCACGCAGGAATGGGTCTATCGCGTCCTGCGCGCAGGTATTGTGAACGGTGCTCTGCCCGGCGGAATGCAGCTGAAGCAGGATGAGATCTCCGCTGCATTGAACGTCAGTCACATCCCGGTTCGCGAGGCGCTCCGTCAGCTCGAAGCACAGCATCTCGTTACGATTCATGCCAATCGCGGCGCAACCGTAACCGAGCTGTCCCGTGAAATGCTGATCAATACCATGCAGGTCCGTGCCGCGATCTCCGTGGCGATGCTTGCCGTCGCCGTGCCGCGCATGACCGAAGAAGACTTTGCCGCGCTCGACGCAATTCTCGAAGGACAGCGCGAGGCGAACGACGTGATTCAGACCGAGAACCTCAACATCCGGTTCCACGAAGTCCTGACCGCCAAAGCGAACAATCCCGTTGCGGATATGCTGATGGAGATCATCCACGCGAACATCGACCGCTACCTCCGCAGCGGCTTTTACAGCGACGCGGCAGACCGTGAAAACTCCGTCGCCGAGCATGAAAAGATCCTTGCCGCCTGCAAGGCGGGCAACGTCGACGAAGCCGTGAAGCTCCTGCAGGCGCACATCATGGATGCGGCAGCCCTGATCCCCGAAACCGTTCAATAACAGATTCATCAAAAGAGACCGTCCGAAAGGACGGTCTTTTTTACGGTACGGACAAAAACTCCCAGAGCAGCAGTCCGAGCGCCGCGCAGTGCAGCAGCAGCAGCGCGCCGATCGCGATCCCCTGCCCCCGCCGCCGGTTTCTGAAGCTGTGCACGAGATACGCCGCGCCGTAAAGAAGCGGCGCAAGCTGAACGCCGAAAAACAGGATCATTCCCTCACTCCGTATCCGAGCCGCGGTGCTCGTGCGAAAGCATGACCGTCACCGAGAATGTGACGTTCAGCGCGCGGTATTCCGATTTCCAGTCGCATGCCTCCCACGCTTTGACGTCGCGGAACTGCTCTGCACGGAACCGCCCGAATCCCATGGCATCGCTGTTTGCGCGCTGCAGCGCCGCAAAGACTGCGGAAAACTCTGTTTCGAGCCGTTCCTCTATCAGCGCTTTCAGCGCGTCCTGCTCCATGGAAACCGTCTCCGGGTCGAACACGTCCGCCTTGAGATGCAGTTCCACGCTCGCTTCACCGTCATGAAGCCGGATCTTCGGCGCGCGCATGCGATAGAGCGCCGCACGCATCGCGGAACCGTCCGGAAGCGTAAAGTGCATCTCGCCCTTTTGAAACGCGCCGGTCACCATCAGCACCTCCATCGTATGCCTGCCGTCCAGAATCCCGACCATCCGGCTGCCGTCGAACACCGCGCTGCCCGCCATCGACGTTTTCAGCGCGCTCTCCGTAAGCAGCGATCCGCCGGTGTACGGGTACGCTTCTCCCCCGACCATGTCCGGCTGCAATCCGTATTCGTTTTCGCCCGCATACGCGAGCATCGCGTCAAACCGCTTGTCGCCGATCGCTTCGAGGTATGTGCTGTACCCCGTGTCCGCGGTCATGCCGGAAACGCCGGACAGATCCCCGACCGCCGTTTTGATCTTCCGGAGCGACGGATCGGCTTCGCTGATCCAGCCCTCGAACACGTCCCGGATCGGCGGCTTTGCGACGACGACGCGCAGATTCGGCCACAGATCCGGCTTCCCGAACGCGAAGTTCAGAAACGCATCCTGCTCTCCGCTTTGCGCAAGATCCTCGCCGATCGCAAGCAGCGATGCGCGGGAAAAACTCAGCCGGCTCGGATAGATCGCGTTCAGCGTTTCGTACGCCTCCGAGAACGTCCGCGCCTCCGCCGTGATCACCGTGTTCGTAACCTTCGTGTCCTCCGTGCCGCCCGGCACCGAAACAAGCGCCGTCACAAGATACGGCATCGTCGTGCCGCGTTCGACGCCCACGTTCAGCACGTACGCATACTCGTCGATGTTTTTCGACTGCATGCAGCCGAAAAGCATCAGCGGCAGAAAAAGGATCAGACCGATGCGGCGCATTTTGGTTTCCTCCTTCGCGGTTTCAAAAGGATCAGCGGAAACGGCAGCCCGATCAGCATCCATGCATCGCGGTAAAGATGTTCGAGGATCTTCGCGGTCGTCTCCGTTTCATAAAACAGCACGAGGATCAGCGTCGCCGCGACCCCCGAAAGGCACAGCGCGACGGGACGCGAATCCCGCACGCGGAAGGTTTTGCAGAACAGAACGCAGGCGGCGTACAGATAGAACGCCGACGTCAGGACCGCCCCGCCGAGCCAGAGAAACAGCACCGCACGGTCGAGCCGCAGCGTCGGGTTCTCGGCGCGCACCTCCACGAGCATCCGATAAAACGGCGCGGGCATGTCCTTTAACTGCGTATAGGTGAACGTCATCGAAAGTGCGAACAGCGCAAGCGCGGCAAGCGCCCCGCCCGCGATCGCGCCGATGCGTCCTGCGCTTCGCATCGCCATCCGGTCCTGCGTGCCCTCGCCGATGCACAGGAGCGCCAGCAGCGGCGGCGCCGCGCGGATCTGCGCACCGCCCGCCAACGTAAAGAGGTTCGCCGGCTCCGCAAACGGAATCGGATGAATGCGGTACAGGTGATACTGCCCGATTCCCGAAAGCAGCGCAGCAACGATCGAGACCAGCAGGATCGGCAGAAGGATCCGCGCCGTGCGCACCAGCATTTCCGCACCGAGCGCCGTCAGAAGGAACAGGCACGGCAGCAGATACAGGCACGCGGTCACATGTTTGGACTCGACGAACACGTACTGCGTCATCGTCAGAAGAAACCGCTGAAGCGGCTGCATGGCGGCGAGCAGCAGCGCAAGCATCAGAAAAACGGCAAGCGCACGCTTGACGTGCGAATCACCGATCAGCGCGGAAAGGTCGTTTCCGCCGCGCACGCGCAGCGCCCAGACCGTCGCCTCAAACAGCAGAAGCGCCTGGATCGTCGAAATGATCTCGATGATCCACGACGCGTTTCCGTTCTCAAAAAGCAGGCGGCTGTCCGCGGCAAAGCATCCGCCGAAAAACGCTGCGATCAGGACCATTGCCGCGCTCTCCTGCTTCCCGAACGCGCCGATGCGAAGATTCATGCGCGCCTCCTTTTTGCGTTCCACCGGTCGGACGCGCCCGCGCGGTTTTTTAGACGCGTTCGGAACAGCAGATGTTCCGCATGCCTCGTGACCGGCGAAAACGGTGCGAAGAACGGCTCGCCGAACGATTTGGCGGAGCACATCACCGCCGTGGCGCAAAGTCCCGTGACCGTGATGCCCAAAAGTCCCGCAAACGTTGCCGCAATGCACAGAAGCACGCGGTAATACGCCGCGGCGATCTGTGCGCTGTAATCGGGGATCGCAAAGTTCCCGAGTCCCGTCAGCGCCACGATGATCAGCACGACGGTCGAAACGATATTCGCGGAAACCGCCGCCTGCCCGAGAAGCAGTCCTCCGATGATGCCGATCGCATGACCGATCGAGCCGGGCACGCGCAGTCCCGCCTCACGGACGAGCTGAAAGACCAGCAGCAGAAAGATCATTTCCATCCACAGCGGCAGAAACACCATCGCGCGGGAGGCGATCACCGTTTCGAGGATCTCGCCCGAGAGCTGCCCCGGATGATGCAGCGCGAGCGCAAGGAAATACGCGGGAAGATAGGTCGAAAGGAGCGCGCCGATCATGCGGATCGCCTGCACGATGGTGCCGACCGGCTGACGCATATCCATGTCCTCGCCGCTTGCAAGAAGGGTGCCGATCGTGATCGGCAGCACGCCCGCCTGCGGACATCCCTCCACGAGCAGCGCGATCCGTCCGTCGAGCACCGCGGACGCCGCACGGTCCGGGCGTTCCGTTTTCAGCATCTGCGGCAGCGGCAGATAGGTATAATCCTCGATCAGCTGTTCCACGCGCCCGACGGTGAGCCGCATATCCGTCGAGATCGCATCCAGCCGCCGTTTGACTTCGGAGAGCAGCGCCGGATTGACCGTACCGTCGAGGTACGCAAGCACGAGCTTTGTGCGGTTCGTGCCGCCCGAATCGCGAAATTCGCAGACGAAGTCGGGGCGCTTCAGGATGCGCCGCAGAAGCGTGACGTTTGTGCGGATGTTTTCCGTGAACGCCTCCTTCGGTCCCATGATCGTCATCTCGTTCTGCGGCTCCGAAACCGGTCGCGAAACGAACCCGCGCGTGTCGCAGAGGATCGCCTGCTTTGCGCCGTCGAACAGGATCGCCGTCCGTCCTTCCGCGATCGCCTGTACGATCGCGTCGCGGCTGTCGCTCAACTCGGTCTCGTGCATGGAGAGCGCGTGTTCGCAAAAGTACGTCGGAAGATCGGTCCGGGAAACGCCGTCGACGCGTACGGCGAACGCCGGGCGCAGGATGAAATCGGCGATCTGTTTGTCGTCCGCCATACCGTTCATGCTTGCCGCAAGCGCTCTTGCCGTTCCGCCGAGCAGAAAAGGCCGCAGGATCAGGTCCGTATTGACCTTTGCCGAAAAGCGTGCGGCAAGCCATTTCCGGTTCGCGTCGAGGTTCTTTTCGATCCGTCCCTGCGCCTCGCGGACCTTTGCGCGCTTCTCTTTTCTGCGCGCGAAAAAAGACGGCGTCCCTTCGGACTCCGTCTCCTTAAGCTCAAATTGCCGGTACGGCGCGTCAAATTGAAACAGGTTCCGGATCGCATTTCTCATGCTGAAAGCATGCGCATTTTTTGCGTCCGTTATTCCTACTCCGGCGCGTCCTCCGTTTTGCCGGTCAGTTTTTGATACAGTTCCGGCAGATCGTAATGCACATGAAAGCGCAGCGGATGCAGAAGCCGGAAGAGCGTGCGTTTGAGGTCCGTCCCCACGTCGACGCGACGGATCATGGTAAACCCGCGGAACGGCGGCATATAGGTGATCAGATCGTTCACGTCGGCGAAGTTCTCGCAATCGGTGCAGAGCGTTGCAAGATAGCGGTGCATCCGCTCCTTGTTGAGGATCGTGCATTTGAACGGCCGCACGCTGCCGAACGTGTAAAGGTACGGCTTCACGCCGAAGTTGTAGTTCAGGTCCTGACAGCACAGACATGCGATGCCGGAGCCCAGCGACCAGCCGAGGATCTCCGTCGCGGCGGTCGGATGCATCTCGTGAAGCTCGGACCACTTTTCACGCACCTCGCGCTTGATCGCAAGATACATATTCCCCCATCCGTGATGGACGCGCAGCTGCAGCGGTTCGCCCTCGAATTCGATCGCGCGGTAGTAGCGGCTCGAAAACTCAAAGATGTTCGCCACCCAGTCGATCGCCCCGAGCGTGCGCTGAAAATGCATCTGGATCACGTCGCGGTCCGGCTCGTAGTGAATCTCGTAGTTGACCTCGTGCGCAAGCCCGAAAAACTTGAAAAACTTCGTGGTGTTGTATTTGACCGCAATATACTTCACCGGATAGGTCACCTTCCCGGTGTGCGTATAATCCTCGCTCGTATTGATGAAGTATTCCTCATACGGAAGCCGCCGATACGTCATGCCTCTGCCTCCCGTTTTCATGCTCCCCGCCCGTCTCAAAAGACCAGCGTCAGATTGTTCCAGCCCAGCGAATTCAGATAGTTCGCTTCCCTCGCGGTCTTCATGACCATGCGGATGCCGATGTGCGCGGTCGGATCGTCCGACTCGTGCAGCTTGAGATAATGCACCGGATCGAAGTTCACGCAATCGTCGCGGATGCGGATCACACGGACGTCGCCTTCCAGCACCAGCCGGACGTCGATGTGATGCTTTTTCCGGTCCGCGCCGAAGCCGTGCCTTACGATATTGACCGTCATCTCCTCGATGCACAGCCCGATCAGCATGCTCTCCCGCGACGCAAGCCCGTGTTCTCTGCAGAACATCACGGCTTCCTCCGAAACGGCTATCGCATCCCCTTCGCTCTGCACCGAACGTTCAAGGCAGTTTTCCTCCGATGTGCCGAACCCCGGCTCAAGCATGCTGTAGGCGTCCGCAGACAGCGAAATGCGTCCGCGATGCTTCCAGACGACGACGGAGAACGTGATCAGCGCGGCCGTTTCGCCGCAAAGATACCCGAGCCAGATACCCGTGACGCCGAGGAACCGGCTCAGCACGAACGCAAACAGCGCGGGAAACACAAAGTTCTGCAGTGCGGAGATCACCTCGGCGAACCCGATGCGGTTGACCCCCTGATAATAATTTTTGAACGCGGAGTTCAACGACGACGGTACGATCGAGAGCACGACCAGCCGAAGCCCGAACGCGGCGATCCGGACGGCTTCCGCGTCGTCGCCCAGGAACAGCGTCACAAGCGGGACGGCGACGAGCAGTTCGATCGCCATGACGGCAACGTCAAGCAGGATCGCATAGATCGTCATCAGCCGCACCAGTTCGTGAATGGATCTGCGGTCGCGGTCGGTATAGAAGACGGACGCCAGCATCATCGCCACGGAGCCGATGCCTGTGCCGAAGCAATAACAGATATTGGTCAACGTGGAGATTACCGAATATGCGGCAACGGCAACCGTGCCCTGCGCCGCCTCAAGCAACCGGTTCAGCAGCAGAACGAGCAGCACCGTGCTGATCTGGTTGATGACCGTTGGGATTCCGTAGGCCGCGAGATCTTTGAACACGCGCAGGCGCATCAGACGAAAGCGGAACCGGAACATGCAGTCCTTTCCGAAAAAATACAGGAGTCCGATCGCGAGAGCGATATAATAGCTCAGCGTAGAGGCAAGTCCCATTCCGAAGGTGCCGCCGTGAAATACAAATACGTTCAGAAGATCAAATACGATATCCGATACGGTCATTGCAACGACGGCAATCACAAGCCGCGTCCGCTTGCCGGACAACTGTAAAAACGGGACCATGACCTGCGCGCAGAGAAACGCCGGCGCGCCGAGAATAAAGCCCTTGATGTAATCCTTTGTCAGTCCGAATACCGCGTTGTCCGGCGCCGCCGCGCCCGCGCCCAGAAGACGCGTAAGCGGGTTCAGAAGCGCAAAGACCAGCGCGATCCCGACCGTCGAGATCGCGACGGAAAGAAACATGGCGGCGGAATAGCACGCATCGGTCCCCTCGCGGTCGCCGCTGCCGATTGTCTTGCCGCAAACCACCTGCACGCCGGCGGAGATCATGCTTCCGAGCGCTGCGAACACCAGAAGCAGCGGCGTCGCAAAGCCGTACGCGCTCATGGAATCCACGCCCAGAAACCGCCCGATCATGATGCTGTCGATCAGCATGCACAGCATCACGGTCATCGCCGAAACGATCTGCGTGACCAGCATTTCCCGAAACAGTTTTTTGATCATCGTCCCCTGCCCTCACAGCATCCGATTTGTTTAGAGTTTATCACAGTTATGCGCCGGAATCAATTCTTTCCGCCCGTCATGCGGAAACTCGTTTCGACAAGCGCCGCGACCGCGTCGTCGGAAAGCGTTTCGTCGAGCGCGACCGTGATCCAGCTTTTATGGTTCATATGATACGCCGGATACACGCCGTCGCAAAGCGGGCTCGGCGCGTTCGGGTCGATCTTGAGATTCATCACGTCGATCGTCGTTCCGTCCGCGTCCTTTGTGAGAAGCCCTTTTCGGATATGCATGATCAGCGCGAACCACTTGCCGCTGTCCGCATGGCGAAACGTGCCCGAATGCTCGTGCGGGCTCCGTCCCCACGGAAAATCCGGCTTTACACCGTATTCGGTGAAGATCCGGTCCGTCATGCGGTTCGCCTGATCCGAAACAAAGAGCACGTCCGTACAACATTGTTCCGCGATCGTGTTCAGCAGTTCTTCATACGCCGACCGTACCGTATTCACATACGCGCCGTCGAAACGTTCCGCGCGCAGCGGCGTATAGACCTCGCCGTTCATGTTGTCGTAAACCGTCCCCGCCGCCCCGTGTTCATCCGCCGTGAAGATCACGGAAAAATCGCCGTTCATGAAGTCGGTCTTATACACATATCCCGCGTCCGTTTGGATAAACCCGTATGCAAGCATGGCTTCCGGCACGAAGCGCTTGCGCAAGAATACCTTTTCCTCGATCGTCATACGGTTATCCTTCCGGTCGGTCGATCCGATAGTACTTGAATTTCTCATCCTCGCCGGTCAGCGTAAACCCGACCTTTTCCAGAACGTGCTGGCTGCGCGTGTTCGGCCGGATCGAATCGGCATAAAGCGTCGGAATGTCCAGTTCATAAAACACATACTGCACCGCCAGCCGCTCCGCCTGCGTCCCGATCCCGCGATCCTTGTACGCAGCGCCTTTCAGGCAAAGCCCCATCGTTGCACACTTGCGATCCTCGATGTTTTTCAGCACGATCTCGCCGACGATTTCGTCGCCGAGCATGATCGCAAGCGGTACTCGCCGGAGGTCGATCTGACGCTGCACATAGCGGTCGACCGCATCCCGATCATAGACATACGGAACGCATTTCGACGGATCGAAAAACAACTCCGGACTGTTCTCGTATTCTTTGAAATAGCGGTGATGCATCTCCCGCGTCATGGGCTTCAGCGTGATTTCCATACGAATCTCCAACGTTTATGATGCTTCATTATACCCGAAAGCCCGACGGTTTTCAACCATTCTGCGCCGCAGGCGCAATCCCCGCAAGCGATTGATAGCGCAGCGATGACTTGTTTGAGAAACAAAAAAAGTCGTCGCAAGCAAAGTGAAGCTTGCGGCGACGTGGCAGGGGCAGAAGGACTCGCCTGCTCCGCTTGTTCAGACTCGTCTGCTTGCACTCCGCGCTTCGCAGTG
>JAEEGH010009123.1_pt1 | contig 23229 bp, 14 predicted proteins | sample 9134181 | NCBI WGS metagenome assembly JAEEGH01 (sample SAMN16246544, study PRJNA631951) | gut metagenome | biome: gut microbiome; feature: rumen; material: DP-attached | host: Bos | place: Iran: Karaj | collected 2018-10
CACACCTACGAAGACAAGCACCCAGAAGCTTAATCTTTTACTAACCCTTTAAAATTTTATTCAGAATATGGGTAAGTTAAAAGTTAAGAAAAGCGACGTCTGGATTGACATGACCCCTATGTCGGACGTGATGGTGCTTTTGCTGACCTTCTTCATGTTGACGTCAACGTTCGTGAAGAATGAGCCAGTGAAGGTAAACCAGCCACAGTCTGTATCAGAGGTTAAGATTCCAGAGAAAGACGTCTTGAACATCGTTGTCGGCAAAGACGGCAAGGTGTTTATGAGCATGGACAATCAGAACAGCGTGATGGATGTCATCACTAGCATGAACGAAAAATTTACGCTGAACCTGACTGCCCAGGATATGAAGAAGTTCCAGACCGACCCAATGTGGGGTATGAGCCTGAATAAGCTGCAGAACTATCTCCGCATGCCTTCTGAGAAGATGACAGAGATGATTACCGGCCCTGAAGCTGGTGTACCTCTCGACTCTATCAATGGTGGTAAGAGCGAGTTCCAGGAGTGGGTTGAGTCTGCTGTTAACGCAGTTGACGATGTCAAAATCGCCATCAAGGCCGATGCTGACACTCCTTACAGCAGTGTAAAGAAGGTTATGTCTGAGCTTCAGGATATGGATCAGAACCGTTACTACCTTATCACATCATTAAAGACAGGGGAGGAATAAAGAATGGCAAAGAAATCAACAAGTAAGCAAAAGAAAGCGAATACCCGTGTGGACTTCACACCTATGGTTGATATGATGATGCTTCTTATCACCTTCTTCATGCTCTGTACATCGTTGGCAAAGCCTCAGTCAATGGAGCTCTCTATGCCATCAAACGATGACAAGATTGATGATACTGAAAAGACAGTGACGAAAGAATCTTACACCATTACAATCTATGTGGCTGCAAACGACAAGATCTACTACGTAGCTGGTATTCCAAAGTACGACGATCCAACATGTCTGAAAGAGACCACATGGGGTAAAGACGGTATACGTAAAGTCCTTCAGACCCACGTAACTGAAGATGGCACACAGCCAGTGTTGCAGATAATGAAGGCTAAGGTAGCACTTGACGACAAAAAAGTGAAAGAGAATATGGCAGACTCTGTCTATTCTAAGGAACTTTCTAAGTTGAAGGCCGGTAATTTGCCAGATGGTAAGAAGATTGAGACCATGACTATCATTATCAAGGCTACAGATTCTTCTAGCTACAAGAACGTGGTTGATGCTCTCGACGAAATGCAATTGTGCAGCATTGGTAAGTACGTCATTGATAAGATTAACGATCAGGACAAGAAGCTCCTTGACAAGAAGGGTGTGAAGTAATCCTGATGTCCTTATATTCAATGACAAGTTATTAACAACTAAAAAAGATTAACAAAAATGGCAAAAATAGATCTTATATCTGGTTCGTGGACCGATCTCGTATTTGAGAACCGCAACCAGGCTTACGGTGCCTACGCCTTGCGTAAGGGTACTGGCAAGCGTAATCTCATTGCTATCATTGCTGTTATCTTGCTTGCCATCGCATGTCAGATAGGTCTCACCCTCAAGAATATTGCGGATGAGCGAGAAAAGCAGAGAATTGCTTTGCAGGAAGCCATGGAGATGACAAAACTCGAGCAGCAGCAGAAGAAAGAGCCTGAGGTAAAGCGTAAGGATATTGTCAAACAAGAGAACGTGGAGAAAGTGGTAGAGAAGGTTAAGAGCTCTATCAAGTTCACCGCTCCTGTCATCAAGAAAGACAATGAGGTACGCCCTGAGGATATGATGAAGTCTCAGGATGAAATTCTGAGCACTAACACTGCTATCGGTGCATTCGACGTAAAGGGTAACGATGAAGCCGGAGAGGTATTGAAAGCCAAGGAGGTCATCGCTACAGAGCCTGTTAAGCCAAAAGAGGAAGAAAACAAAGTGTTCGACGTTGTTGAGCAGATGCCTTCTTTCCCAGGTGGTCAGGGTGCACTTATGAATTACCTGAACAGCAACATCAAGTATCCTGTAATTGCCGAGGAAAACGGTATTCAGGGACGTGTAGTTGTACAGTTCGTGGTAGGCAAGGATGGCAGCATCTCTAATGTACATGTGGTTAAGTCGGTTGACCCATCACTCGACAAGGAAGCCGTTCGCGTGGTTAAGAACATGCCTAAGTGGATTCCTGGTAAGCAGAATGGTCAGTCCGTTACAGTACGTTATACACTGCCTGTAACATTCCGCCTGTCATAAGATGATAGTATCATAATTATACAGTTAAGGAGTTAAGGTGGTATAGGCAACTTTACCACTTAACTCCTTAATTATTTGAAATAAAAAAATGAAAAGAGCATTAACTAACTTATTCTTAACAATAGCAATAGCCGCTTTTATCACATCATGTGCAAGTGAGAACAAAAGCGGACGTACGGACACTTTCACATCCGGCTCTATACAGTTTGCCGCTGATGCAAGTTTCAGTCCTATTATAGAAGAGATACGTGAGCTCTTCGAGTTCAAATATCCACAAGCCAAACTGACTCCTATCTATACAAATGAATCAGAAGCAATAGACCTTCTCATGAAGGATTCTTTGTGGCTTGTCATTACCACACGTGACTATAAAGCAAACGAGCTTGAATATCTCAAAGCTCAAAAGCAGTTTCCACTAAGCATTCGCATGGCATACGACGGCTTAGCATTTGTACAGAACTCTCAAAACACTGACTCTTGCATCAGTGTAAAAGATATACGCCGCATACTTAAAGGCGAAGTAAAAAGATGGGATGAGATATACCCTGGTTCAAAACTTGGAGAAATCTCTATCGTTTTTGATAACAAGAAATCATCAACAGTTCACTACGTGGAGGACAGTATTCTCGGCGGTAAGCCTATTACTGCTCCTGGTGCATTCGCCGTAGATTCTACTTCAGAAGTAGTAGATTACGTAGAAAAGCACAAGGAGGCTATCGGACTGATAGGAAGTAACTGGCTCAATGACCGACGCGACACTACGAACCTCACCTTCAGACGTGGCATCAGACCTATGGCGGTTTCCTCTGTAGATGTAGCTAACAATAAGAATTCATATAAGCCTTACCAATACTACTTCTATAACGGCAGCTATCCATTTACACGTACATTGTACATACTGCTCAATGATACTAATGCCCATGGCCTGCCAACTGGATTCAAGAACTTTATCATCTCTCAGAACGAAGGACAGATGGTAGTGCTGAAGGCTGGACTATTACCGGCATACGGCAATATAACCTTCAGAAGCGTCCATATTAATAAGGAGTAGGCGCTAAGGTTTTTACGTTGATGAGGATTAATCATTAATTACTGACTGACATTTATTGGTTATCGAATATTGAATTGACGCCGAATGCAAAATTATGCAAAAACTTTAAACTTTCAAAAAGTTTTCACGTCAAGAAGATAGAGACAACCAACAAAAAGCTTTATAAACAAACTGAATATACTTAACGAACTATAAATAATATTATTCACTAATTAAAATTATTAAGACTATGAAAATGCGTAATATGATAATTGGAGCACTGATGACTGTTGTCGCTGCTCCAGCAATGGCTCAGCAGCAGGATGCAATTCAGGAGCAGGTTGCTGCAATCATCAAGGCCGGTGCTCCTGATGCAAATAAGCAGGTAGCTGCCATCGCAAAACAGAACAAGAAGGATGTAAATGCCTTAGTTAGTATCGGTAAGGCTTACCTTGCTGTCAAGGACTATGCAAATGCAAAGCTCTATGCGCAGCAGGCTGCCAACCTGGTTTCAAACAAGAAGACTCAGCCTACAGCTACTCCATTCGTACTGCTCGGCAACATCGCAGTCAGCGAAGACGATGGTGGTGAGGCAGCAGCACAGTTCCAGCAGGCTATATATTTCGACCCACAGAATCCTGATGGATATCGTCGCTATGCCCAGATTATGAGCAAGACAGATCCTAATGGTGCTGTTCAGACACTTGAGAACCTTCGCGCTCAGCGTCCTGACTATCCTGTTGACCTTATCGCAGCAGAGATTTACTCAGGTGCAGGTAAGATGGCAAAGGCTATTGAGTATTATGACAAGGTGCAGCTCAGCCAGATGAAAGACTATCAGATTTCTGACTATGCTACAAACCTCTTCCTGGCTAAGAACTATGACAAATCCCTTAAGGTTGCAACAGAGGGACACAACATGTTCCCACGCAACGCATCATTCAACCGTTTGATGATGTTCAACTACACCGACAAGAAGGAGTACGACAAGGCTATCGAGGCAGCCGACAAGCTTTTCAATGCATCAGACTCTCTCAAGACCTCTGTCTATGACCTTACATACTTTGCAAAGGCACTGAAGGCTGCAGGCAAGCATCAGGATGCTATCGCAGCATACCAGAATCTGCAGAAGCAGCAGGATTGCGATGAAGCATCGCGCATGGAGGCAGACAAGAACATCTCAGACTGCTACAAGGCTCTCTCTGACTATGAGAAGGCAGGTGAATACCTTGACAAGTATCTCAAGGCACAGCCACAGAAGTCATTCTCTCTTGATGAGTTGCTCGTTATGCTCTATGCTGACCAGTTGGCTGACGAGAAGTCTACTGCCGACGTTAAGAAGGCTGCATACGAGAAGGCTGATGCACTCTATGCTCAGCTTGTAAGCACATATCCTGACAACGCTGCATACGTAGCTATGAAGCGTGCACAGCTTCCATTCTCACTGCCTCTCACTCAGGTTGAGCAGCTGAAGCTTGCTGGTCCACACTACATCTCATTCACAGAGATTCTCGGTGCTAAGAGCGATCGTTCTGAAGGCGAGACAAAGATGCTGATCAATGCATACAACGCTGCAATAGCTTACTATGCTCACTGCATGGACGACCTTGCAAAGGCAAAGGAGATAGCAGCAAAGGTTGCAGAGATCGACCCAGAGAATCCTAACGTGAAGGCTCTGTTGGGCAAGTAATATATAAATGTAAAACATATACAAAACATACCAGCGTCCCCTGCACACCTAATTCATCGGTATAATGCAGGGGACGCTTTTTGCCTTCACCCAATCCCCTACCCTAACATTTTTCAGAACATGGAGCACGACATACGTCTCATCGCCCTTGACCTTGACGGCACACTGACTAACGAACGCAAGGAAATAACGCCACTGACATACAACACCCTGATGAAAGCACAACAGCAAGGCATCAGGCTATGCCTGGCCTCTGGCAGACCTCCCTATGGCATGCGTCCACTGGCAGACCAACTGCACATGTCAGAGCATGGCGGCATACTGATGTGCTACAATGGCGGACATGTGGAGGAATGCAGCACAGGCAAGGTACTCGTTGAAAGGAAACTTGACGAGGAGTGCCTACCTATTCTATATGATTACCAAAAGCTGTCAGGACTAACTCTGATGACCTATCACGGTTGTAACATCTACACCGAGCATGCAGACGACCAATACGTCAGGCAGTCTTCACGCAACAATAAAATGGAAATCATAGCCGTCGATAATTTCATAGCAGACACTCCCCGTCCGCTCAACAAATGCCTGATGGTCGGACCGCCAAGTGATATACCCGAGTGGGAGCAACGCATGGCAAAAGACCTTAAAGGGAAGATGCACATCTGCCGTTCCACACCCTACTTCATCGAGTGCCTTCCTAACGACATAGACAAGGGTACCGCATTGGCAGACATACTCACGTCGCTCAATCTCACCACAAAAAATGCAATGGCATTCGGTGACAGTTACAACGACATCACCATGCTACAGACGGCAGGCATAGGAGTAGCCATGGGCAATGCAGAAGACGCGATAAAAGCCGTCAGCAACCACGTCACGACATCAAATGAAGACGATGGCGTGGCAGTAGCATTAAGACATATCTTACACCTCTAAGATATGTCTTAATGTATGAAAAACACTATACATCTATCATTTACGACATTCGGGAAACAAAACGAGACCTAAAAAGAAACAAAAAAGGACATGCTATAATATAAAAAAAACTAACTTTGCACACAGTTATCCGAACAAACTACTAAACAAATAACTAACAAACAATACAACTAAACTAAGCAACATGGACTTAACAAATCATCTTTACCGCACAGACGGCAAAAGGGGGATAACGAAATCCCTTTGCGCTGGTATGGCAATGGCTATGCTGGCAGCAGGTACGCCATGCGTCCAGATGTTTGCTACATCGCCCGAGGCGATGACGCAGACACAGGGCAGAAAGGTTCAGGGTAAGGTCGTTGACCAGACCGGCGAACCGCTTATCGGTGTATCCATTCAGGTGAAAGGCACTCAGCAGGGTGCAGTGACAGACATGGATGGTAACTTCTCACTCGATGTCGCACCAGGTGCAACTCTCGTAGTGAGCTACATTGGTTACCAGACACAGACTCTGAAGGCTTCTTCTACCATGAACATCACCATGCAGGATGACTCTCAGTCACTCGACGAACTCGTGGTCGTAGGTTATGGCACGATGAAGAAGAAACTCGTCACCGGTGCTACCACTCAGGTAAAGGGCGACGACATTATGAAACTGAACACCACCACTGCACTGCAGGCTCTGCAGGGACAGACACCAGGTGTTAATATCACATCTACATCAGGTCAGCCTGGTGCCGATATGAGTGTGAACATTCGTGGTATCGGTACCGTAGGTAATGCACAACCTCTATATATTATAGACGGTGTAGGCGGTGACATCACCTTGCTCAACCCTGCCGACATAGAGCGCATCGACGTACTGAAGGATGCAGCTTCGGCTGCCATCTACGGTGCTCAGGGTGCTAACGGTGTTATTCTCGTGACCACGAAGAGCGGTAAAGAGGGCAAAGGCAAGATCAGCTACGACGGCTATGTAGGCTGGCAGTCAGTGCCACGCAAGTTCAAGATGCTTAATGCCCAGGAGTACATGACCATCATGGATGAGGCTGCACTCAACTCTCACATGTCTCCATTCGACTGGGCTTCTATGAACTCTATCCATGACGCCAACGGTAATATATATGATACCGATTGGATTAGTCAGGCTATAGACGACGGTGCGCTTACAACAAGCCATAACCTCTCAGTGACTGGCGGGTCAAAGACCTCTACATACGTCATCTCTGGTGGTTACATGGGACAGGACGGTGTAATCGGAGGTTCTGATGTGTCTTATTATAAGAGATATAACTTCCGCGCCAACTCAGAGCACAAGCTCTATGACGGTATAGTTACCGTGGGTGAGCACGTGGGCTTCGCATGGAAAGACTCACGCGGCATGGGTACAGGTAACATCTGGAACAACAACCTGCGCTCTGCATTCTCTACATCACCACTCACACCGGTGTATGATATGTTTGGCGACTATAACGGTACGGTTGACAGCAACTGGAACGTGAACGACGGCAACCCTTACGGTAACATGATGGTTAACCGTTTCAACCGTTCTCAGGGTGGTACGCTCGATGCCAACGCATACATGATTATTGAGCCACTGAAGGGACTGAAGTTGAAGTCTGTCTATGGCATCAGCTATGGCACGTCAGAGTATCGTTCATACACTCCTATATATAAGTTCACGCCACAGAGCGGCAACACCAGCTCACAGGTTTCACAGAGCAACGGCCACGGCATGAACATGGTATGGACAAACACCCTGCAGTATGACTTCAAGGTAGGTGAGTCACACGATTTCTCTGCCCTCTTCGGTACAGAGTGGTCACGCTACCACGGCAACAGCTCTGGTGGTTATAACACCGATCTCATTGCTGGTTTTGACGATTGGGATCATGCATACCTGAAAGTAACAGAGGGAACACAGAACAAGCGCGTGGATGGCGCACCATACGACAGCTCACGCGGCATGTCTTACTTCTGGCGTTTCGGCTGGAACTACAAGGAGCGCTATATGATTAACGCTACACTGCGTGCCGACAAGTCTTCTAAATTCGCAGAAGGACACCGTACAGGTTGGTTCCCATCAGTCAGCGGTGGTTGGACTATCTCTGAGGAGAAGTTCATGGCAAAGACTAAGTCATGGATGGACTTCCTGAAACTCCGCGCAAGCTGGGGACAGGTGGGTAACGCAAACATCCCTGCATACCTTTATAACGCACGTGTAACTACAGACAAGGCAAACTATAACTTCGGCACTGACGGAGGTCAGACAGGTTGGAGCACAGGTTCTTATCCTGTAGGTCTTTCTAATTCCGAGTTAAAGTGGGAGACATCAGAGCAGCTCGACCTCGGTATCGACGCACGCTTCCTCGACAGTCGTCTGGCACTTACATTCGACTATTACATCAAGACTACCAAGGACTGGCTCATTGAGGCACCAATGCGAGCTACCGCCGGTGCCGACACCAAGTATGTAAACGGTGGTGACATCAAGAACAAAGGTATCGAAATCGGCTTGGTATGGAACGACAACATAGGTAAGGACTTCCACTATAATGTCGGTGCTAATTTCTCATATAACAAGAACAAGGTAGGCAACATCCCTACAGAGGATGGAATCATACACGGTATGACAAACCAGATATATTCTAACGCAGAGGAGTTCTACCGTGCAGAGAATGGACACGCTCTCGGTTATTTCTGGGGCTTCAAGACCGCAGGCATCTTCCAGAACCAGCAGGAAATCAACGATTGGATTGCAGCTGGCAACGGTATATATCAGTCAAATGTGCAGCCTGGCGACGTTAAGTATGTTGACATCAACCACGACGGTGCCATCAACGCAAGCGACAAGGTTGACCTCGGCAACGGTATGCCAAAGTACACCTTCGGTTTCAACCTCGGATGCGAGTGGAAAGGCTTTGACCTCTCTATGAACTTCACAGGTGCCGCTGGCTTCAAGATCGCACAGTCATACCGCGACGCTAACTCTTCACAGGCAAACTACAGCCGCGCAATACTTAACCGCTGGACTGGCGAGGGTACATCTAACACAATACCACGCGTGACATACGGTGACGTAGGTAACTGGCAGTTCTCTGACCTCTACCTGCACACAGGCGACTACATCCGTCTGCAGAACCTCACCATAGGCTACGACTTCAAGCGTCTCATCGCATGGAAGGGCATCTCTAAGCTTCGTCTCTACGTACAGGCTCAGAACCTCTTTACCCTTACAAAGTATGATGGTATGGATCCAGAGATTGGTTCATACAACGGTAAGGACGCATACAACAGCACTGGTGGCAACAACCACACATGGGTATCAGGCGTTGACATGGGTTACTATCCACATCCACGCACGTTCATCGTAGGCTTAAACGTAGCATTCTAACATTAATCCTAAATAAAGAACAATACAATGAAGACAAAAAATATATTCATAAACGGTATGTTTGCCTTGGCACTGACGAGCGTTGCCTCATGCAGTCTTGATACCGAGTCGCTGACAGATCTCAACGACTTGACGGCATACCGCAACCAGGAGGCGGCAGAAATGGCTCTCGTGGGATGCTACGATGGCTGGCAGGCTACCATCGGCAACGAAGGCCTTGGCATGTATCTTACTGCTGAGCTTGCCTCTGACCAGGCACACGGAGGTCTCGGCTTCTCCGATGCAAAGAACAATAACGCCATTGACCAGTTTGACCTGTCAATAGCACCGTCATACAACAACCTCTTCGATACTGACTGGAAGAACTACTACAAGGCTATCTTCCGCTGTAACAAAATCATCATGAATGAGGATGTCACACAGTGGAACAATGCCGACGGCAAGGGACTCGTAGTAGGCCAGGCTCGTGCACTGCGTGCCATACTGTATTTCGACCTTGCACGTCTCTTCGGCGATGTGCCTTTGATACTCGTTCCTACAGAGGCTAACGTGCCACGTACTCCTGCAGCAGAAGTATATAAGGCTATCTTCGAGGATTTGAAGTATGCTTCAGAGAACATTCCAGCTGACGCATTCCCTGTTGCAAGCAACAGCAGCAACGACGGTCGCATCAGCAAGTATGCCGCAGAGGCTATGCTCGCTCGCGTGTACCTTTATTATACAGGTTACTATGGCGAGGAGAACGAAGCTTGCACCAAACAGGATGCCATTGATGCCCTTGAGGACGTGATAGACAATGGCGGCTATGAGCTAGAGGCTAACTATGCAGACCTCTTCATGCCTGCCTGCACAAAAGATGCGTCTGCCGGCGATACCTATGCATGGGAGACCACTTACAAGGGCAAGCACTACAACAATGGTGGTTGGACTGGCGACATCTCTAAGGAGGTTATCCTTAACCTGAAGTTCGCTGCTACAGCCGACTATAACGGTAATAACGACGGCAATGCCTTCCAGGTATATCTCGGCCCACGTAACAAGAACGCAACTAATGTTCTCGTAGCTGCCGGATGGGGTGCATGCTCTGTAACCAAGGCATTCGTTGACGAGTTCAAGGACGACCCACGTTTCAGCACCTGTTGCTGGAGCTGTGCTGACGCAAGTTTCGACGCTGACGTTAACGATACATACGAATACACTGGCTACTACACACGCAAGTATGCTCCAATGTGTTTCGCTGACGGTACACGTCAGGAGGTGGGCTTCAATCTCGGTATTGCCCACATGAACCTTACCTACTATCAGGACTGGACCATCATGCGCTATGCTGACGTGCTGCTTATGCACTCAGAGCTTACAGGTACTGCTGACGGTCTGAATCAGGTTCACCGCCGCTCTAACCCAGGCGAGTCTGTGGCTTACAGCATTGACAACATCCGCAAGGAGCGCGCTATTGAGTTTGCCTTCGAGGGCATTCACTACTGGGACTTGATGCGCTATGAGAAGGACGGCGCTTATGCTGGACGCGCAATCAAGGCTGCTCAGAACGGAGCAAAGGTTATTACCGGTGGCAATGAGACAACGGTTACGTTCGACATAGACAAATTCACAGCCAAGAAGGGACTGATGCAGATTCCTAACACTCAGATAACCCTTTCAGGTGGTGTGCTGACACAAAATGCCGGATGGTAATCTCGCTTTGCTCGAAATGAATAGTGAAAAGTGAATAGTGAAAAATACAAATCACATTCACTGCTTCACTGAATATCAAACAGAGTATTATTCACTATTCATTATTCAATATTTCACAATAATAATATAGAATAACGATGAAAACAAAAGATCTAAATATAAGAAAGGCGAACCGGAAGGCATTTTTCACTTTTCGTTTTTCGTTTTTCACTTCATTATTGCTGCTGGCAGCAATAATGACCGGCTGCTCGCCCGATGACTATGAGATGGGTGGGGCACAATATACTGCCGACCAGTTGAAGGCACCAGATGCCTACACTGTAGATATCAACGGCAATAAAGTGACGCTGACGTCTAAGCTCGTAGGCTGCACACCGCTGTGGATTACTCCTAACGGACGTTCACAAGAGCAGCAGCTGACACTCAACCTGCCTTTCGCTGGCGACTATGAGGTAACGCTCGGTGCAGAGACACGCGCAGGTGCCGTATATGGTGAGCCTTATAAGTTCACTCTGGCGCAGAACGACTTTACTATGCTTGACAGTCCTCTGTGGTTCTATCTTGCAGACAAGAACTACCTGAAGGATTCTTCTTTCCCTGACGAGCAGACACTCATCGAGGGCATAAGCAAGAAGTGGTATCCTAACGATAAGGACTACGGTCTTGGCTGCACAGGACCTGTCATGTATATGACACCTTATAATCCAACGAACCAAGAGGGTGCCTTTACACCGGAAGAGGAAGCGAACATGGTATATAAGCCAATAACCTTCGGTCGTGCTAACTGGGCACCAAACTGGGACCCGGGCTTCCAGTCATGGCTTATACCAGAGGATGATCCATACATGGATTCATACATGGAGTTCTCAATGGATGCAGCAAATGGTTGTGTGGCTACAATGTATCGCGGTGAGAGCGGTTCTAAGGGAAGCAGCACCGGCAGCAACATGGTGGGCAAGTTCAACCTCGGACTGCTTGACAAGGAGCATCCTACAATCTCTTTCTCTGACTGTTTCGCAATGCACAACATAGGCTTTGATGAGGTTTGCTCTAACTATACACAAGAGGTCATCATTGCTGAGATGACTCCTTACTATCTCTGCCTCGTGACAAAGCGTACTAACTCTGAGGGTCCTTGGTACATCGTGTGGAACTTCGTATCAGAGGAGGTTAGGAATACTAACGGTGCTTGCATCCCTGCTGAGGAAGTGCAGTTGCTCAATACTTCCGCTCCAGTACTGCCAGAGTTCAGCGATCTCGCAACAGATTTGTTCAAAGTAGAGAATAATGGTGTCACATACGTGGGCAGTAGCATTACTTATACCGTCAACGAGGATACTCCATACGACTTCGCTTTCTGGAACGGTGCTGAGGGCGTAAACAAGTGGCAGAGCAAGACTAACGGCGAGTACAACAACTCATGGGCTCCTATGCCTGGTGATGATGCTTGGGACAACGAACTCGTAATAACCAAGAATAGCGACGGTTCATACGGCTATACATACGGTGAAAGCGAGGGTACGATGACAATCGGCAACAACACGCTGACATTCTCTGACGAGGTTACATTCCTCACAGCAAAGAATGATTTCCGCACTGTAGCAGTAAAGGGTAAGACATTCACCATACTTGAGATGAACCCTGCAGAAGGAATGAAGATAGGTGTACCTGAGACAAAGGACGGAAAGGGTAACGTGAACTCTTACATCGTAGTGAACCTTAACGTGAAGCCTATCGGCGGCGGTCAGACCGGTCCGTTGGTAGTACCTCTTACCGGCACATTCTATGGCGAGAACATTGCATGGATAGAGAACAACTGCTTCCGTCTGGGATTCCACCACTATGGTGATGGCGGTACTGGTATCTTCAAGGATGCAGCAAGCGTCAAACTGAAGAAAGGACAGACCATCAAGGTTACATTTACCCTCAAGGGCGATGTTGAATGGGAGAAGGCTCCTAAGTGTGCTCTTATTGACAACAACATCAAGACTACATGGGAGCCAAGTTGCTTCGACCTTGACGATGCCGTTACGGTTAACCTCACGGGCGAGACAACGGTGACACTTACCAACACCACCGATGCTACACAGAAGTTTACTCCTACATGTCTGGACCTCTCTATACAGCTGAACGGCTATTTGAAGAACTTTAACGCAGAAGAAGTGCCTGACCTTATCCAGAGCATGACATGTGTGATTGAATAAAGTATAAAGTATAAAGAATATAGAATATGAAGAACAAGATATTTTACGGCATACTCTTCGCTCTCATGGCAGTGTTCGCAGTGTCATGTTCCGACGATGACTACGCCATCAATACAACCCCGCTGCTTGGTGACAACTCAGTTGTCACCGGCACTGCGGACGTCACGCCGGTTTCGGCAATCGTCAAAGGTTCTGTCAACGGTCTTGACGGACAGGCAGCCAGTTCCTATGCCACTGGTTTCTACTACGGCACTGCTGCCGATGCTCTCACTGAGCGCGTAGCAGCTTCCGGGGGGCAGGAGTTTGTTGCTACCATCAGCGGCAAGCCTGGCGAGGTAATCTATTATCAGGCTTTCGTAACCCTGCAGGGCAGACTTACCTATAAAGGTGACGTCAAGAGCCTCATCCTCACCGATGCTACTGCCACCACAGGCGAGGCAAGCAACGTAGAAGCTAACAAGGCTATGCTTTTTGGTAGTGCATCAAAGTTCACTGAAGACTCAAAGGTCGGTGTGCTTATCTCATGCAAGTCTGACGAGGAGTCTGTACGTGGCGGCGTGAAGTTTGAGGGCACCACTGCCGACAACTTCGACGTTACCGTCAAGGGTCTGCTGCCTAACACCACCTATTATTATACTGCATACGTTGACCTCGGTGGCGGCGTGGTATATGGTGAGGTGAAGCAGTTCACCACTCCTGACCAGCAGTTTGACGTGGAGAACGACCTCGTTGACCTCGGTCTTTCTACCAAGTGGGCACGTTACAACCTCGGCACTACATCTGAGACAGAACTGGGCGGACTCTTCGGTTTCGGCGATATGACTGGTTTCAATACCAGCGTTGACCCTGCCGACTATGCTTCTGCAGACATCTACAAGACTGCACAGGATGTTGCCAACCAGGTATATGGCGGTAAGGTGACAATGCCTACCATCGATGAGTTTGAGGAACTCTTCACCTGCTGTCAGGTGGAGTGGCAGACCATCGCTACTGCCGACGGTGAGATTGGCGGTTATAAGTTCACTGGTCCTAACGGCAACTCTATCTTCATGCCTGCAGCTGGTTCACGCACTGGCCAGAACATCAGCGGTGTGGGTAAGGAAGGACGTTATCTCTCAGGTTCAATCAACCCTGCCAACAATCAGTTTGCACAGAGCTTCCTCTTCACCGAGAGTGGATACTCACGCGCTACCACTCCTGTATATCAGGCATTGGCAGTACGCCCTGTATCTGTAGCTAAGAACATACCATTCAAGAAGGAACTGCTCTACAAGACTTGGGAGATTGACTTGACTCAGGATGCTGAGTGTAAGTATTTCACTTGCCCTGTCTATTTCTATTTGCCTAACTCAAACTGGGGCAGCACTACCAACAACGAGCCTATCATTGGAGCTGGCAAAGACTGGCTGCCTGGTAGCTTCAGTGATGTTTCTTGGTTCATCAGTAATGCTGATATGTGTAAGGGTTATATCACGTTCAACGAAGACGGAACGGCAGAGGTATCTCGCTATACAACCGCAGGCACTGAGGTTAAGGAAAGCGGTACCTACACCATTGACGAAGATAACAAGACCATTACACTGACAGGCATGCAGATACTTGCTCCTGCTAACTTTGAGGAGGGCAACAATGTGGTTTCTCTCTCAAAGGAACTGCGCATACTCTCTCTGACCGACAAGTCTATGCAGATTTCGGTAGGTCGTCAAGGCGATAACGAACAACTCTCTATCAACATGATTCCACAGATGGAGAAGTATGGCTATACAGCCAAGTTGACCTGCTACGGCGATGGAGTTGATGGTTCTCAGCCTGACGAGTGGAACTCAGCCACGGTTACTGTAGCAGGCGGACAGACTGGCACATACACTGTAACATTCAATGCCGAGGCACCGCGCACTAATGGTAAGGTATTCATCCTTGACATCGTAGGCTTCGCCGAGGCTTATCCTAATGCTTTCGTAAGAGTAGATGCCATCAAGGCTGATGGTAAAGAGGTGAAGTTTGATGCCAACAAGTTCTTCTATGGCGACATTGAAGGCAACGGTAACTTCCGCATAGAGATGGCAAACATCTGGGGCAAGGGCCACAATGATAGTTGGAGCGGCCTTGCCGACACACCTTTCCATGAAGGAGGCGGCGAGACAACCAACGAGACCGCCCTGGCATTCAACAGCACCTTCGAGGTTACATTCACCATCGTATCGCTTGACGCAAGCCTTGAGTTCAACGTGAAGCAGACTGCCGTAGGCCTCAATGAAGACTGGAGTATGCCAGGCAACTGGGGTAAGGAAAATCCTGCCGCCATCAAGGTGGTTATGGAGAACAACCAGTATAAGCTGGCTACTACAGACGACGTGACTCTCTCTCTGGCTGCTGACGAGTGTTCATTAGACGAAGAAAAAGGGGTTACACCATCCAATGGTGCCGTGAACCTCGTTGACGTCGTGGATATACGCAAGTTCTTCCCTGGCTTCAGCGCAGACCTCATCTCTGTCACCAACGACGGCAGCAACGTACCATTCATTGCTGACAATCTCATCACAGGCGACATTGAAAAAAACGGCAACTTCCGTATAGAGCTCCACAACATCTGGGGTGCCGGCACTGCAGCCAACCCAGCCTTCACAGGAGCTAAAAGCGTGGCAGGCAACAACGTAGTGACCTCACTGGGCTTCACTCAGTCAAGCAAATATACCATAGGCAACTTCTCAACGAATCTCTTCCCATTGCCTTGGTAATTGATCTCGCTTCGCTCGAAGTGAATAGTGAAAAAGTGAAAAGTGAAGAATTCAAGTTACCATATGACTACATTTGGTCGCATAAGATTTTTCACTTTTCACCTTTGACCTTAGACCTTCTGATCTAAGAAGTTGAGTACATACAGAACTTTGTAATATATATATAATAATGAGAACAAAAGATATAAATGTAAGAAAAGTGAACCTGAAGGCATTTTTCACTTTCCACTTTTCATTTTTCACTTCATTGTTGCTGCTGGCAGTAACAATGACAGCCTGCACCAAGGATGACCCGAATCCTCTGGCTGACAGCACCGGCGACCTGCCTGTCTCCGTAACTGAAATGCTGTTCCCTGTCGAGGGCGGCACATCAGAGTTTACCGTACAGGGTGGCACTGCCTTCGTGCGCTCAAGCGAGGGATGGGTGACCGTTACACGAAAGAGCGGCAACAACAAGCAGTCAACATTCGTCGTGGAGTGTGAGGAGAACACCACCAACGCTGAGCGTGTGGCTACCATCCTTGCCAACCTTAACGGTGCTTTTAAGAACATCACCGTTACACAGGCTGCCCCTGCTAAGCAGGAAGAGGGCGAGTTTACCTTCCGCACCGCCAACGAGGTGGCTCAGGATATGTACCCAGGCTGGAACCTCGGCAATACCCTGGAGTCATGCGACGCCAACAACCTCTTCAACAATAACGGTGGCACAGCCTGCGAGACAGGTTGGCAGCCAACCAAGACCACCAAGGAAGTCATTGACGCAGTGAAGGCTGCTGGCTTCAAGTCAGTGCGCATACCATGCTCATGGATATGCGGTCACGTCAGCGGCGGCACCGAGGCTGACCCACAAATAGATGCTGCGTGGCTGGCTCGCGTAAAGCAGATCGTTGACTACTGCGTGGAGGATGGTCTCTATGTAGTGCTCAACGACCACTGGGACGGTGGCTGGATAGAGGTGCAGGGCTTCACAAGCAGCACTTCTTCATTCCGCGCAATGACCGACGATGAGGTTAACGCAAAGATTGTTACGTTCAAGAGCCTGTGGACACGCATAGCTGAGGCCTTCAAAGGCTATGACGAGCACGTCATCTTCGCTGGCCTCAACGAGCCTTTCCAGGAATATAACCTCTTCAGCTCTCGCCACGAGGCACTCACCCCGATACTTTTGAAGTATAACAAGGCTTTCGTAGAGGCTGTACGCGCAACCGGCGGCAACAATGCCAACCGCATACTCGTAGTGCAGGGTCCAAGCGTAAACATCGCTTCTACCGTAAGCTACATGCCAGCAAACTCATTGCCAGAGGAAGCCGGCAAACTCATGGTCGAGGTACACTTCTATGACCCAGGCCAGTTCTGCGGCACATTCGATGCTTCAGGTGACAATGCCTACTACTACTGGGGCAATGGTAACCACAGCACCGACCACAACGCCGGATGGGGCGAGGAGAGCTATATGCAGGAGCAGTTTGGCAACCTCAAGACCGCTTTCACCTCTAAGGGCTTCCCTGTAATCATTGGTGAGTATGCCGGTCTGCAGCGTACCATCACAGGTGGCGACCAGGCTAAGCATAACGCTTCAGTGAAGGCCTTCTACCAGTGTGTAAATGAGTATGCCACCAACAACGGTATCGTGGCATTCGCATGGGATACCAACGACGTTGCCGGACTGGGCAAGGAGAGTGGCTCATCTACCATCATCGGCCGTGCAGCCAAGAGCGTCGTAGGTCAGAATGCCATGGATGGAATACTCGCAGGCGTAGCTGCCGGCACATGGATGAAATGAATGACGGACGGTAACGTCTGATATAATGCAATAAACACAGCATTATTGCGTTATATAACAAAGCGGAATACTATTGATAAACATACGAAGATGACATTACGTCTTAAAATATGGCTGTTGCTCTGTGCTCTCACATCGTTTGGCGGGCTCAGGGCAGCAGCTTTTTCTTTTCATAATCTGGGAGTAAAGCAGGGATTGTCAAGCAATACTGTCAACACTATGCTGGTTGACAGTCGTGGCATGTTGTGGGTAGGTACGTCTATGGGCCTGAACCGCTATGACGGCTATGATGTCAGCGTGTTCCGCTATTTCGATGTGGAGCGTACGCTGCCGGCAGCCAACATACACAGTTTGCGAGAGGATGCCGCCGGTAATATATGGATAAGGTATGACAACGGCATGGTCCGCTATGATATGCGCAGCCAGACCTTTCATGCCGACAACCGGCAATACCTGAAGTCCCTGGGCCTCAATGTCTCGGCAGAGAGTGCCATGACTGTTGACGGATGGGGTAACCTGTGGTTTGCCGGCGACGGCAAGGTGTGTTACCACAATTGTAAGACAGGTGAGAACCGTCAGTGGAAGGTGAAACTGAGCATGAAGGGTAGTCAGTGGCATATCGTTGACTGTGCCGAGGGCTTGTACCTGTGTGATGAGCAGAGGGTATGGCGCTTCCTCGCCAAGACGGGTGGCATAGCGCCTGTTGCACTGCCAGCGAATATGAGTGGCAAGCACCTGCGCCTGTATGTGGACTCAGAGAACTCCCTGTGGATATACTCTACAGTCAATGAGGGCATCTATCACTACAAGGGTGTCCAGCTGGACATTCCCCATGGCGGAGGTTCCAATGCCATACGTGACATCTATGACGATGGCAGAGGTCGCCTTTGGGTGGCAACCGACCATAACGGCGTGTTCGTGTATGACAAGCAGAAAAACAGCACGGAACATCTGCGTAATGACCGTAATGATGCCACCTCCATAGCCTCAGACAATGTGACGTGCATCACCTCAGATCGTCACGGCACCATGTGGCTTGGACATTTTAAGTCGGGCGTGTCATACAGTTATTCGCGCCGCGCATTGTTCCAAAGCGGCGGCCGTCACTTCGGCGATATCAGTACCATGATGTATGACCGCAACGGTAACCTGTGGCTGGGTACTGACGGCGGCGGTGTATATATAGAGCATAGTGACAATACATACGTCAAGGCTGCATTGCCCGATATTACCATATCGTCACTCCTCGAAACCCATGACGGCACAGTGTGGGTAGGCACATATAACGGCGGACTGTATAAGATGCGCGGCTCCTCTGTAGAGAATATATATACACGTGAGGGTGGCGCACTGACCAACGATGCCGTATGGCAGTTGGCAGAGGATAACCATAACAAGGTGTGGATAGCGTCAGGATTCGGTCAGCTGTCGGTCTTCTCCCCCGTTACCGGGCGTGCAGAGACCGTTATGATGGGCAAGCAGTCCATACAAGGTCTGTCGCTTGCCTTTGATGGCCGCCACACCATGTATATCGGTTCGTATTACGGCGTGTGGGTATATGATACAGACAGCAAGAAGTCACGCTGCCTTACTGGCAACCGCAAGGGTACGCAGAAACTGTTGCAGCCCGCGGTGGTGTCGTTGTGCTATGACCGTAGCCGCGATGCTCTGTGGGTGGCCCACGCCACTGGTGTGAGTGTGCTTCATATAAAGACCGACAGCATATCTTACATAGACGATACCAACGGACTCTTTGACAATAATGTAAAGAGCATAGTACAGGATAAGCAGGGCAATATGTGGCTGAGCACCAGCCATGGCTTGTCGTGCGTACAGATGTCAAAGGACGGTTATGTCACTCATAACTTCTATGGCAATGAGGGATTGTATAATGACTATTTCAACACCTTCGCTGCCACGCTGAGTCCTCAGGGCGACGTGCTGATGGGCGGCAGTGACGGCTATACCCGCATCTCGCCTCAGGTGATGTACTCCAACAAGAGCCGTCCGAAGCTCACGTTGTCAGAGGTGACGGTGGGCGGACGTACAGTGCCTGTCGACTCCGAAGTGTTGCGGCTCGCATATGATGATTACCAGATAGTGCTGCGCTTTTTCACCGGCGATTTGTCAAGTGCCGGCAGGGTGCTCTATGCTTACCGTGTCAAGGAACTCGGTAAGGACTGGGTATATACCGACAAGAACAAGATAGAGTTCTTCTCCCTCACTCACGGCTCATACACCCTTGAGGTGAAGGCGGTTGACGAGAATGGCGACTGGGGCGAGGTGACGACGCTGCGCATAAAGGTGTCGCCGCCGTTCTACCTGTCATGGTGGATGTATCTGATTTACTTGCTGCTGGCAGGTGTGGCAATATATATGATATATCGCTTCGTGCATAACCGTCACCACCGTCGTATAGAGGAACAGCGCCGACAGATGGAGCAGGTACAGCAGGCACAGCTGTCTGAGATGAAGCTGCGCTTCTTCACTAATATAAGCCATGACCTGCGTACGCCGCTTACGCTCATCATCAGTCCGCTACAGACCATCATCGCCGAGCTTACCGGACAAGACAATACCAAACTGAGGGACAAGCTCAGGATGGTATATCGTAATGCAGAACTGTTGTATAATCAGGTAAGCACGTTGCTTGACTTCCGCCGCCTTGACGTAGGTGCGGAGAAACTGACTCTGCAGTCCATTGACGTGGCGCAGTATGTAGGTAACATCTGTCTGTCATTCCAGGATTATGCCGGCGACAGGGGAATAACCCTCAGCTACGAGTCGCAGCGTGAGCACCTGTATTTCACTGTTGACGCTGAGAAACTGAATAAGATAATGTATAACCTGCTGTCCAATGCGCTGAAGTACACTCCCGACGGCGGCAGCGTAAAGGTGACGTTGGCGGCAGACCATCAGTTGCGTATCTCCGTTGCCGACACTGGCTGCGGCGTGAGCGATGCCGACAAGTCTCGCATCTTCCAACGCTTCTATCAGGTGCGTACCGATGATGCCAAGGCTGGCAGTGGCATAGGCTTGCATATCGTAAGTGAATATGTGCGTATGCATGGCGGTACCATCACCGTTACCGACAATGAACCGCAGGGCGCTGTGTTCACCTTGGTGATAGACCGACAGGAGAACGTGCAGGAGGGCGGACAGGAAGACGTGCAGCGTCAACCGGATGCCGATGCCCTTGCAGCTCCAGTGAAGGCTGATGACGTAAAGCAGTGCATACTCGTGGTGGATGACAACAATGACTTGCGCACATACATTGCTGACAGCCTGCGCACCGCGTATGCTGGTAAGAATTATGAGATACTTGAGGCTCCTGACGGCGTGGAAGCGCTGGAGTGCTTGAAAGCTAATGAAGTGACGCTGATAGTCACCGATATCATGATGCCGCGCATGGACGGTATGGAACTGACCAGACGCGTCAAGACCGACATACAACTGTCTCATATACCAGTCATCATGCTTACCGCCAAGCAGACAGACCGCGACATTGTCAGCGGACTGAAACTGGGTGCCGACGACTATCTCACCAAACCCTTCAATATGGAGCACCTCTTGCTGCGCATAGACAAGTTTATAGAGTGGCAGCAGCAGAGCCACGAGATGTTCCGCAAGAAGGTGGAGGTCAACCCCTCAGAGATAACCATCACGCCGCTTGATGAGCAGTTCGTGCAGAAGGCGCTGACGTTGGTGGAGGAACATATGGCCGACAGTGACTACAGCGTGGAGCAGCTGAGCTCAGACCTCAGCATGTCTCGTGCCAACCTGTATAAGAAGATGATGAACATCACCGGACAGAGTCCTCATGACTTTATGCGCTCCATAAGGTTGAAGCGTGCGTGTCAGTTGCTTGAGCGCTCGCAGATGCAGGTGTCAGAGATAGCCTATGCCGTAGGTTACAGCTCGCCCAAACGCTTCTCTGAGAATTTCAAGGCAGAGTATGGCGTCACCCCGTCGGAGTATATGAAACGGGCAGCGCAGTGAGGCGCAGAGTAAAAAAGCACAGACAAAATTTGGCGTTTATATTGTTTTTTCGTAACTTTGCCGTTACAGATGAAGACAATTTTAATATACCTTATAGTCATCAACGTCGTCACTTTCGTGATATACGGCTATGACAAGTGGCAGTCGCAGCACGGAGGATGGCGCATCAGCGAGAGAGCCTTGCTGGGCTTGGTGGCTGCCTTTGGTGGAGTAGGGGCGCTGGCTGGAATGTGGGGCTTGCGTCATAAGACCAAGCACCGTCTGTTCGTGGTAGGCGTGCCGGCAATAATGCTGGTGGAGTTCCTGCTGTTCAATGTGGTGTTGTATCTTATTACGTCATCGTGGTAGAGACCCCACCCCGACCCTCCCAAGGGGAGGGGGACTGACTGACCGACAGCCCCTTAGCCCTTGATGGATTTCGCATCTACCTCCCCTCCGCTTTGCATCTCCCTCCCCTTGGGAGGGACGGGGTGGGGTTCGAATGTGCTCTATAACATCCCCGCTTCGCATCTCCCTCCCTTGTGAGGGTCAGGGTGGAGTTCGAATGTGCTCTTTAACATCCCCGCTTCGCATCTCCCTCCCCTTGGGAGGGTTAGGGGTGGGGTTATTATTTAATCTTTAATTCTATACTAACTATGATTGATCTTATTATCAGTATTATCATTGGAATTTGCGCCGGAGCTATTGCCGGCAAGTTGACAAACCAGAGTGGCAACGGCTGTCTCATCAATCTTCTGCTCGGTGTAGTAGGTGGTTTCGTAGGTGGCTGGCTCTTCGGAATCCTCGGCATCAACATGGGTGGTGTGCCTTCATGGCTGGGTGCCCTGATTACCGCTACAGTGGGTGCTGCCCTCGTATTGTGGATTTGGAGTAAACTGAAAAAATGAATTTCAGGAGTTAAGAAGATAAGAAGATAAGGAGTTAAGGAGTTAGGACAAATGTGCCTGACTGCTTACACTTAGTCCCCGTATTGTCTTAACTCCTTAACTTCTTACTTCCTTACCTCCTAAAAACTACTAAATAAAACAATGCAAAACATTCCTTCTGTATTCTGGCTCGTGCCCGTAGCGTCACTGGTAGCGCTGGGCATGGCACTATATTTCTACCTTCAGATGAAGAAGGCAGATGAGGGTACTGACCGCATGAAGGAGATTGCCATGCACGTACGCAAGGGCGCCATGGCATACCTCAAGCAGCAGTACAAGGTAGTAACCGTGGTATTCGTGGTTCTCGCCGTTATCTTCGCCATCATGGCTTACGGCTTCCAGTTGCAGAACCCTTGGGTGCCGTTTGCATTCCTTACGGGCGGACTGTTCTCTGGTTTAGCAGGCTTCTTCGGTATGAAGACCGCCACATACGCTTCTGCACGTACAGCCAACGCAGCACGTCAGAGCCTCAATGCCGGACTGAAGGTGGCTTTCCGTTCTGGTGCCGTCATGGGACTTACCGTGGTAGGCCTCGGACTGCTCGATATCGCCATCTGGTTCGTGGTGCTCAATATGGCTGGCGTTGACAGCCTCATTACCATCA
>JAEEGH010009125.1_pt1 | contig 23227 bp, 18 predicted proteins | sample 9134181 | NCBI WGS metagenome assembly JAEEGH01 (sample SAMN16246544, study PRJNA631951) | gut metagenome | biome: gut microbiome; feature: rumen; material: DP-attached | host: Bos | place: Iran: Karaj | collected 2018-10
GGTAACTTCGGTTCTGTGGATGGTGATGGTGCCGCTGCCATGCGATACACAGAAGCACGTCTTTCAAAGATTTCCATGACTATGTTCGGTATCAATTACAAAGATGATAAATTCACCACTGGTAAAGATATCGACATGGATGGCGTTGATTTCATGCCAAACTTTGATGAGACAGAAAAAGAGCCAACAGTTCTTCCAGCCCGCTACCCTAACCTTCTTGTTAATGGTACAACTGGTATCGCCGTTGGTATGGCTACAAACATTCCACCACACAACCTTCGTGAGGTAATTGGTGCTGTTAATAAAATTATTGATAACCAAATTGAGGAAGATAGAGACACTGAAATCGAGGAACTTCTTGATATAGTTAAGGGTCCTGACTTCCCAACAGGTGGTGTAATTTTAGGAAAGGCCGGAATTGAAGAAGCTTATCGTACAGGTAGAGCTAAAATTAGAGTTCGTGCTGTTTCTGAAATTGAGCCAATGGATAATGGAAAGAGCAGAATTGTTGTTACTGAGCTTCCATATATGGTTAACAAAGCTCGTCTTATTGAAAAAATTGCCGAGCTTCACAAGGATAAAAAAATAGATGGTATCACAGATCTTCGTGATGAATCATCTCGTGAAGGTATGAGAATTTGTATTGAATTACGTCGTGACGTAAATCCTAATATTATTCTCAACCAGCTTTATAAGCATACTCAGTTACAGGATACTTTTGGTGTAATTATGCTTGCTCTTGTAGACAATCAGCCAAAAATCCTTGGACTTAAGGATATGCTTAAGCACTATCTCAATCATCAAAAGGATGTTGTTACTCGTCGTACAAAGTACGAGCTTAACAAGGCTGAAGAGCGTGCTCATATCTTAGAGGGATTACTTATTGCCCTTGATAATATTGACGAAGTAATTCAAATTATCCGTAGTTCTAAAGATGTTGCTACAGCAAAGCTTACATTGATGGAGCGTTTTGGTCTTTCAGATGCTCAGGCACAGGCCATCGTAGATATGCGTCTTCGTGCTCTCACAGGCTTGGAGCGTGACAAGATTCAAAATGAATACAACGAATTACAGGTTCTTATTGGAAAATTAAAATTGATTCTTTCAGATGAAAAGGTTCTTCTTGGTGTAATCAAGACAGAAATTACAGAAATTGCTGATAAATATGGTGATGACAGACGTACATCAATCGGATTTGATGAGTTTGACATCAGCATGGAAGACATGATTCCAGTTACAAATACAGTTGTTACATTTACAAAGCTTGGATACATCAAGCGTATGAATGAGGACAACTTCAAGGCTCAACATAGAGGTGGCAAGGGAATCAAGGGTATGGAGACCATCGATGAAGATTATGTTACTGAAATGCTTATGATGTCTTCTCATGATTATCTACTCTTCTTTACTAACAAGGGCCGCGTATATCGTATCAAAGCATACGAAATCCCTGAGTCAAGCCGTACTAGCCGAGGAATTGCAATTGTTAATATTCTCCAGCTTCAGCCTGATGAAAAAATCACAGCCATGATTCCTGTTGAGGATTATCACGAGGATAAATACTTATTCATGGCAACAGCTGATGGCTTTGTTAAAAAGACAAAGATTACAGAGTACGAGAATATCAGGAAAAACGGACTTACTGCTATCACTCTTAGAGATGATGATAAGCTAATTGAGGTTAAGCTTACTGATGGTGCCGAGGATGTTATCATGGTAACAAAATATGGCCAGGCTATCAGATTCAGTGAAACAGAAGTAAGACCAACAGGTCGTGCTACTATGGGTGTTATCGGTATGAACCTTTCTGCTGATGATGAAATCATAGGAATGCAGATGATTTCTCAGGGCGAGAGCCTCATGACTGTTTCAGAAAATGGTCTTGGTAAGTGCACTCTAATGACAGAGTTTAATACAATACATCGTGGTGGTAAGGGTGTTAAGTGTTACAAGATAACAGAAAAAACTGGAAATCTTATCGGTGCAAAGGCAGTCGAAAAAGATGACGAGGTAATGCTTATTAACACAGCTGGCACAATTATTAGAATACCAGTTGATGGTACTGCCCTTCTTAGCAGAATCACCTCAGGTGTTAAGCTAATAGATTTAAAAGAAAATACTAAGTTAATTAGTATTGCAAAAGTTAGAAAAAGTGATACAATACTCTCGGAAGAAGTTGAAGAATTAAATGAAGATTCAACAACTGAATCATAAAAGTGAGTAATAGCGATGGAGCTGTTAGGAAAGTGACAGCTCCTATTTTGTTGGATTTTCTCACTTTAGTCATTTAAAGTGGCGATACATTGAAGCGATAACAGGATAATATAATGAAGAACATTAAGACCCAAGATATTACTAACGCAATAAAGGAAATGTGCATTGAGGCAAATCATTATTTGTCCGAAGATATGACTAAGAGATTAAAGGATGCTGCAAGCAAAGAAGAATCTGAGCTTGGAAAGAAAATTCTTAATCAACTTCAAGAAAATCTAGATATTGCTGACAAGGAGCAAATTCCTATTTGTCAGGATACTGGAATGGCAGTTTTCTTTGTGGAAATTGGTCAGGAAGTTCATATCGAAGACGGTTTATTAACAGATGCTATTAACGAAGGTGTTCGTCAGGGTTACACCGAAGGATACCTTAGAAAATCAGTAGTTGGTGATCCAATTGAAAGAATCAATACAAAAGATAATACACCAGCTATCATACATTACAACATTGTGGCAGGTGATAATCTTAAAATCACTCTCGCTCCAAAGGGATTTGGTTCAGAAAATATGAGCCGAATATTTATGCTAAAGCCAGCTGATGGTATCGAAGGCGTAAAAGAAGCTATTCTTACAGCAGTTAAGGATGCAGGTCCAAATGCTTGCCCACCAATGGTTGTTGGTGTTGGCATCGGAGGTACCTTTGAAAAATCAGCACTTATGGCAAAAGAAGCACTTACTAGAGAATTTTCAGCAAGACCTTCTATTCCTTGGGTAAAGGACCTAGAAGATGAAATGCTTGAAAAGATAAATAAACTTGGCATTGGTCCAGGGGGACTTGGTGGTACTACTACTGCTCTAGCAGTAAATATTAATACTTATGCTACTCACATCGCAGGACTACCAGTTGCTATTAATATTTGCTGTCATGTAAACAGACATACAACGAGGGTACTTTAATGGAGCAAAAAATTACAACACCAATAACATCAGAAGTTACTTCTAAGCTTCATGCAGGGGATTATTGCTACATAACTGGCGAAATATACGTAGCAAGAGATGCCGCTCATGGCCGAATGAATGAAGCTCTTAAAAAGGGAGAGGAATTACCAATTCCAATTGAAAATTTAACAATATATTACATGGGACCATCACCTGCCCGTCCAGGCAGACCAATAGGTTCCGCAGGTCCTACTACGGCTAGTCGTATGGATAAGTATGCACCAACTCTTCTTGATCTTGGACTCAAAGCCATGATTGGAAAAGGAAAAAGAACAAAAGAAGTTATCGATGCAATAGTTAGAAATAAGGCTGTTTACTTCGCAGCAGTAGGTGGCGCTGGAGCACTTTTATCTAAATGCATCAAATCTTCAGAGGTTATTTGCTATGACGATTTAGGTGCAGAGGCTATTAGAAAGCTTTATGTAGAGGACTTTCCAGTAATTGTTGTTGTAGATTCTGAAGGAAATAACCTTTATGAAACCGCAATAAACGAATTTAAAAGAGTATAAAAATCTTTAGGCAAAGATTTTATATAAAGAAAGAAATAGAAAAGGAGTATTTACATCGTGGTAAAATATGTAGTAAAGAGAGTCTTACTAGCTGCTGTTACAGTAGTAATCATTAGTTTGATTACATTCTTTGCTATGAATGCTATCCCAGGTGGACCATTCAACAAAGAAAAGGCTGTAAGTGAACAGGTTATTAAGCAATTGGAGGCAAGATATAATTTGGATAAGCCTCTTGGAGAGCAATATATAACATATATGAAAAATATTGCTCATGGTGATTTTGGAGTTTCCCTCAAAAATAACCGTGAGATTAGTGATATATTTGCAGAGAGTTTCCCAATTACAGCAAAGGTTGGTTTGATTGCAGCTGCAATAGCTATATTCTTAGGAATTATACTTGGTTCAATAGCTGCTCTTATGAGAAATAAGTGGCCTGATAGAGTAATTATTTTCTTTATCACCATAGTCACATCCATGCCATCCTTCGTAATTGCAACATTACTACTCTACTATTTTTGTATGGTGCTTGGATTGTTCTCAGCATTTTCAGCTGGTGAAAACATGACTTTACTTCCAGTAATAGCTTTATCACTTTCTCCTATGGCATATATTACTCGACTTACAAAGACTTCAATGCTTGATGCTTTAGGTCAGGACTACATTCGTACAGCAAAAGCAAAGGGTGTTTCTTCAAAAAAAGTTATTTTCGTACATGGACTTAGAAATGCATTAATTCCAGTTATAACTTATGTAGGACCAATGATAGCAAGTATCCTTACAGGTTCAATGGTTGTAGAAGCAATCTTCAATCTTGGTGGACTTGGTTCAAAATTTGTTAGTGCTATCACAAACCGTGATTACACACTTATTATGGCAACAACATTGTTCCTTGCTGTAATGATGGTAATTGCAAACCTTATTACAGATATCGTTTACAAATTCGTTGATCCTAGAATTAAACTTGACTAAGAAAAAGGAGTTATTTGCATGAAAGAGAATTTTGAGAAAGCGCCTTTCTCTGCACAGATTAATCTTAGCAAGTTTTCTATGCAGGATTTTGAAAAGGCCACAGATGAAGAGAAAAAACAGCAAGATGTAATGGGCGAGCCTACTACATTCTTCAAAGACAGTATGAGACGTCTTCGTAAGAATCCACTTGCTATGTTGTCAATTTTTATACTTTTTTTACTTGTATTAGTTATTATTTTTGCTCCAATAATCGTACCTTACGGCTATGATGACATTGTAAAAGGAACTGCTAACTTGCATCCATTTGAATATAGTATGTCAGAGCAAAAAGCAATCGATGCTGGCGAATCAGTATTCCCACACATTTTTGGAACAGATTCTCTTGGTAGAGATTATTTCATCCGTGTTGTATACGGTGCCAGAGTTTCACTTATTGTTGGTATTTTTGCATCAATCCTTGTACTTATCATTGGTATGCTTTACGGCTCAATCTCAGGATACCTTGGAGGCAAGGTTGACCTTGTAATGATGAGAATTGTAGATATTATCTATTCTCTTCCAGATATGTTACTTATCATCCTCTTATCAGTTGTTCTTAGAGAAACACTTGGTGATTTCATTAAGGGTACTGTATTAGAGAAGCTTGGAACAAATATGATTTCGTTATTCATCGTATTTGGATTATTGTATTGGGTAAGTATGGCCCGTCTTATCAGAGGTCAGATTCTTACAATCAAGCAAAATGAATATGTTTTAGCTGCACAGTGTATCGGTACATCAACAGCTCGTACAATCAGAAGACATATTTTACCAAACTGCTTATCAGTAATTATTATTACTACTGCCCTTCAGATTCCATCAGCAATCTTTACAGAAAGCTACTTGTCATTCCTTGGACTTGGTGTTTCGGCTCCAATGCCTTCACTTGGTTCACTTGCAAACGAAGCAAGATCAGGTATGCAGACATATCCTGAAAGATTGTTGTTCCCAGCATTTGCAATCTGCTTGATTGTACTTGCATTAAACTTATTAGGCGATGGTCTTCGTGATGCATTCGATCCTAAGTTATCTAAGTAGAGGTGGTAGAAATGGCAGATTATAAATACATTTTAGAATTAAAAGATTTACATACCACCTTCAAGACAGAGCGTGGAGAGGTATGTGCAGTAAACGGTGTAAATTTTGCACTTGAGCCAGGAAAGACTCTTGGAATCGTAGGTGAGTCTGGTTCTGGTAAGTCAGTTACTGCTTATTCAATTATGCAGATTCTTGCCGACAACGGTAGAATTTCCGGAGGCGAAGTTTTATACAAGGGTGAAAATATTGTTGATTGGAGCCAAAAGCAGATGGCTGGCTTCAGAGGAAAATGCGTATCAATTATTTTCCAGGATCCAATGACATCACTTAACCCAGTATTTTCAATCGGTTATCAGTTAAAAGAAGCAATTCTTCTTCACACTGACAAGAAAAAATCAGAAGCAACAGAAAGAGCAAAAGAGCTTCTTTCACTTGTTGGTATTAATGAGCCAGAAAAGAGACTTAAGCAGTATCCACATGAGCTTTCAGGTGGTATGAGACAGCGTGTTATGATTGCTATGGCCCTTGCATGTGAACCAGATATTCTTATTGCAGATGAGCCAACTACTGCTCTTGACGTTACAATCCAGGCACAGATTCTTGAGCTTATGCAAGAGCTTCAGAAAAAGCTTGGTATGGCAATCATCATGGTTACACATGACCTTGGTGTAATTGCTTCTATGTGCGATGAAATTATTGTTATGTATGGTGGTAGAGTTTGCGAGCGTGGTACAGCAGATGATATCTTCTACGCTCCTGCCCACGAATATACAAAGGGACTCCTTCGTTCTATTCCTACAAAGTCAAATAGCAAGGAGCGATTGGTTCCTATCGGTGGAACACCAATCAATCTCTTAAATATGCCAGATGGTTGTGCTTTCTGTCCTCGTTGTGATGAGGCAATGAAGATTTGTCTTAAGGAAAAGCCAGAGGAAATCAGAATTGGCGACACACACATGGCATCATGCTGGATGAATATTAAGAATATGAAGCAGGAGGAAGTAGTAAATGAGTAGCGAGAATATTTTAGAAGTAAGCCACTTAAAGCAATACTTCCCAATTAAGAATGGTTTTAGAACAGTTCCTTTAAAGGCTGTTGATGATATTTCTTTTTCAATCAAGCCAGGTGAGACACTTGGTCTTGTAGGTGAATCAGGTTGCGGTAAGACTACAGTTGGTCGTACACTTCTTAGACTTTATCAGCCAACAAGTGGTCGTATTGTATTTGATGGTAATGTACTTTTTGATAGCGAAAAGAAAATTGATGTAAACATGCATCCATATCGTAAGCAGATGCAGATGGTATTCCAAGATCCATACTCATCTCTTAACCCACGTATGACAGTTGAAGATATTATCGGTGAGCCTCTTGATGTTCACAAGCTTTACACTTCTAAGGCTGAGCGTCATGAGAAAATCATTGATTTGATGGAGACTGTAGGACTTAATGCAGAGCATGCAACACGTTATGCTCACGAGTTCTCTGGTGGACAGCGTCAGAGAATCGGTATCGCTAGAGCTCTTGCAGTAGATCCAAAGTTTATCGTTTGTGATGAGCCTGTATCTGCCCTTGATGTTTCAATTCAGGCACAGGTTGTAAATATGTTTGAAGATTTACAGAAGGAAAGAGGTCTTTCTTATCTGTTTATCGCTCACGATTTACTTGTTGTACAGCATATTTCTGACAGAATTGCAGTTATGTACTTAGGACACATGATGGAAATTGCTGATGCAGATGAGCTTATGGATAATCCTATTCATCCATATACACAGTCACTACTCTCTGCTGTTCCTATTCCAGACCCAGAAACAGCAAGAAAGAGTCAGCGAATCATCTTAGAGGGTGATGTTCCAAGTCCTCTTAAGATGCCTAGTGGATGTCCATTTAGAACACGTTGTCGTTATGCTACAGAGCAATGTGCTTGTGAAATGCCACCATTTACTGACAGAGGTAATGGTCATATGGTAGCTTGTTGGAATAAATAGAAGGTATTTTATGGTTTCCATTCCATACGGAATTGAAATAGAGATTAAAAATTAGGAGGGATAGTATGAAGAAGAAATTAGTCTCTTTAGTTCTTGTTGCTTCTATGGCACTTGGACTAATCGCTTGTGGTAAGTCTGCTTCTGATAATAGCGGTGATGGCTCTACTACTGGCAAAGCACCAGAAGTGCAAACAACAAAGGAAGACAAGACAACTCTTAACATTTGGTTAGCTTCAGAGCCAGCTCACATTGATCCAGCTCTTAACTCATCAGTTGACGGCGGATGTCTTGCAGTAAATTCATTCGAAGGTTTAATGCGTTACAACGCAGACGGAATGCTTGAGCCAGCTTGTGCTGAAAGTTATGAAGTATCAGAGGATGGTCTTACATATACTTTCACTTTGCGTGATGGTTTGAAGTGGTCTAATGGGGAAGATTTAGACGCAACAGACTTTGTTTATTCATGGAAGCGTGCAGCTGCTCCTGAAACAGCAGCAGATTACAGCTACCTTGCAGAAATATTCCCAAGCTTCACATATGAAGAAGGTCTTGGTGATGAGGATGTAGTAGCTTCAGAGGATGGAAAGACACTTACAGTTCATCTTAAGTCAGTTTGCCCATATTTCCTTGACTTATGTGCATTCCCATTCTTCTTCCCTGTAAACGAGGAAGCTGTTGAGGCTTCAAAGACAGCTGATGATCCAATCGGTTCATGGGCTAATGATGCAGGTGAGAACTTTGTATGTAACGGTGCTTACAAGCTTACATCTTGGAATCATGATTCAGATATGACATATGAGAAGAATGATTACTATTGGGATGCTGATTCAGTATCAGTTACAAAGCTTAACGTAATGCTTACAGCTGAAAACACAGTTGCTTATACAGCATATCAGACAGGTGACCTTGATTTCATCGATGATATTCCAGTAGCTGAAATGGCAGCAGCACAGACAAGTAGTGAATACCATGTTCTTGACCAGCTTGGAACATACTACATGAGCTTTAACTACAACTCAGATATGTTCGAGAAACTTGGTCTTGATGAGGAGCAGGCAAAGGTATTCCGTCATGCTATCGCTCTTTTAATTGATCGTGAATATATCATTGAGACAGTTGCTCAGAATAATCAGGTACCAGCTGATTCATTCATCCCTGCAGGTTGCTCTGATGGTAACGGCGGAGAATACAAGGATAAGAGCTATTTCTCAGCTTCATCTGAGGATTATGAGGCAAACGTAGAGGAAGCTAAGCAGCTTCTTGAGTCTATTGGACTTTATGACACAGCTTCAGATGCTTTAACACAGGATATTTCATTCACATACCTTACAAACAACATTGAGAGCCACGTAAAGATTGCTGAATGTATGCAGGCTGACCTTGCAGTAGTTGGTATCAACATGAACATCGAGCAGGAAGAGTGGAACGTATTCCAGGAGACACGTAAAGCTGGAAACTATGATGTTGCTCGTGAAGGTTGGGTAATGGATTACAACGATCCTATCAACATGCTTGAAATGTACACAACAAATTCAGGTAATAACAATCCACAGTTTGGTAAGGACTCTAGCAAGGATCTTGATTGGGAATACTATGACAATCTCGTAGACGAAATCAGAACAGAGTCTGATCTTGCTAAGCGTGCTGAACTCATGCATGAGGCAGAGGATTACCTTATGGATACATGGTGTATCGTTCCTATCTACTACTACAATGATCCATACATGGTAAAGGATTATGTAAAGGGCGTATATGGTACTGTTGAGGGAATGAAGTACTTCTATCACGCTACAATCAATTAAAATAAGCAATTATGCTTATTTTGATTGATTCACGGAACAGCTCTATTTCCGAAGGAAATATACAATAGCTGTTCCTTCCCGTAGCCTTGTATTTGCTAAATTATTTGACTTGAAAATTTTTTGGGGAAATCATGAAAGATTTCCCCAAATTATTGTTGACAATAGTGCTACACTCTAGTAGAATAACACTTGCGTCGAAGAGAAAAAGTAAATTACCTACAACTTTGGAGAAGTACTCAAGAGGCCGAAGAGGCGCCCCTGCTAAGGGTGTAGGTCGGGCAACCGGCGCGAGGGTTCAAATCCCTCCTTCTCCGCTCAATATACAATTTACTTGTTATCAAGAAAGCGGGAAGACGCAGCCATGTAACATCGGCTTCGCCGAAAGGCAGCGTCGTGGGAAACAAATTTTCCTGCTTCGCAATAAAATTTATTTCCTTGTGGTGCCATAGCCAAGTGGTAAGGCAAAGGTCTGCAACACCTCTATCACCAGTTCAAATCTGGTTGGCACCTCTATCAATCCCTCGACCCTAGTAATGGGGGCGAGGGATTTTTGTTTATAATGAAATATACTAACTATTGAAATAAAGTAAGGAGGAAATGCAATGACAATTTATGACGAGTTAGTAGCACGAGGCCTCATTGCTCAGACAACAAATGAGGAAGAAATCAAAAAATTAATTAATGAGGGCAAGGCAACTTTCTATATCGGCTTTGATTGTACAGCAGACAGCCTTACAGCCGGCCACTTTATGGCTCTTACTCTTATGAAGAGACTTCAGATGGCTGGAAATAAGCCAATAGCACTTATCGGTGGTGGTACTACTATGATTGGTGATCCATCAGGCCGTACAGATATGAGAAAGATGCTTACTAGAGAGGACATTGATCACAACGCAGAGTGCTTCAAACGTCAGATGGAGCGTTTCATCGATTTCTCTGATGGCAAGGCTCTCATGGTAAACAATGCAGATTGGTTACTTAACCTTAACTACGTAGAGCTTCTTAGAGAGGTTGGCGCATGCTTCTCAGTTAACAACATGCTTCGTGCAGAGTGCTATAAGCAGCGTATGGAAAAGGGACTTTCTTTCCTTGAGTTTAACTACATGATTATGCAGTCTTATGACTTCTATTACATGTTCCAGAAATACAATTGTAACCTTGAGTTTGGTGGAGATGACCAGTGGTCAAACATGCTTGGCGGTACTGAGCTTATCAGACGTAAGCTTGGCAAGGATGCACATGCTATGACTATTACTCTTCTCACTGATTCACAGGGCAAGAAAATGGGTAAGACAGCAGGAAATGCTGTATGGCTTGATCCTAACAAGACTTCACCATTTGAGTTTTACCAGTACTGGAGAAATGTTGGTGACGCTGATGTTCTTAAGTGCATCCGTATGCTTACATTCCTTCCAATCGAAGAAATAGAAAAGATGGACACTTGGGAAGGTGCACAGCTCAACGAGGCAAAGGATATTTTAGCTTACGAGCTTACACAGATGGTTCACGGTACAGAGGAGGCTGACAAAGCTAGAGAAGCTTCTAAGGCACTTTTCGCTGGTGGAGCTAATTCTGAGAATGTTCCAACACATACACTTACTGATGCTGATTTCAGAGATGGAAAAGTAGACATCCTTCAAATCTTAGTATCAGCTGGTCTTTCAGCTAGCCGTGCAGAGGCTCGTCGTAATGTTCAGCAAGGCGGTGTTTCTGTTAATGGAGAAAAGGTTTCAGACCCATTTACAGCATTCGAAAAGGATGCCTTTGCAGATGAGTTCATGCTCAAAAAGGGCAAGAAATCCTTCTGTAAGATTACAGTTTAGAATTTTTGTGCCAAGGCTTTGCTTTGGCACTTTTTTATTTTAGAAAGGAATAAATAATTCTATGGAAAATATTGGTAACGTTTTTTATTTTCAATGGGAATTAGATTTGCTTCACTGGTTTCAATCTATAGGTAATGATGTACTTGATTTTATTGTACCTAAGATTACTTTTTTGGGTGATGCAGGATGGTTTTGGATTGTAGCTACTCTCCTACTTATTATCCTTCCATTTAATAGAAAAATTGGTTTTCAATCAGCATTAGCATTGATTATTACTGCTATTATATGTAATCTGATTTTAAAACCAACTATAATGAGAGCAAGACCATGCTGGATTGAATCAGAAATTGAATTGCTTGTTAAAATTCCAAAAGATTATTCTTTTCCGTCAGGTCATTCAAACGCAAGCTTTGCAGTTGCAACATCAATTTTCATGAGAAATAAAAAGCTTGGAATTCCTGCAATAATACTGGCGGCAGCAATTGCCCTAAGTAGATTATACGTCTTTGTTCACTGGCCTACAGACGTACTTGCTGGTATAGCAATTGGTGTATGCGGCGGCATTATTAGCTACTTTATTGTTAACTTCCTATACAAGAAATTTGATAAGAAGATTGACGTGGTAGGTTAAATATCTAGTATCACAAATAGTAAAAGGAGTTATGATATGAGTATATTTGACATTTTTCTCTTAGGAGTAGGACTGTCTATGGACGCATTTGCGGTAGCCATATGCAAAGGTCTTGCCATGAGAAAGGTTAATAAAAAGCAGATGCTAGTAATAGCACTATTTTTTGGCGGATTTCAAGCATTAATGCCTTTGATTGGATGGGCACTTGGAACAACATTTGCTAAAATGATTGTAGCTTACGATCATTGGATTGCATTTATATTGTTAGGATATGTAGGTGGAAAAATGGTCATCGACGCCATTAAAGAGTGGAAAGAAAAAGATACTGTTGATGAAATGGATCCACCCCTTGATTTTAAGGAGCTTACTCTTTTAGCCATTGCAACTAGTATTGATGCATTAGCCTGTGGAGTAACATTTTCGTTTTATGATGATTTCAATATCTTACGAGCAATTGGAATCATAGGATTAACAACATTTGTGTTATCTATGGTTGCAGTTTACATCGGCAATATTTTCGGTGATAAATTCAAGGCCAAGGCTCAATTATTGGGTGGCATTATTTTGATTTTCCTTGGAGTTAAAATAGTTTTAGAACATACAATGGGGATTGTAATAGGTTTTTAAGGAGGACATAATGATTGCATTTTTTTCAACGATACCAGGAGCTTTAATACTTTTGGTTGTAGGTTTTGTATTTTTGATTAAAGGAGCAGATTTTTTTGTAGAAGGAGCATCTGCCATTGCAAAAAAGCTTAAGGTACCATCACTTGTTATTGGTATGACAATCGTTGCAATGGGAACATCTCTTCCAGAGCTTTCTGTTTCTGTTACAGCATCAATTGCCGGTAGCAATCAGCTTGCTATAGGAAATGTAGTAGGATCAAACATTTTTAATTTAATGGTTGTTCTTGGTTGCTGTGCACTCTTCTCTGCATTAGATGTTGCAGACGACACAATTAAAAAGGACTTTCCTTTCTCAATTATTTGTGCACTTGCATTAGTAGTTTTAGGATTTACAGGCAAGACACTTGGTCATATAGATGGTGTGATTTTGCTAATTGCATTTGTTGTGTTCCTTTATTCAATGTTTAATGCAGCAAAGAAATCTCGTAAGGAAGCAGCTATGCTAGCCCAAGAAGATGTTGAAGAAAAAACTGTTGATTTACCAACTTGGCTTTGCATTATATACATAGTTGGTGGCGCTGTTGCAATCAAATTTGGTGGTGACTGGGTTGTAGAATCATGTACTACTCTCGCACTTAAATTTGGAATGTCAGAGACACTTGTTGGACTTACAATTGTAGCCCTTGGAACATCTCTTCCAGAGCTAGTAACATCAATTGTGGCAGCTAGAAAAAATGAGCTTGATATGGCTATAGGAAATGTTGTTGGTTCTAATGTTTTTAACATATTACTGATACTTGGAGCAGCATCTGCTATCTCACCTATAACATTCCTTGCAGTAAATGCGATTGATGCATCAATTTTAATCGTAATGTCGGCTATAGTTTGGATTCTCTGTGCTAAAAAGAAAAAACTCAATAGACCAGATGGAATACTAATGTTAGTCCTTTACGTTGCGTATTTAATCTATATTATCATCCGTGATGGCGGTATAGCATAAAAAACATACTTGTGATAAAATCAAAAGGTTTAAAGGGTTTTTATGCCTGAAGGGAGGTAATGGTATGGGAATATTTGATGATATTTCAGATAGCATCGCAAATACAACTAGGGACCTTGGCAAAATGGCCCATAATGCTGGAGATATGACAAAGCTTCAGTATGACAAAAAAGTTAAAGAAAATGAGCTTATAAAGCTCTACGAAAAGCTCGGTAAAAAGTACTATAAAGAGCACAAAAATGATGATAGCGAGCAAATAAAAGAGATTACTGCTGTTCGCCTTAGAATAGAAGAAATCAACAATGACATTATGGCACTTAAAGGTGGCGTGGCATGTCCACGTTGCGGTGCATTAGTTAAAAATGGTTCTAGATACTGCAGTGCATGCGGGGAAAAAATAGAAGATATTTTTGAAGAGTAGGAGTTTATAGAAATGGGAAGTAAAGGCAATTATTACATTACTACAGCGATAGCTTATACATCTGGTAAGCCACATATCGGAAATACATACGAAATCGTACTTGCAGATTCAATCGCACGTTTTCGTCGTCAGGAAGGATATGATGTTTTCTTCCAGACTGGAACAGATGAGCATGGTCAGAAAATCGAGTTAAAGGCTGCTGAAGCAGGTATTACACCAAAGGAATTCGTAGATGACATTTCTGGTCAGGTTAAGTCTATCTGGGATTTAATGAATACATCTTATGACAAATTCATCCGTACAACAGATGAGGATCATGAGAAGCAGGTTAAAAAGATTTTCAAGAAGCTCTATGACAAGGGCGATATTTATAAGAGCTCATACGAGGGACTTTACTGTACACCATGTGAGTCTTTCTGGACAGAGTCACAGCTTGTAGATGGCAAGTGCCCAGACTGTGGTCGAGAGGTACAGCCTGCAAAGGAAGAAGCATATTTCTTCAAAATGAGCAAATATGCTGACAGACTTATTGAGTACATTAATACACATCCTGAATTTATTCAGCCTGTATCACGTAAGAATGAAATGATGAACAACTTCTTACTTCCAGGACTTCAGGATCTTTGCGTTAGCCGTACATCATTTACATGGGGAATCCCAGTAGATTTTGATCCAAAGCACGTTGTATATGTATGGCTTGATGCTCTTACAAACTATATTACTGGTATTGGATATGAGTGTGACGGCGAGTCTTCTGATAGATTCAAGGCTTTATGGCCAGCTGACCTTCACCTTATCGGAAAGGATATCATCCGTTTCCATACAATTTATTGGCCTATTTTCCTTATGGCTCTTGATCTTCCACTTCCAAAGCAGGTATTTGGTCATCCATGGCTTCTTACAAAGGCTGCTGATGGTGGTGATGACAAGATGTCAAAGTCAAAGGGAAATGTTATCTATGCTGATGAGTTAGTTGATTTCTTCGGAGTAGATGCTGTTAGATATTTCGTTCTTCACGAAATGCCATTTGAAAACGATGGTGCTATCTCATGGCCACTTATGGTTGAGCGTGTAAACTCAGACCTTGCAAACACACTTGGAAACCTTGTTAATCGTACAATCTCTATGAGCAACAAGTACTTTGGTGGTGTTGTTGAAAACAAGGGTGTTACTGAGGATGTTGATGCAGACCTTAAGGCTGTAGTTACAGGCACAGTTAAGGCTGTTGAGGACAAAATGGCTGAGCTTCGCGTAGCCGATGCTATCACAGAAGTATTCAATCTCTTCAAGAGATGTAACAAATATATCGATGAGACAATGCCTTGGGCACTTGCAAAGGACGAGGCAAAGCAGGATAGACTTGCTACTGTTCTCTACAACTTAGTTGAGGGAATTTCAATCGGTGCTACTCTCCTCAAGGCATTTATGCCTGAGACATCTGAGAAGGTTCTTGCTCAGATTGGTGCAAAGGAAATCCCTTATGAAGAGCTTTCTACATTCGGCCACTATGTAAGTGGAAACAAGGTGACAGAGACTCCAGAAATTCTCTTCGCTCGTCTTGACCTTGATGAGGTTATGGCTAAAGTAGCTGAGCTTCATCCAGCACAGCCTGAGGAAAACTCTGAGGATGATGAAGAAGGCATCGATATCGAGGCAAAGCCTGAAATCACATTCGACGATTTCATGAAGTTACAGTTCCAGGTTGGTAAAATTGTTTCTTGCGAAGCAGTTAAGGGTTCTAAGAAGCTCCTCTGCTCACAGGTTAAAATTGGTTCACAGACAAAGCAGATTGTTTCCGGAATCAGCAAGCACTACTCTCCAGAGGAAATGGTTGGCAAAAAGGTTATGGTTCTTGTAAACCTTAAGCCTGCTAAGCTTGCTGGAGTATTATCAGAGGGTATGCTTCTTTGCGCAGAAGACGCTGAGGGCAATCTCTCACTTATGACACCAGAGAAGCCAATGCCAAACGGAGCAGAAATTTGCTAAGAGAGTTATGTGGTTAGTGTGAGAAAATCATGCTAAGTACAGTTAAAATAGCCTGTAGTTGACAATCTCCAAGTATTACTGAAAGGAACGTTTCAGTGACTGTAAGTAATACTTGGGATTGTAAACGTAACAGGCGAGCCAAAAATGAGGTTTGTATGATTTTTGAGACACATGCTCATTATGATGATGAGAAGTTCGACGAGGATAGAGTCGAACTTCTTTCTCATTTATTGAGAGAAAAAAATATAGGAAAAATTGTAAATGTAGGCGCAAGCTTTAGAGGCTGTAAGGATAGTCTTTCACTGGCTGAAACATATGATGATGTTTATGCTGCACTTGGTATTCATCCAGAAGAAATCGACGATATGTCTGAGGAAAATTTAAACTGGATAAGGGCAAATGCTGCAAATCCAAAGGTGGTAGCCATAGGCGAAATAGGTCTTGATTACTACTGGGTAAAGGATGAAGAAGGCCGAGCAAAGCAACGAGAATGGTTTGAAAAGCAGTTAAAACTTGCAAAAGAAGTGAAATTACCTGTAATTATTCACTCTAGAGACGCCGCAGAAGACACTTTTAACACAATTAAGAGGTATAATACACAGAGTGACAAAGGTATTGTCCATTGCTATTCTTACTCAAAAGAATTAGCATTAGAGTATGTAAAGATGGGTTGGTATATAGGTGTAGGTGGCGTTGTTACCTTCAAAAACGGCAAGAAGCTAGTCCAAACCGTAGAGGCTATTCCTATTGAAAGCATCGTAATAGAAACAGATTGTCCTTATATGGCTCCAGAGCCATTTAGAGGTCAGCGCAACTCATCAGAATATCTAAAGTATGTAGTTGAAAAAATTGCAGATATTAAAGGTATGTCTCCTGAAGAAGTGGAGAAAATAACATACCAAAATGCGCTTAATATATATAAAAAAGTAAAGGAATAATATGGCATATTTAAGTAATCCAACATATACAAAGGCGGTCCTTGAAGCACATGGATTCTCCTTTCAGAAAAAATATGGACAAAACTTTCTTATAGACGGGAATGTCCTTGATAACATAATAGATGCAGCAGGTATTACAAAGGATGATTTTGTTTTAGAAATCGGTCCTGGTATTGGAACAATGACACAACGCTTGTGTGAGGAAGCCAGAGAAGTTGTTGCTGTAGAAATAGATAAGACTTTGATTCCAATTTTGGATGATACTCTCTCAACCTATAAGAACTGGTCAGTAATTAACGAGGATATTTTAAAGGTAGACATCAATAAATTAGCATTAGAAAAAAATGGCGGTAAGCCAATTAAAGTAGTTGCTAATTTACCATATTACATTACTACTCCAATCATAATGGGATTATTTGAAAGTCATGTACCTCTTGAATCAATAACAATCATGATTCAAAAGGAGGTAGCTGATAGAATGCAGGAGGGACCTGGTTCAAAAGAATACGGTGCTCTCTCACTTGCAGTTCAATATTATAGCAATCCAGAAATTGTATGCGAGGTACCACCAAGCTGCTTTATGCCACAACCAAAGGTATCAAGTACTGTAATTACTCTAAAATGTCATAATGAGCCACCAGTACAGTGCGATGAGAAATTATTATTTCAGATAATCAGAGCTTCCTTTAACCAAAGAAGAAAGACTCTGCAAAATGGATTGAGCAACGGTTTGCATTATTCAAAAGAAGAAATATCAAAAGCTATTGAGGAGGCTGGTTTTAGTCCAACAATTAGAGGTGAAGCACTTTCTCTAGAGGAATTTGCAAAGCTCACTAATATTCTAAAACAGTACTAGAGCGCATAAATTGGAGAGCAGACGTTATGGATGTTCGAAATTATAGTAGAGATGTTCAAATTCTCATAAGCGAAATTCAAAATAATAGAGGTAAAGACCCAACAACAGTATTGTCTGCCTGCGATAAGCTACTTGCTTATGGCAAAGGAATTAAGGACGATGCTCTTGTTGGCTATGCCTTTTTTTCAAAGGGTGAAACCTATTATCTTTTGAATGACGCAACTAATTTTTACGCTCAAATGATTTCCTGCATGGGCCCTATGGAGCATGTAAAAGAATGGGGTTACGTAGCTATGGCCAATAACATGCTTGGCATAGTATCACTAAACCGCGGAAATGCGCCATTTGCCCTAGATTATTTTATTAAAGCAATTAGCATCTGTCAGGACTATTCTCTACCTGACATAGAGTGGATGATTCATATGAATTTAGGCTCCTTGTACCTAAATATTGAGGAGTATCAAAAATCAATTTCCCACACAGAATTAGCATATAGGCATCTCATGGATAACCCTTCAGAAGACGGTTATTTAGAGAATATGACAGCAATATTACTTGGTATGGGTCGTGCCTATTTAAAACTTGATAGAGAAGATAAATATCTTGAAATAGAAAAAGAGCTGAAAAATGAGTCTTTACCATATCTACACGAGATGGATAAAATAGTCATTTATTGTCTTTTCGCCAGAATTCATCAGGCTGTAAATGAGGAAGAAGCTCGAGATTACTGGATTGATATGGTTAATAAGCATACAAGTACTAGCATGCCAATTATGGACGTGTTTGATGATTTTTATGATTACTTAAAAATGCTTTTATCCATTGAAAAGTATGATGACTTTTTCAAATCCTACGAGGTCTTAGATGAGCTGACAAAGCATACATCTATCAAGAACCTTGAGCGAAAGCTTTTAACATTAAAAATCAGATATTACAGAAGGGTTGGCCAAATCGAGGAATATAAAATCGCTTCTGTCCTCTTCTTCGAGCTATCTGAGTTTATGGAACGAGAAAATCGATTGATGGTAAGCAACATGATCGTAATGAGAAATTCGTATATGGAGCTTACACAAATCAATCGAAAAGTTGAGGAAGAGAATACATTTTTACAAAAACGTTCAGAGACAGACCCATTAACGGGGATGTATAATAGGCTGAAGCTTAATGAGTATAGCGAGGAAGCCTTTGAAAATGCACTGATTAACCGTGCAACTATTGCTGTAGAAATATTAGATATTGATTTTTTCAAGCAATTTAATGACAATTACGGCCATCAGGCTGGCGATGATTGCATTAAACGAATCGCCGATAAAATAATGGGAATGTCTACTCAGCCTGGCATTTTTACAGCTAGATACGGTGGGGATGAGTTTGTAATCATTTATGAGGGATTTACTGAGGAGCAGGTCTTAGAAAAGGCCAATGCCCTTAGGAAAAGTATTTATGATGAAAACTGGGAGCATAAATTTTCGCTTTCTGATGATAGAGTCACGATTTCACAGGGAATCTGCTTTGGCGTGCCTAAAAGGGATGCTAGCATGTTTGCATACCTACAGTGCGCAGACAAAATGCTATATGAGGTAAAGCAACAAAGCAGAAATAATATCAAGCTTTGTAACACATCAGATAATAAGTAATAAGGGACAGATAATGAAAACAGTTAGAAGAATATTTTTTGATGATATACTTAGTCTAGTAAAAAACTTCTTTGCGTTGGTAATAGTTGTCGGTATTTGCTTTTTACCTGCGCTTTATGCATGGTTTAATATATTTTCCAATTGGGATCCATATGCAAATACTGGAGCTCTTAAAATAGCTGCAATATCACTAGACAAGGGATTTACTGATGAAAATGGTGAGTATCACAATCAGGGAGATACAATAATAGATAATCTCCATGAGAATACATCAGTAGATTGGCAGTTTGTAGAATCATCAGACAAAGCAATAGAGGGGGTCTACAGTGGCGATTATTATGCAGCAGTAGTAATCGATGAAGACTTTACCTACAACATGTATAATGTTTTAACAGAGGAGGTCAACCGACCTACTCTACATTTCTATGAAAATCAAAAGAAAAATCCCGTTGCCACAAAAATATCTGATACAGTAGTACAAACTGTTCAGAATAATATTAATGTTGCTTTCACTGAGGTAGTTGTTAGCAGCCTATTTTCCAGTGCATCTGATGCATCTGACAAGATTGAAGAAAAAGGCGGAGTAGACACAATACTTGAGAAGCTACGTGTTTTAAGCGCAGACCTTACAAATTACCAAAATACAATCAACTCAATAATAGAAAATGATGCTGCGCTTCAGACAGCATTAGCTCTAGCTGAGGCTGACGCTACTAATCTTCAGAATCAGGCACAGGCAACAGCAAATGCAATAGCAAGTACAGGACGTGTTTCAGCTAACGCATATACAACAATTTCAAGCTATAGCAATGATGTAAATAGTGCTATAGATGCAATTAACAACACAGTAGCCGATATGAATCAGAATATAAATACAGCAGCAATAGCCGGTGATGCAGGAAGTGCCGCCATTGCATTAAAATACGCTGTTCTAGATTCGGCACGTATTGAGCAGATAGTCGCCAATTTGCCTAATCAGATAGGTGACAATGTTGTTACAGAAAAAAAAGAAGAGATTATCAATAAACTAAAGAATACTCAAAAAGTCCTTGAATTATTGGTTGAGCCTTTACAAACTGTATCAAACGCCTTGGGAAATATTTCGCAGACTATACAGAACATGGGCTTTACAGGACTTACAGATGAACAGCTACAGATTTTGGTTAATTACAATGTGATTACCCAGGAAGAGGCGGATGCCATAAAGAAAATTCAAGATGTTGCTGGTCAGCAGCAGGCAGTGGAGCAGATTATTTCCAAAATTAATGCTACAAAAACTGAAATTGATAACACTATAGCTTTAATAAATGATATTGATTACGAAAATATAGATACAAACAGTATTCAGGAAAGAATAGACAAGATTAATTCGATTGATGTTAATCATATTGCTATAGTAGGTTCGGAGAAATTAATAAGTATTGCTGGAGAAGCAAAAAGCCAAGCAGGCTACATCGAAAATCTTGTTGGTAATGACTTATCTACAGCATTAAAAACAGGACTTACAGACCTCACAGGTACACTTAATAATACTAGCGCAATAATGAATTCTGTTGGTGCAACATTTGGAAACCTTACTGTTATGTTCTCTGCAATTGACAATACTGTGGATTGCGCTAATACAAGCTTAGAGAAAACAAACGAGGCTATAGTTTATGTAAATGGTAGATTAATCGATGTTATTGATAGTGTGGAATCAGCTGCAAGCAATGACAAAATGAAGGTTTTAGTCAATGCATTATCAGGTGATCCAGAGATGTACGGCAAGTTCTTCTCAACACCAGTTAGTGTAGAAACACAGGCGGTATATCCAATAGAAAACTATGGCTCAGCCGTAGCGCCATTTTATACTACACTAGCATTCTGGGTAGGAGCACTTATCCTTACAGCCCTTATTAAAATCCAGCCAGATAAAAATAGATACCCAGACGCGTCTCCAAGACAACTATTCTTTGGAAGATATGTCTTATATTGGGTATTAGGACAAATTCAAGCGATTGTAATTGTACTAGGAGACCTATTTCTTCTTCATGTACAATGCTTACACCCATGGCTGTTTATGTTGGCAGCATCAGTTATAGCTACTACATTTACCATTTTTATTTATTCACTTGTTGTGACATGGGGTGATGTTGGAAAGGCCCTTTCAGTAGTAATTGTCGTTATTCAGATTGCAGGAAGTTCTGGTACATATCCAATTGAGTTATTACCAGAGTTCTTCAGAAAGGTTTATATTTTCTTCCCATTCCCATATGCCATAAATGCAATCAGAGAATGTTTATGTGGACTATATGAGCTTGATTATCTCAAGTATCTTGGATGCTTGGTAATTTTCATGATAGTGGGACTGTTTATAGGATTGTTAGTACGTATCCCATTTGAGCCAATCAATCATTACATGGAAGAGCGTATGGAAGACACGGAGATGATGTAATATGGAAAACAGCAAAGAAAAAATAATGTACGAAAAATTCATAGAGTTACAGCAGTCTCAGCACCTTAAAAATCAGAAAAAAATAAAGGTGGGACTCAGGGTAAATATTTTGCTGCCCCTTGTCTTTTTGATTATTAGTTTTATTACAAATAGATCAAAGCTTGTTTTTTTGGTGCTTTGGATAGTGTCGTTGTTTGGTATTTCTTTTTATCTACTATATGTGGAATACATGGACTTTAAGCGTCAAGAAGAGCTTAAAGAGCTTGGAATTATGGAAGAAGAGGCTGAGGCTCAGGCATTAATTGGTGCTGAGGTTGTTAATAGCATTAATGAAATTGGCACAGCTCGTGCAGAGTTAATAAAAGACATGAAGGAACGTGGAAAAGAAATTAAATCAGATCTGCTAAATAGGGGAGACAACGCAAAGAAATGAGAAATATTGTTAAGATAATAGAATCTGACATAAAAAGGCTATCAGTCAATGTTGTTGCCATGGTAGTAATGATTGGACTTACGGTAATACCATGTCTTTATGCCTGGTTCAACATTTTGTCCAATTGGGACCCATATGGAGAGGAATCCACCAAGAATTTACAGGTTGCAGTTGCCTCTTCAGATCAGGGAATTATTATTGGCAATTTTGAGCTTAATGTCGGAAGTATAATCATCAGTAATTTAAAAGAGAATACCTCAATTGGATGGGTTTTCACTGATACTGCAGAGGAGGCAATTAGCGGAGTTTATGCTGGAGATTACTATGCAGCTCTTGTTATTGACGACGAGTTCAGTGCCAATATGATTAGCTTCTTAAGTGGCGAAATAGAAAATCCACAGATTACATACTATGAAAATGACAAGAAAAACGCCATTGCTCCAAAGATAACAGCTAAGGTTAAAACTACAATTGAGCGAGAGGTTGATCATGCTTTTGTAGGAACAATGGCAGAGTCTCTTTTAGGCGCAAGCGAATATTTTGCAACTCTCAACCAGCAGGGGGATATTACAGGGCAAGGTATCGCAAAATTAGAGCAATTAGATGCAGATTTAAATGGATTGATATCTATTTTGGATTCCTACATTGCACTTTCTGATTCTACCGAGAGCATATCCGAGGCAGGTCAGGCGGTTGCAGACAGCGCCAGTGCTATTACTGATTTGGCTGGTCAAATGGCATCCGATTCCCAGACACAGATAGCATCTGCACAGACTGATATTCAGAATCTAAAATGGCAGATGGATGCAAAAATTGGGGATATTAATAATAGCCTTGATTCTGTAGATTCAACAGTTGATACAATTAATTCATATGTAAACCAAAT
>JAEEGH010009127.1_pt1 | contig 23226 bp, 20 predicted proteins | sample 9134181 | NCBI WGS metagenome assembly JAEEGH01 (sample SAMN16246544, study PRJNA631951) | gut metagenome | biome: gut microbiome; feature: rumen; material: DP-attached | host: Bos | place: Iran: Karaj | collected 2018-10
CGCGGAGAACGCCGAGCGCCTGAAGGAAGCCGGAGAGGAGGCATAAGATGGCACGCAATCCCGAATCCCTCAAGAGCCTGGGCCACAAGACGTCCTACAGCCAGGACTATGCGCCCGAAGTGCTGGAGACCTTCGAGAACCAGCATCCTGACAACGACTACTGGGTGCGTTTCAACTGCCCGGAGTTCACCACCCTGTGCCCCATTACCGGCCAGCCCGATTTCGCCGAGATCCGCATCAGCTACGTGCCCGACGTCCGGATGGTGGAATCCAAGAGCCTCAAGCTGTACCTGTTCAGCTTCCGCAGCCATGGCGATTTCCACGAGGACGTCGTGAACACCATCATGAAGGACCTCATCAAGCTGATGGACCCGAAGTACATCGAGGTCACTGGCTTCTTCACCCCGCGCGGCGGCATCTCCATCTACCCGTACGCGAATTACGGCCGCCCCGGCACGAAGTGGGAGCAGCTCGCGGAGGATCGATTCAAGACACACGAATAAACAGATTTCTCGACTTCGCCCTTCGGGCTGCGCTCGAAATGACAGAACCCATGTCATTTCGACCAAGGCCGCAGGCCGCGTGGAGAAATCTTATTCCTTTTCCCGGAAGACTTTCAAAACGTTCTCGATGTAGGTCTTCGTGACCGGAATCGGGGCGATGGCCTCGTTGTCGAGGGTGATCTCGTAGGTGGCCCCCACTTTCTGCAGGACCTTGACCTTGGCCATGTTGACGATAAACTTGCGGTGGCAGCGGATGAGGTCCGAGCCGGCGAAACTTTCCTCCACCGTCTTCAGGCGGCAGCGGAGCATGTAGGTCTGGAGGTCGCCCTTGTTGTCGGAATACCACACTTTGATGTAGTTGTCATCCGATTCCACGTAGTAGAGATTGGCGCTGGAGACGGACAGCTTGAGGACGCCGTTGTTGTCGAACAGGGTGAATTTCTGGACGGTGGCCGCTTCTTCCGGCGTTTCTTCCGTGACGACGTCCTGCATGTTCATCAGCCGGATGGTGCGGTTCTGGTCGATGATGGTGAAGAACATCCCCGCGATGATGAACGGAACGCCCAGGCACACGAACGCGTACACGAGGGCGTGCAGGAAGATGGCGAAGCCGCTCAGGTCCTCGGGCTGCGCGATGGTGACCGTGAACACGGTGTACAGGGTGGTGATCAGGAGGATCTCCGCCATGCACCAGGCGGCGTAGCCCCAGTAGGTCATCGGAAGGCTGTGCCGGGTCTTGTACATCACCACGCGGCTGGCGATGAGGATCGTCAGGGAGATGAGGGCGAACAGGGCCGTGAAACCGAAGAAGGTGCTGTTGCCCAGCCGGAACCAGGCGTTGTTCGAGAAGGGGATGCTCACGAGGAGGAACACCACCGAAAAGAGGGCGGCGAAAGTGACCGTGCCCAGCAGCTGGTATCGCTCCCGCAAGTAGCCGGGAATGTATTTCTTCTTGCCTTCTTCCATTGTACGGAATTACAAAAATACGCAAAAAAAAGGAAAACTCACCCCTCTTTCGGCCATTTCGCCCCAGACGACCCCGCGCGTTCCTAATTTCACCACTTTTATTTCGCCATTCCTTTCCGTCTTCCTATTTTTGTATGCTAAAACCAAACTGATTCCGCTTATGAAGATTATCGGCACCGGAAGCGCCCTGCCGCGCAAGGTGGTCACCAACGGTGACCTGGAGAGTTTCCTGGATACGACCGACGACTGGATCGTGAGCCGGACCGGCATCCGTTCCCGCCATGTCATCTCCGACGAACGCCTGGAGGACCTCGGTCGCGATGCGGCCCGGAAAGCGCTGGAAGATGCCGGCCGGAAGCCGGAGGACATCGACCTCCTGCTTTGCTCCGACGTGGTCAACGAGTACATGACGCCGGGTCTGGGGTGCATCATCGCTGCGGCGTTGGGTCTGAAGTGCCCCTGCATCGACATCAACTGTGCCTGTCCGGGCTTCATCTACGCCCTGGACATCGCGGATTCCTATTTCAGGACGGGAAAGGTGAAGAACGTCCTTGTCGTCTGCGCCGAGGAGCCCACCCGGATGACCTCCTGGCAGGACCGCAGCACTTGCGTGCTGTTCGGTGACGGCGCCGGCGCCGTCGTCCTTTCGGAAGGGGAGGGGGTCCGGACCGTCCGCATCAACGCCTGCCCGGATCCGGACAAGATCTGGCAGTTCCGTCCGCTGGAGCCGTCGCCGTTCGTCACCAAGACCGAAGTCGGCGTCCCCCTGCAGATGCAGGGGCGCGAAGTGTTCCGGTTCGCCGTGACCACTTCCGTGGAGGACATCAAAACGGTCCTTTCCCGGGAAGGCCTGGGCGTGCAGGACGTGGACTACTATATGATCCACCAGGCGAACCTCCGCATCGTGGACGCCATCCGGCAGCGCCTGGGCGTTCCGCCGGAGAAGTTCCCGACCAATATCGGAGACCATGGCAATTCTTCGTCGGCTTCCTGTCCGATCCTGCTGGACGAGTTCAACCGGAAGGGGCTGTTCAAAAAGGGTGACAAACTGATTTTCAGTGCGTTCGGGGCGGGACTCCTGTCCGCCGCCGCCCTTGTTGAATGGTAATTGCGGAATATTTCGTATATTTGCAGTCTATTTGTACTGAAATATGGAACCTAAGAGAGTTGTAATCACCGGAATGGGCATCATTTCCTCCGTGGGAAATGACCTCCAGACTTATTGGAAGAATCTCGTGGACGGCGTCTGCGGCATCGACTATGTCGAGGACTTCAAGGACATGCCCGTCACGATCGCCGGCAAGGTCAAGGATTTCGATCCGGAGCGCTATGACATGGACAAGGCCTTTGTCCGCAAGCAGGACAAGTTCACCCAGTTCGCCATGGCGGCCGCCTGGCAGGCCATGGAGGCTTCCGGCCTGAAGACCGAAGGGGAGGAGCAGAACATCGACCCGTTCCGTCTCGGCGTCTACGTGGGCTCCGGCATCGGCGGCTTCGAAATCCAGTACCGGGAGACGGCCAAGATGGTCGAGGACCCGACCGGCAAGTGGGTTTCCCCGCTGTTCATCCCGACGATGATCTCCAACATCGCGGCGGGGCACATCGCCATCAAGCACCAGGCCAAGGGCCCGTGCCTGGACATCGTCACGGCCTGCGCGACCTCTTCGCACTGCCTGGGCGAGGCGTTCCGCGCCGTCCGGCACGGCTATGCCGACGCCATCATCGCCGGCGGCTCCGAGCACGCTTCCATTCCGATCGGCGTGGCCGGCTTCGCCAATGCGAAGGCCCTTTCCCGCGCCACGGATCCCAAATACGCCTCTCTGCCGTTCAACGCGAACCGGCAGGGCTTCGTGATGGGCGACGGCGCCGCCGTCCTCATCCTCGAGTCCTTGGACCACGCCCTCGCGCGCGGCGCGACCATCTATGGTGAAATGGTGGGGTATGGCAACACCTGCGACGCCTACCATGCCACCGCCCCGCGTCCGGACGGAAGCACCCAGGCCCGGGCCATCACCCTCGCTCTCGAGGAAGCGGGCTTCGATCCGGAGAAGGACAATCTCTACATCAACGCCCACGGCACCGGAACGCATCTGAACGACGTCGCCGAAACCATCGCCTACAAGGTCGCTCTCGGCGACTACGCCTACAAGGCCCATATCAGCTCCATCAAGTCCATGACCGGCCACATGTTCGGCGCCGCCGGCGCCGCCGAAGCCATCGCCACCATCATGGCGCTCCGGGACCGCGTCATCCCGCCGACCATCAACCTGGACTGCCCGGATCCGGAATGCGACCTGGACTATACGCCGAATGTCGCCGTGAAGAGCGACATCACCCTCGGCATTTCCGACTCTCTCGGCTTCGGCGGACACGACGCCTGCGTCGCTTTCCGCCGGTACGAGGAATAGTCGTCGTACCGGCACGCCGGACCCCTAAAACCTGAACCGATGACCAGAGAAGAAATCATGCAGCATATTCCCCACCGGGAACCCATGCTCCTCATCGACGAGGTGACCATGGACCCGGACGGGACCGGACACGGCAAGTACCGCATCCGGGAAGACGAGTTTTTCTGCCGGGGACATTTCCCGGGCAATCCGATGGTGCCGGGCGTCATCCTCTGCGAAATCATGGCGCAGAGCTGCACCCGCCTGATGCTTGACGTCCTGCCGGGGAACCTCGCCGTCTACCGCGGCATCGACGAAGTGAAATTCAAGAATACGGTCCGTCCCGGAGACCTGTGCGAGGTCACTTGCCGCATCGACGAAAACAAGGCCGGCATCTTTCACTGCTCGGCCAAGCTGGAGGTGAACGGCAAGCTCTGCTGCCGTGGAAAGCTCACTTTCGCGGTGATTCCCGACCCGATGAAGAAGGGCTGATCCCGTCTCTTATTTTTTCTTTTTCCGGTCCCGCTTCCGTGATTCACGGATGCGGTAGGCGCTTTCGACCATCAGCTGGTCCTGGAAGCAGCCGCGTGCGGCGAGGAAGTCGCAGATGGCTGCGATGAGCGGGAAGATGACGGTCCATTTGAAAGTGACGTTCTCCGGCGCCGTGAAATAGAAATACGCCAGCCAGCCCGTCATGCCCAGGGCGACAAGCCCGGAAAGGGTGGCGAGGCGCATCTGGAGGATGCGGACCTTGAAGGTGGCGAGCGCGAGGACGGTCATCGCGAACAGAATGCCCAGCAGAATGCCGAAATACGGTTTCTTGATCTGAAGGAAGGTCACGTACTGCATTCCGTCCGGATCGGTCATGGTGTACGCGTCACAGAAGAAAAGACTGAACAGGAGGGCGGTGGAGACCGCCAGGTATAAGGTTTGGATCCGTTGCCACATAAGTCAATTATTTGTACAAATATAGGATAATTCGGCGGAAAAAACTATATTTGTCTTTCACCACATAACTGATATGCCATGAGAATTCCTGAATCCGAACTCATCATCAACGGCGACGGCTCCGTTTTCCATATCCACCTGAAGCCGGAGGAACTGGCCGACAACGTCATCCTCGTGGGCGACCCGGGCCGGGTCGACATGATCTCCGAGCTGCTGGAGGACCTTGAATTCCGTCACGCCTCCCGCGAATTCGTCTCCGTCACCGGATGGCGGAACGGACGGCGCATCACCGTCCTGTCCCATGGCATCGGCCCCGACAACATCGACATCGTCATGACCGAGCTGGACGCCCTGGCCAACGTCGACTTCGCCACCCGCGAGGTCAAGCCCGAGCACAAGGCCCTGAACATCCTCCGCATCGGCACCTCCGGCGCCCTGCATGCGGACATCCCCCTCGGCTCCTACATCCTCTCCCATTATTCCGTGGGCTTCGACGGCGTGATGAACTGGTACGCGAACCGCGAAAAAGTCACCATCCCCGAGGTCGAGGAGGCCTTCAAGAAGCATATGAACTGGGAGAAGACCCTGCAGTCTCCGTATTTCGTGAAAGCGTCGGACAAGATCGTCAACCTGATGAAAGACGTGACGGTCCCGGGCGTGACCATCTCGGCGCCGGGCTTCTACGGCCCCCAGGGCCGTGTGGTCCGCATCCCGCTCGCCATGCCCGACATGCTGGAGCGGATCGAATCCTTCCGCTTCGAGGCGGGCGGCATGGAACGCCGCATCACCAACTTCGAAATGGAGAGCGCCCCGCTGGCGGGCCTCTGCGCGCTTCTCGGCCATAACGCCTGCACCGTGTGCTGCGCCATCGCGAACCGCTACCTCCAGAGCTCCAACCCGGACTACAAGCCGGCCATCCGCCGCCTGGCGGAGATCGCCGTGGACCGCATGGCTACGCTGTAAGAATCAGCCGTTCCAGCTCCTCCGCCGTATCCACGACCGCGAGGGGATGGAAAGCCTCCAGCTCCTCCCGGGAACGGAACCCCCAAGTGACGCCGACGGTATCCACGCCGGCGTTTTTTCCTGTCTGCATGTCCACGTTGGAATCACCGGTATATAGGATGTCCTCCTTCTCCACGCCGGCGGCCCGCCGGCACAGCTCCACGATTTCCGGGTCGGGTTTGAGGGGAAAACCTTCCTGCTGGCCGAGCAGGGCGGTGAAGGAGAAGTCGCCGAAGAAATGGCGGATGACGGTCTCCGCCCCTTCCTGATACTTGTTGGACGCGACGGCGATCCGGACGCCGCGGGCGGTGATATGCTCCAGAAGCTCCATGATGCCGGGGTAAGGATGCGTGAAGTCGCAGAGGTGCTTCCCGTAATGGGCCAGGAACAGCTCCCGCATCCGCCCGATGGTTTCCGGCGTGTCGCAGCCTGCCGGAACGGCCCCTTTGAACAGGTTCGTGATGCCGCGTCCCACCAGACGGTAATACTCCTCCCGCGTCCGTTCGGGGAATCCGAGCGAGCGCAGGGCGTGGTTCGTGGCGTTTCCCAAATCCTCGATGGTGTCGAGAAGGGTTCCGTCCAGGTCAAAAATCACTAATTTTTTCATAATGTACCATGTTTTGGCACAAGGTGGCCGTACCTTTGCATCAGAAACAGAACGATACTGCCATGAGAAACACGGATTACAACATCGACGCCCTCGGTTCCCTCATCTCCTCCGACGCTTCCCTCCAGGCCCTCAAGGACCTCATGGACGACCTCGGCCTCGAGGTGGAAGGCGTCACGGAGTTTTAAGGGAGACCGCGATGGATTCCTTGTCCGCCGCCAGGCCCACCTTCAGCTCCCGGACCTCCGGCAGCTCTTTGGACTTGGAGACCAGGATGCGGTCCGAGATGATGAACTCGGCCACGGGATCCTCGATATACTTCGTGATGGCCCGCTTCAGCGGCCTGGCCCCGTAGGCGGGGTCATAGCCCGCTTCGGCCACGAAGCGCTTGGCCGACGGGGTGACCGTGACCCGGTAACCCGCCTCCAGCGCCCGTTTCTTCAGGCCCTTCAGTTCGATGTCGATGATGCGCTCGATGTCCTCCCGGGAGAGGGAATTGAAGTAAACCTGCTCGTCCACCCGGTTGATGAACTCCGGCGGAAACGCCTTTTTGACGGCTTTGGCGACCACATTCTTCCGGTCTTCCTCCAGCTTTCTCCCGGCCGTCGCAAAACCGATCCCGCTTCCATATTCCTCCACTTCTCGGCTTCCCACGTTGGATGTCATGATGACGATGGTGTTCTTGAAGTCCACCACGCGTCCGTTGCTGTCCGTGAGCCGTCCCTCATCCATCACCTGCAGGAGCAGGTTGAAGATGTCGGGATGGGCCTTCTCGATCTCGTCCAGCAGCACGACGCAGTAGGGTTTGCGGCGCACCCGTTCCGACAGCTGTCCGCCCTCTTCGTAGCCCACGTATCCCGGAGGCGCGCCGATGAGGCGGGAGACGGAGAACTTCTCCATGTATTCGCTCATGTCGATGCGGACCATGTTGTCCTCGGAATCGAACAGGTATTCCGCCAGGGACCGCGCCAGCTGCGTCTTGCCCACGCCGGTGGGGCCGAAGAACAGGAAGGTGCCGATGGGACGGTGCGGATCCTTGAGGCCGGCCCGGCCGCGCTGGATGGCCCTCACGACCGTGTCAATGGCCTCGTCCTGCCCGATGATCCGGCCCTGGAGGCGCTTTTTCATCCGGAGGATGCGGTTGCCTTCCGACTCGGCGACCTTGTTCACGGGGATGCCGGTCATCTTGGACACGACGGAGGCGATGTCCTCGGCGGTCACGGTGTCGCTGCCGCCCTTCTTGCGGGCGAGGTTCAGCCGCACCATGGAACCGGCTTCGTCCATCGCGTCGATGGCCTTGTCCGGCAGGGACTTGTCCGTCAGGTACCGGTCGGTGAGCCGGACGGCCGCTTCGACGGCCTCGTCGGTGTAGGTGATGTGGTGGAACTCTTCGTAGTGGGGCTTCAGGTGGCGGAGGATCTCGATGGATTCCGGCACGTCCGTCGGCTCCACGACGATCTTCTGGAAACGGCGGTCCAGGGCGCCGTCCTTCTCCACGATCTTGGTGAATTCGTCCATCGTGGTCGCGGCTACGCACTGGAGTTCGCCGCGGGCGAGGGCCGGCTTGAGCATGTTCGCGGCGTCCAGGCTTCCCGAGGCGCCGCCGGCGCCCACGATGGTGTGGAACTCGTCGATGAACAGGATCAGGTCCGGGTTCGACTGGGCCTCCTTGATGATGGCTTTCAGGCGTTTTTCAAAGTCACCGCGGTATTTCGTGCCGGCCACCACCGAAGCGATGTCCAGCGACAGGATGCGTTTCTTCGCGAGGGCGGGGGAGATGTCCCCGGAGGCGATCCGGAGGGCGATTCCCTCGACGATGGCCGACTTGCCCACGCCCGGCTCGCCGATGAGCATCGGGTTGTTCTTCTTGCGCCGGCCGAGGATTTCGATGACGCGGGCGATCTCCATGTCCCGCCCGACGACCGGGTCCAGCTTCCCTTCCCGGGCCGCCTTCGTGAGGTCGTATCCGAACTCTTCGATGTCCAGCTCCTTCTTCTTGGGCGCTTCGCCGTCCTGCTCCTCCTCTTCGTCCGCCTCGGCGGGCTGCTGCTCCTGTTTCTGCACTTTCAGCAGGCCTTCGGTCTCCATGAAGGAGAGCATCCGGCCGTAGTCCACGCCGCGGCTGCGGAGGAAGGCCTGTCCGTAGCTGTCCGTCGTCCGGCACAGGGCGAGCAGCAGGTGGTGTGGGGCGGCTTCCTGGCTCTTGAGCCGGGTCGCCTCCATCACCGTGATGCTCAGCACGTTCTGCGCCTGGCGGGAGAAGTTGATGTGGTCGATTTCGGAGTAGGGGATGGTTTCGTTGGTGAAGATCCTTCCGTCGATGAAGGATTTCAGTTCGGCCGGTTCGACACCGAGGCCCTGGAGGACCTGGAAGGCGGTGTTCTCCTCATGCCGGATGATGCCGAGAAAGAGGTGGTCCGGGCCGATGCCGTAGCTGCCCGTGCGCATGGCCTCCTCGCGGGCATATTTGATGATGCCGTTCAGCTGGTCGGAAATCTGTATCATAGGGACAAATTTAAGCAAAATCCCCCATATCAACAATCGTGCGTAAAAACGGTTTCGGACATTTTGTCAGTCTTTGAAAAGTCAAGAAAAAAGGCTATATTTGCATGTTTATAGACAGAACGGAAACATGGACAACAACGAAGAGAAGAATCCGGTGGAGGAGCCCCGGTCGACGGGGCTGATCCAACCTGTGGAGATCGACCACGAGATGCGCACCGCGTACATCGACTATTCGATGTCCGTCATCGTGTCCCGCGCCCTTCCGGACGCCCGGGACGGCCTCAAGCCGGTGCAGCGCCGCGTGCTCTACGGAATGAACGAGATGGGAGTCAGATATAACGGCCAGACCAAGAAATCCGCCCGTATCGTGGGTGACGTGATGGGTAAGTACCACCCGCACGGCGACTCCAGCGTATACGACGCGATGGTCCGTCTGGGCCAGTGGTGGAACCAGCGCTACCCGCTGGTGTGGGGACAGGGCAACTTCGGTTCCATGGACGGCGACTCCCCGGCGGCCATGCGTTACACCGAGGCCAAACTCGAGAAAATGTCCGAGGACGTCCTCGCCGACATGGACAAGGACACCGTCGACATGACCCTGAACTTCGACGACACGCTCCAGGAGCCGACCGTCCTTCCGACGAAGGCCCCCCTGCTGCTCCTGAACGGCGCGTCCGGCATCGCGGTCGGCATGGCCACGAACATGGCCCCGCACAACCTGGGCGAATGCTGCGACGCGATCTGCGCCTACATTGACAATCCGGAGATTACCACGGACGAGCTGATGCAGTACATCAAGGGCCCCGACTTCCCGACCGGCGGCATCGTGATGGGCCGCAGCGGCATCAAGGAGGCTTACGAGACCGGCCGCGGCCGGGTCGTGGTGCGCTCCAAGACGGAAATCGAAGTGGACGACAAAGGCCATGAGACCATCGTCGTCACCGAAATCCCCTATATGGTGAACAAGCGCGAGATGATCGAAAAGATCGCGCAGATGGCCGAAGACAAGAAGATCGAAGGCATCTCCTATATCAACGATGAAAGCTCCCGCGAGGGCATCCGCGTGGTGATCCGCCTCAAGCAGGGCGTGAACTCCGGCGTCGTGCTGAACACCTTGTTCAAGTACACCCCGCTCCAGAGCAGCTTCTCGTTCAACAACGTCGCCCTCGTGAAGGGCCGGCCCCGCACCCTCTCCCTCAAGGAAATCCTCCGCAACTTCGTCGACTTCCGCCACGAAGTGGTCGTCCGCCGCACGAAGTTCGAGCTGGACAAGGCGAAAAAGCGCGCCCATATCCTGGAAGGCCTCCTCAAGGCCATGGACATCATCGACGAAATCGTGCATGTGATCCGCTACGAGGCCGCCTCCATCGACGAAGCCCGCCAGATTCTGATGGACCGCTGGGACTTCACCGACATCCAGGCCACCGAAATCGTGAACATGCGCCTGCGGCAGCTCGTCGGACTGGAGCGCGAGAAGCTCCAGAACGAGTACGACGAACTGATGAAGTTCATCGCCCACTGCGAGGCGGTCCTCGCCAGCGTGGAGCTCCAGCTGGGCATCGTCAAGGACGAAACCCGCGAACTGAAGGAAAAATACGGCGACCCCCGCCGCACCGAAATCACCCTCTCCGAGGATGAGTTCAACCCCGAGGACTTCTATTCCGACGAAGACCAGGTCATCACGATCTCCCACCTCGGCTACATCAAGCGCACTCCGCTCACCGAGTTCCGCACCCAGAACCGCGGCGGCGTGGGCGTCAAGGCCAGCGCCACCCGCGACGCCGACTTCATCGAGCACATCTACATCGCCAACAACCACTCGACCCTCCTCCTGTTCACGCAGAAGGGCCGCTGCCACTGGCTCAAGGTGTACGAGATTCCGGAAGGCAACCGCGCCTCCAAGGGCCGCGCCATCCAGAACATCCTGATGATCGACCCGGACGACAAGATCAAGGCCTACGTGAACGTGAAGACCCTCAAGGACGAGGATTTCATCAACAACAACTATATCATGATGGTCACCCGCCAGGGCGTCATCAAGAAGACTTCCCTGGAGGCCTACTCCCGTCCGAGGACCAACGGCGTGAACGCCATCAACATCCGCGAGGATGACGAATTGCTGGAGGCCATCCTTACCAACGGCCGCTGCTTCATCATGATCGCGGCCCATGGAGGCAGGTGCGTCCGCTTCGACGAACAGGAGGCCCGGCCGCTCGGAAGAACGTCCACCGGCGTCCGTGGCATCAATCTTGATGAAGGGGATTACGTGATCGGAGTCGTCTGCCAGGATCCGGAGGCCGAAGGCGCGGAAAACCGCCAGGTCCTCGTGGTTTCGGAGAACGGATACGGCAAGCGCTCCGACCCGATGGAGTACCGTCAGACCGCCCGTGGCGCGAAGGGTGTCCGCACCCTCAACATCACGGAGAAGACCGGAGCCCTGGTGGCCATCAAGAACGTCTGCGACGAAGACGACCTGATGATCATCAGCCGGTCGGGACTGACGATCCGGATGCCGGTCGCCAAGATCAACCTGCTCGGCAGAGCCACCCAGGGCGTGAAGTTGGTGAGCATCCGCGAAGGAGACGCCATCGCCGCCGTGTCCGTTGTGGCCCACAGCGACGACGAAGAAACCCAGGCCGCCGAGAACCAGGAACTGCCTCCGGCACCGGAGACACCCGAAGAGAACAACGATTAATTTAACCTTTATAGCACCATGAAAAGAATTTTTCTTGCCCTCGCGCTCGTAGCCTCCGTGCAGGTTGCCAACGCTCAGATCAAGTCCGATGCCGACATCCAGAAGGCCATCGACAAGGCGGAAGCCACTGCCAATGACGCCAAGAAGGGTGCCAAGCCCGCTCCGTGGCAGAAGCTCGGCGAGGCCTATGTGAAGGCCTACACCAACCCGACCGCGAATCTCTCGACGGGTATCGACAAGCAGACCTTCGCCCTGATGGCCGGTGAGAAGCCCTCCGCCGTCGAAACGGTCACCCTGGACGGCCAGACCTACGAGAAGCAGGTCCTCAGCCGCGCCAACGTCTATTTCACCCAGGCCGGCCAGCTCGCCTTCTACGAGCTGACGAAGCCTTCCGTCGCGGGCGATCCGCTCGAAAAGGCCGTCAAGGCCTACGCCAAAGCTTTCCAGCTCGGCGCGAAGGACAAGGACGTGAACGACGCGCTCCAGAACATCGTCGGCTACTACTATCAGGATGCCATCACGGCCTACACCCTGGGCAACCTGCCCAAGGCGAGCGAACTGTTCGGCAAGGCCGCCGAGGTCTCCATGACCCCTCCGAGCTCCAAGATCGACACCAACGCCGTCTACAACGCCGCTTTCACGGCCGCCAACTCCGGCAACTTCGCCCGTGCGAAGCAGTTCTACAACAAGTGCCTCGACCTGGGCTATGCCGCTGAAGGTTCCGTCTACGCCGCCCTCTCCAACTGCGCCCTCGCCGACAAGGACACCACCGCCGCGAAGCAGTACCTGGCCGACGGCATGAAGCTCTATCCGGACAACGCCAACATCCTCACCAACCTCATCAACCTCTACATCCAGATGAAGGAGGATCCCAAGAAGATCGTCGAACTGCTGGACGAGGCCAAGGCACAGATGCCCGACAATCCTTCCCTCTACTATGTGGAAGGCAACATCCTGACCGGTGTCAAGGACTTCGACGGCGCCCTCAAGGCCTATCGCAAGGCTGCCGAGATCGATCCGAACTACGAGTGGGGTTACTATGGCGAAGGCTCCCTGTGGCTTCAGAAGCAGGCCGCCCTCGTGGAAGAGGCCAACGCCCTCCCGGTGAACGCCTACAAAGAGTATGACGCCAAGATGGAGGAGATCAGCAAGGCCCTGAAGAGCGCGGTCCCCGCTTTCGAGACCTGCTACGCCAAGGCCAAGGACGAGGCGCTCAAGGCCGCCGCGGCCGACTTCCTCAAGCGGGTCTACTTCGCTCTCCGCAACGAGGGTGACGAGTACAAGGCCGGTTACGAGAAGTACAACGCCATCTCCGGCACCGCCGAGTAGTATATGGCAAGCGTGAAGCGCTTGCTCGGCATTGCTTTCTGCTGCGTGGTCGCCGTTCCGGCGGCCGCGCAGCGTTTGCCTGACCCGGACCGGAAGCCGGCTTTCGAGACGGTCTGGCCGATCCAGGTCAATTTGTTGAAACCCAGGCCGGACACGGTGTCCCTGTTCATCGTCGGGGACATCATGAGCCATCGGGCCGTGTCCAAAAGTGCGGAGGAGTTCGGCTTTTCGTCCTTCTTCAAGCACCTGCAGGACCGGATCTACAAGGCGGACCTCGCCATCGGCAACATGGAATTCCCCCTGGCCGGAAAGCCCTATACGGGTTATCCGGCCTTCTCCGGTCCGGACGCCTATGCGCAGTATCTTTCCGACGTCGGTTTCGATGTCTTCCTGACGGCGAACAACCACATTCTGGACAAAGGGACGGCCGGCCTTCGGCGCACCATCGACGTGCTGGAGCAGAAGGGGCTGATTTATACGGGCGTCGCCCGGGATGAACGGGCCGACACGCTCCTGAATCCGCTGCTGCTTCATGTCCGCGGCCTCCGCATCGCCGTCATCAATTTCACCTATGGGACGAACACGGGTCCGTGGGATCCCTGGCCCAGGGTGAACTACATGCGGAAGAAAGACATCCTGCCCATGCTGCAGCGGGGGAGGGAGGCGGCCGATCTGGTCCTGGTGTTTCCCCACTGGGGCACCGAGTACCAGCTCCATCATGACAAACAGCAGGAGGAAATGGCGCGTTGGCTCGTGGAGAACGGGGCCGATGTCATTGTGGGCGCCCATCCGCATGTCATCCAGGATGTCGGGTACGTCGGCGAGTCGCTGGTCGTCTACTCGCTCGGAAACGCCCTTTCCAATCAGAACGACTTGAATTCCAGACTGGAACTGGCCCTTACGCTCCGGGTGGTGCTGGAGGAGGACCGGTCGCCGCGTCTGCTTGAACCCTCATTTGAATATATCTGGTGCACCAAGCCCGGGATGGTGGAGGATTCCTACTCCGCCGTCCCCGTCACCCTTCCGGACTCCCTGTGGCGCCGGAAGGAGGACCACCGGGACATGATGTCCACCTATCGGAAGATTTATGAAGAAAACCATTACGCTGGAGGCGATAGATCCCATTGAGCTCTACGGCGCCGGCAACAAGATCCTCACGGAATTCTGCTCCTATTTCCCGCACCTGAAGGTGGTTGCGCGGGGGCATGAACTCATCCTGGAAGGCCGGGAGAGCGACATCGAGGAGTTCCAGGTCCGTTTCGGGGAACTCGTGGAGCGCCGGCACCGGAAGATGAACCTGACGGTGTACGACGTGGAGGACATCTTCGACGGGACCTCCTCTCCGGACAAGTTCCGTCTGACCGGGGACGCGATCATCGTCCATGGAACGGACGGGAAGCCCATCCGCGCCCGCAACAAGACCCAGGAGGAACTGGTCAAGGCTTACTTTGACAATGACCTCGTGTTCGCCGTCGGTCCGGCCGGAACGGGCAAAACATACATTGCCATTGCCCTGGCCGTCCGGGCGCTGAAGAACCGGGAGATCAAGCGCATTATTCTCACGCGTCCCGCCGTGGAGGCGGGGGAGCGCCTGGGCTTCCTGCCCGGCGATCTCAAGGACAAGCTGGATCCGTACCTCCAGCCGCTGTATGATGCGCTGGAGGACATGATTCCCTCCCGCAAGCTGAATGAATTCATGGCGGACGGGACCATCCAGATCGCCCCGTTGGCCTATATGCGCGGCCGGACGCTGGACCGCGCCTGCGTCATTCTGGACGAAGCCCAGAACACGAGTCTGGGACAATTGAAGATGTTCCTCACCAGAATGGGCGCGAATGCGAAGTTCATCGTCACCGGTGACGCCACCCAGGTGGACCTGCCCCGCCGGAGCGATTCCGGCCTTCTGACCGGCATGCGCCTGCTGCGCGGTCTCAAAGGCGTCGCGATGATCACCTTCCGCAACGAGGACATCGTCCGGCACCCGCTCGTGGTGAAGATCGTGAAAGCTTTCGACGAAGTCGAAAACCCCGCCGGGAATTTTGAAGGCGAGTGAAAAACCATTAAATTTGTAATTTGTTATGAAACGGTCTGTCATCCTTCTCCTGGCATCTGCGGCCCTGCTGCTCAGCGGCTGCGATTTCGTGCGCACCCTCTCCGGAAGACCCACTTCGGACGATCTCGAAGTGAAGCGGTCCACCATCGAACGTGCGCAGAACGTCGCCCGCTATCAGGCCCGCATCGATTCCCTGGAGCGGGTGCGGACGCATATGGCGGATTCCCTGGCCGCGCTGGAGGCGCACCTGCTGGATTCCCTGACGCAGGCCAAGGGCACCATCCTGAATCCCACGAAGATGGGCGGCCTCTATACGACCCGGCTGGAGTCGCGCTACTACATCGTCGTCGGCGCCTTCCGGACGCGTTCCTATGCCGAACGCAAGCTGGTCAAGTGCAACGAGGCCGGCTATACCGCCACCATCATCAGTTTCCGGAACGGCCTCCTGGCCGTCGCCGTCTGCCCTTCCGACAGCCTGAACGAAACCGTGAAGAAGCTCCGCGAGCTGCGCGGGAACGGAATTTGCCCGGAGGACGGGTGGATTCTTGCAAATGAATGACGGTATGAAAAGGCGTATCCTTCTCGCGGCGGCCTGCCTGCTGCTTTCGACGGCTTTGCCGGCCCAGTTCCGGACCGGCTCCGATGCTTATGACGACCTTTATGACTCTGAGACGGTCCATGCGTTCAAGGAGCATGTCTCTTATCTCTCTTCCGCCGCTCTGGAAGGCCGCAAGGCCGGCTCCGAGGGCGAGCGGGAAGCGGCCGAGTATGTGGCCCGCACCCTGGAAAAATACGGTGTCGACCTGGTCTCTCCGGTGACGGGGCAGGAGTTCGGCATCGCCCGGGAGGGGGCTGATACCCTGACCTCCCGCAACATCGTCGGCTTCATCCCCGGATGGGACAAGTCCCTGAACGACCGGTACATCGTCATCGGCGCCCGGCTGGACAACCTGGGCACGGACACTTATCTGGTCGACGGCGAACCTACCCCGCGCATCTATTTCGGGGCGAACGGAAACGCCTCCGGCCTCGCGATGCTGCTGGAACTGGCTTCCCGACTGTCGACGAACCGGGTCCTGCTGCGCCGCAACGTCATCTTCGTCGCCTTCGGCGCGTCGCGGGAGACGCTGGCGGGCTCGTGGTACTTCCTGAACCGTTCGTTCTCCGACGTGCCGCATATCGACGCGATGGTGAACCTGGACATGCTGGGCACGCCGGAGCGCGGCTTCTTCGCCTATTCCTCCTCCAATGAGGACATGGACCGGGGCGTCCGCGCCTTGCAGGGGGAACTCCTGCCCATCCACGCGCAGATCACCGTGGACGAGCCCTATTCCTCCGACCACCGGGCTTTCTATGACAAGGAAATCCCTTCCATTCTTTTCACGACGGGCCGCTATCCGGAGCATGACACCGGACGCGACTCCTACAGCATCGTCGACTTCGACGGGATGGAGAAGGAGCTTGAATACATTTACAGCTACGTGACGGCCCTTTGCAACGGGCCACGGCCGCTTTTCCGTCAGGACAGCGGCAATGCTCCGGCTCCGGTGGCTGACGCCATTTCCTGGAACGACTGTGACATCAAGCCGATGTTCCTGACTTCCAACGACCCTTCCTATTTCCTGGAAAAATGGGTCTACCCGTACCTGCGGTATCCCAAGTATGCCGTCGAGAACGGCATCCAGGGACGCGTGCTCGTGGACTTCGTCATCGACGAGGACGGCAACGTGAAGGATGTCAAGGTGTCGCGCAGCATCCACACCGCGCTGGATGAGGAGGCGGTCCGCGTCATTTCGGCTTCGCCCAAGTGGCGCCCCGGCCGGCATCGCGGGAAGAAAGTGAAGGTCGCCGTGACCGTTCCGGTGGATTTCCGCCTGGAAAAGAACACGAAGGGCGGCTTCGGCATCAACGGAAAGAGAATCAAATAAGCACCTATGGAATACAACTTTATCGAAATCGAGAAAAAATGGCAGGACTGGTGGGCCGAACACAAGACCTACAAGGCCGAAACTGCCAGTGAAAAGCCGAAATACTACGTCCTGGACATGTTCCCGTACCCTTCGGGGGCGGGACTGCACGTGGGACACCCGCTGGGATACATCGCCAGCGACATCTTCTCCCGCTACAAGCGCCTGAAGGGCTTCAATGTCCTGCATCCGATGGGCTACGACGCCTTCGGCCTGCCCGCCGAGCAGTATGCCATCCAGACCGGCCAGCACCCGGAAAAGACCACGCACGACAATGTGGCCCGCTATCGCAGCCAGCTGGACCGTATCGGTTTCTCGTATGACTGGGACCGCGAGTTCCGCACCTGCGACCCGGACTACTACAAGTGGACCCAGTGGGCCTTCCTGAAGATGTTCGGCAGCTGGTACGACAACCGCATCCAGAAGGCACGTCCCATCGAGGAACTTACGGCCGCCTTCGAGAAGGGCGGTTCCGCCGCCGTCGACGCCGCGAACAATGACGCCCCCGCGTTCACCGCCGCGGAGTGGAGCGCCTTCAGCGAAAAGGAGAAGGCCGACGTGCTGATGCACTACCGCATCGCCTACCAGGGCGAATCCACCGTCAACTGGTGCCCGGCCCTGGGAACGGTCCTCGCCAATGACGAGGTCAAGGAAGGCTACTCCGTGCGCGGTGGCCATCCGGTCTATCAGAAGAAGATGACCCAGTGGCAGCTCCGCGTGTCGGCCTATGCGCCGCGCCTGCTGGAGGCCCTGGACCGTCTGGAATGGACGGACTCCCTGAAGGAAATGCAGCGCAACTGGATCGGCAAGTCCCAGGGTGCGGAGATGGTGTTCAAGATGGAGTGCGACGACCGTTCCTACGACGTGACCATATTCACCACCCGGGCCGACACCCTGTACGGCGTCACCTTCATGGTGCTCGCCCCGGAGAGCGAATGGGTTTCGAAACTCACCTCCGCTTCGCAGAAGGAGGCCGTGGAGGCCTACCTGGACCAGGTCAAGAAGAAGACCGAGCGCGAACGCATCGCCGGCAAGGCGGTTACGGGCGTTTTCTCCGGCTCTTACGCCATTCATCCGCTGACGGGGGAGAAGGTTCCCGTGTGGATCGCCGAATACGTTCTCGCCGGCTACGGAACGGGCGCCATCATGGCCGTCCCGGCCCACGACAGCCGTGACTATGTCTTCGCGAAGAAGTTCGGCCTCCCCATCGTCCCGATCATCGAAGGGGCCGACGTGTCGGAGGAGAGCTATGACGCCAAGGACGGCATCATGTGCAACAGCGGGTTCTTGAGCGGAATGACCGTGAAGGAAGCCATCCCCGCCGCCATCGATTACATCGAGGCCCACGGCTTCGGCCGCCGGAAGGTGAACTACCGGCTGCGCGACGCCATCTTCTCGCGCCAGCGCTACTGGGGCGAGCCGTTCCCGATCTACTTCAAGGACGGCATCGCCACGCCGGTCCCCTACGAAAAGCTCCCGCTCACCCTGCCGGAAATCGACGAGTACAAGCCCACGGAGGCCGGCGATCCGCCGCTCGCCCGTGCGAAGAACTGGACTTACGACGGCTGGCCGCTGGAAACCAGCACGATGCCGGGTTTCGCGGGGTCCAGCGCCTATTACCTCCGCTACATGGATCCGCACAATGACCAGGCCCTCGTCTCCCGCGAGGCGGACGAGTACTGGCGCAACGTGGACCTGTATGTCGGCGGCACCGAACATGCGACGGGCCATCTGATCTACAGCCGTTTCTGGAACAAGTTCCTGTTCGACCTGGGCTATGTCTGCGAGGACGAGCCGTTCAAGAAGCTCATCAACCAGGGCATGATCCAGGGCCGTTCAAGTTTCGTATACCGCATCGTGAACACGAACACCTTCGTCTCCTACGGCCTCAAGGACCAGTATGAGACGACGGAGATCCATGTGGATGTGAACATCGTCCGCAACGACCGCCTGGACCTCGAAGCCTTCAAGGCCTGGCGCCCCGAGTTCGCCACCGCGGAATTCATCCTCGAGAACGGCGAATACATCTGCGGCTGGGCGATCGAGAAGATGTCCAAGTCCATGTACAACGTCGTGAACCCCGACTATGTATGTGACACCTACGGTGCGGACACCCTGCGCCTGTATGAGATGTTCCTCGGACCGGTCGAGCAGGCCAAGCCCTGGAGCACCGACGGCATCGACGGCGTGAACCGCTTCCTCAAGCGGATCTGGCGCCTGTTCTGGGACCGTGACAACTGGCTCGTCACGGACGAAAAGCCCGCGGCGGACGAACTGAAGGCCCTGCACAAGCTCATCGGAAAGGAGCAGGAGGATATCGAGAACTTCTCCTATAATACGACGGTCAGTGCATTTATGATTGCGATGAACGACCTCGTGTCGCTCGACTGCCACAAGCGCGCTATCCTTGAGCCGCTGACCGTGCTGCTTTCGCCCTTTGCGCCGCACATCGCCGAGGAACTCTGGGAAGCGCTCGGACATCGGGAAAGCATCACCTATGCCGCTTTCCCGGAATATGTCGCCGCCTATACGGTTGAGGACAGTTGTACTTATCCCGTCTCCTTCAACGGCAAGACGCGCTTTACCGTCGAACAGCCCAAGAGCGCTTCGCCCGCCGAGGTGGAAGCCTTCGTCCGGGCGCAGGAGCAGACGGCGAAATATGTCGGTGAGCAGCAGATCGTCAAGGTGATCGTCGTTCCCGGACGCATTGTCAATATCGTGTTGAAGTAATGGACTTTAAGAAACTCCTGACGGGCGTCAAGGAATACGCCCTCATCACCCTCGGCATTCTGTTGTATGTTCTGGCCTGGTGTATCTTCCTCGCGCCGAACAACCTCGTCGGCGGGGGAGTGACAGGTATCGCGGCCATCATTCAGTATGCTACGCACGGTACGATAAAGATCGGTTATACCTATTTTGCCGTCAATGCGGTGCTGCTGTTGCTGGCGATGCGCTCACTGGGCAAAAGTTTCGGAGCCAAGACCATCTATGCCATGATCGTGGCTTCCCTGGGCCTGAGCGTTTTCCAGAATGTGATTCCTGCGGAAGTCATCAAGAGCCTGGCCCTGGATAACGGAAAACTCATCTCCTCCCTCGTGGGATCCATCCTCGTGGGCGTGGGCATCGGTATTTCCATGTCGCAGGGCGGTTCGAGCGGTGGAACGGACATCATCGCCCTGATGATCAATAAAAAGCGGAACATCTCTCCGGGCCGTCTGATGATGATGATGGACGTGGTGATCATCCTTTCCTCGATGCTCTTCCCTTCGTACACCGCCGACGGCAGCCTGATGCCTTTCACCGATAAATTCATCACCATCATCTACGGTTACCTGATGGTGGGTATCGAGAATATGGCGCTGGATATGTATCTCTCCGGCTCCAAGCAGTCGGTGCAGATGTTCGTCCTTTCCAAGAAATATGCGGAGATCGCTGACTATATCACGACCGAACTCAAACGGGGCGTGACCGTATTGGACGGCAAGGGCTGGTTTACCAAACAGGAGGCGCAGGTGCTGATGATCATCACCCGCCGCAGCGACCTGAATCTCTTCCTCCGTGCCATCAAAAGCATCGATCCGCGGGCCTTCCTTTCCGTCTCCACGGTGATGGGAGTTTACGGCGAAGGCTTCGATACCATCAAGGGAGGAGCCATAAAACGTAAAAAAATATCCAAAAAAGATTAAAAACTTACTTTTACAAGCACAGATACCCCTTTTTCGGTGTACATCGGGAAAGGGTTTTTTCTATCTTTGCCGCACCGATGAAGAAGGTCGTCGCATACCGTTTTCTCATCAGGGTAGGGTCGCTCCTGACCGTGCTTGCCCTGTTGGCGGTCCGTATGGTCGGATCTCCGATACGGTATAACCCGGCTTTTATCGGGGATGCCTTTCTGGGCGGATGTTTCCTTTTGCTGCTGTATCCCCTGAAAGGGGAGAATCCGCGGCTTGCCTTCGCGCAGTCCGTCGTCTTTATGCTGGTAATAGCCGTAGGGGAGTGCTTCCCCCGCTGGCGCCTGCTGCTCTGGTGCGTGGTCCTGCCCTTGTTGCTGATAGCCGTTTATCAGGGGCGGAAGCGCATCCTTGCCAAGGGGGTGTTGGGAGAGAACCGTCTGCTCTATGCCTATCTTGCCTTGATTCTGCGGGCTGTCGCGCACGGCTGGCCGCTCGTTCCGCTCTACCTGCTCCTGTATATTCTCGCCTACAGAGGGGAGCCCTTTCATCTGGAGTCGTGGCTGAAGGGGCTGCGTCACCGTTCTGTCGGCGGCAGGTGTCACCGGACCCAGATGAAGACGCTTTTTGAAAAGGTGGAACGACTGCTGGACAGGGAAAAGCCCTTTCTGGATCCGAACTACCGGGAGGACGAAATGGCGAAAACCCTCTTTACCAACCGCGTCTATTTGTCACAGACTATCAATGCCGTGGCCGGGATGAATTTCAAGATGCTGCTCAATACCTACAGGGTCAAGTACGCGATTGTACTGATGAAGGAGCAGCCTTTCATGAATATCAAGCAGGTGGCGGCGAATTCGGGCTTCAATTCCTCGAATGTGTTTATCGCTTCCTTCCATCTGGTTACGGGAGAATATCCGCAGCAATACCTTTCCAAGAAGCGGGAAGGGGAGCCGTGATGCTGAGTTCCTTGCGGCTGACGGGGTGGATGAAGCGCGCGCGGTAGGCGTGGAGGCAGACACCTCCGTCCGGATTGGAACGCGGGGCGCCGTACTTGAGGTCTCCCTTGATGGGGCAGCCGATGTGGCTCAGCTGGCAGCGGATCTGGTGATGGCGGCCGGTGAGCAGGTTTACTTCGATCAGGTGGTAACGCTCAGTGCTGCAAAGGAAGCGGTATTCTAATCTGGCTTCCTTGGCGGCAGGAGAGGCTTTCAGTGTCACATAACTCTTGTTCTGTGCTTCATTGCGGACGAGCAGGTCCTTGAGCAGGCCTTCGTCTCGTTCGGGTCTGGCACAGCAGAGGGCAAGGTAGGTCTTGTGGATGTCTCCCTCCCGGAACATCGCGGAGAGGCGGCTCAGGGCCTTGGAGGTCTTGGCGAGCAGGGTGATACCGCTGCAGGGACGGTCCAGGCGGTGCGGTACGCCCATAAAGACCTGCCCGGGTTTGCCGTCTCGCTGGGCGATAAAGGCCTTGTAACGCTCAGGCAGGCACTCGTCGCCGGTCTTGTCGCCCTGGGTGATTTCTCCCACGCGCTTGTTGATGGCGAGGATGTGATTGTCTTCGTAGAGGATGCGTCCTTCCAGGTCCGCGTATTCTTCCGCTGTCAGTTGCCGGTAAATCATTGTACAAAGATACGCGATTTCCCGGAATTGACAAATTGTCAGTAAAGAGGCGATGGCACAGGATTGGATGAATGTTCTGTCGCAGGCTGCGGCCTGACAAAATTGAAACAAAAACTAAAAAAGGAATAAATTATGGGAAAAATTATCGGAATCGACCTGGGAACCACGAATTCGTGCGTTTCCGTCATGGAAGGCAACCAGCCTACCGTTATTATCAATGACGAGGGTGCGCGTACCACGCCGTCCGTCGTGGCTTTCACCGGCAGCGGCGAGCGCAAGGTCGGCAACCCGGCCAAGCGTCAGGCTATCACCAACCCTCACAACACCATCTTTTCCATCAAGCGTTTCATGGGCGAGACCTATGACCAGGTGGACAAGGAGGTGAAGCGTGTCCCTTACAAAGTGGTGAAGGGAGACAACAATACGCCGCGGGTGGACATCGACGGGAAACTGTATTCCCCGCAGGAAATCTCCGCCGTCATCCTTCAGAAGATGAAGAAGACTGCAGAAGACTATCTGCGTCAGGAAGTTACGGAAGCGGTCATCACCGTCCCCGCCTACTTCTCCGACTCGCAGCGCCAGGCCACCAAGGAGGCCGGCAAGATCGCGGGCCTGAACGTCAAGCGTATCATCAACGAGCCTACGGCAGCCGCCCTGGCCTATGGTCTGGACAAGAAGAACAAGAATATGAAGGTCGCGGTGTACGACCTGGGTGGCGGTACCTTCGATATCTCCATCCTGGAACTCGGTGACGGTGTCTTCGAGGTGAAGTCCACCAACGGCGACACCCATCTGGGCGGCGACGACTTCGACCAGGTCATCATCGACTGGCTGGCTTCCGAGTTTGCCTCCGAGAACGGCGGAATGGACCTGAAGAAGGATCCGATGGCCCTCCAGCGTCTGAAGGAAGCGGCCGAGAAGGCGAAGATCTAACTCTCCAATGCCACCAGCGCAGAGGTGAACCTGCCTT
>JAEEGH010009130.1_pt1 | contig 23222 bp, 16 predicted proteins | sample 9134181 | NCBI WGS metagenome assembly JAEEGH01 (sample SAMN16246544, study PRJNA631951) | gut metagenome | biome: gut microbiome; feature: rumen; material: DP-attached | host: Bos | place: Iran: Karaj | collected 2018-10
AGATTACCTCTGTGCCCTGAGCGAATCAAAACTCCTGCCTCACGGCCCACGAGTTTACTTCGGCTTCCTGTTCTATCATTGACATCACCAAACGATACAATAACGCCGAGAAATACCGATTTATCGAAACAAGGTTACGAAGTAATCTTGATTCTCTTTTCCCTACATGTTTGGTGGGATTTTGGAGTGTTTATGAACAGTTGCTGAAAAACTGGGGCGTTCTTGGGTAATCGACCAAAGATCAACGAGCATTTGAACCATATTTGAACCGCGGTATTTGTGGTTAGTTGATTATCAAAAAGTTACAGAAAGTGCATCGGAAAGTAGTCGGCATGTCCATCTAATCTATTACGAAACTCCTGGGATAGTAATCGCTGTAGAAGCGGCCGTCGGCATTGGTGCCCAGCACCTCAGGGCTCAGCAAGAAGATAAGAACGGCTCCTGCACTGATATCCTTTACATCCCGGATTCTATCGTCCCGTTCGGGTTGCACTACATCAGACAATCGTTCTATTGCGGAATTGATACCCTCTCCTGCCAAAACGAGCCCTATTGCAAAGATAACAGCCACGTGGGAATCTCCAGTACCGGCAGCAAGCGAATGGCGCCGCATGCCACGAATACGATGTCGGCCACACTATCCAAGACTGTCCCGACTTTGGTCTCAGCAAGGAGTTTCCTGGCCAGCCAGCCGTCAACCATATCACTGATGCCACACAACGCATAGAGCACCCAGAACGGCCATCCGACCACATCACAAAAAAGCAAGCCGGCGGAGCCTGCTATCATTAGCATAGAAATAACATTCGGCAAATGCTTCACGCTCTCGGATTCGTCTTTAACCAAGTATTCAAAGGTAATAAAAAACGATCATTTCAGCGGAAAAATGAGTAAATTTGAGCCATGGAATACCTGTCAAAGCAACGATACGATGAGATTGCAGCCGAGCTGGATTATCTGATCAACGAGGTCTACCCCAAAGTGACGGAGGACCTTGCGGAGGCCAGCGCCCAAGGGGACCGGAGCGACAATGCGGGATACCGTGAAGCAAGGCGGATCCAAGGGAAGACCATCAGCCGCATCCGCTTCCTGCAAAAGATCCTGGAGCATTCGCGCGTGATCGATCCCGACGCAATCCCCAAAGACAGGGTCAGCCTTCTGAGCCGGGTCGAATTCACGAACCTCGCGACGAATACCCGCATGACATTCAAGATTGTCAGCCCCCACGAGATGGACCTCGAGGCTGGCAAGATTTCGCTGAAATCCCCGATCGGCGCCGCCCTGATGGGCAAAAAGGTCGGCGAGATCGCCGAGGTCGAAGTCCCCGCCGGGACTCTTCGCCTGAGGATCGAAAGCATCACGCTCGACTGAGGGTGACGTCTAGCGACATCCAGCTAATATCCGGGGTTTTGTTCCAGAGACGGGGCAAGGGCGCGGATATCGGCCGGAATGGGAAAAACATCCGTATAGCGGGACGTGGCTTCGCCGGGGAGTTGGGGACGAAGGGCGGTTGCCGCCCCGAATCGGCCGAATCGGACCAGATCCTGTCTTCTAAGGCCTTCCCACGCAAATTCCCTGAGCCTCTCTTCCAGGAGGATATCAAGGGTAAGTGTTCCCAGTCCGGGTGCTCCGGCGCGTGAGCGGACCTCGTTTACCAATTCCAAGGCTTCATCTTCTTTCCCGGTACGGAGTAAGGCTTCCGCCTTCATCAGTACGGCATCGGCATAGCGGAAGATGACCCAGTCATTGTCCATCAGTTTTCCGTCCTTGAAGGCGTTGTAGTCTGTCTGGTACTTGCGCATACGGGCGCCTGCGGTTTTTTCATCCGGGCTTCCGGTAAGGTCGAGGGCGATGGAACGGGGCTTGTATTCAACGGCAATCTCACGCCCGGCAGCATCGGTGGGCACTCCGCCCCAATAATTCATGGCGAATCGGGGATCTTCGTTTTCGGTGCCGAAAGCATTGGCATCGAGCACTTCCGGCGTTGCCGAAGCACCGTTTTCCGCCGTAAAGCCGATGGCCGACGCGTGGTCGTAGTGAATGGAGCGGAAAATATACTGGTTCTGAGCTGAATAAAGGTGCTTGTCCAGTGGAATCACAAAGATGTTCTCATCCGACGACTCATTGTGTACCAGGAAGTTGTCGGAGTACAATGGGGAAAGGGAATAGCCGAATCCCTCCAGGGACAGAGCCAGCTTGAGCACTTTGTCGTAGTGCTCTTCGGAAGCGTAAACAGGTGCGTTCAGATACAGTTTCTCAAGAAGGAACCAGGCAACCGGGAGGGTGAAACGGCCATAATAATCACCCGGGTATTGACTCATCACGGCAGGAAGCAGTTCAGCCGCTTCCTCCAGTTCTCCCACGATGAAGTAGAAGACTTCGGCCCGGGGGCTCTGCTTAACATCAGAAATGGAAACACCGGGCTCCTTTAATACCGGGACATTGCCGAACAGGTCCATGATATAGTAATAATAGAAGGCCCTGAGTGCGCGTGCTTCGGCCTGCCATTCCGGATAATCCTTCAGTTCCTGGATGGCTTCATTGGAAAGGACGACCATCTTGTACAGGTAGTTCCAGGCGTTCTTGATGGGCGCCTCGCCGGTCTCCCAAGTATGTAGGAACAGCCGCTGCCACAGTCCGCCATCGTACCAGTCGCCGCCACGTGTGGGGATGATGGCTTCGTCTGTTGTGAAAGTGTTCAAGTCATAGATGCCGCGGTAGGTGCCGGCAATGCCTTCTCCTTCGGTGGAGGACCCGATTTGCCGGTAGAGATTACCCAAGGTGTTCTGATACAGGGCTGTCTCTGAATTGATGGCTTCTTCGCGGGGAAGGCTGCTCCGGGGATGTTCTTCCAGAAGCGTACATGCGGGAAGAGCGGCAAAGGCCAGTATGACAAAAGCTTTTTTCATCTAGAATTGAATGCTTGCAGACATGGAAAAAGAACGGTAAACGGGATAGGAAATCTTGTCATCGAGGCCGAAGGTGGAGCCCGTCACGGAGCTGTTTATCATGGGAGTAAGTCCGCTGTAGCCTGTGATGGTGGCAAGATTGTTCACCGAGATGGAAAACCTCAGGGAGCGGACAACCCGCTTCACAGGGACATTCCATCCCAGGGTAATGTAGTCGATGTTAACGTAGTCTCCCCTTTCCAGCCAGTAGTCTGTAACCGTTTGGTCCACAATGTTTTGAGCAGGAGCGTCGGCCGCCACATTGTAATATGGGAGTGAGCCGGTGTTCATGTAGGTGAGAGCGGTACCGTTAAAAATCTTGTGGCCGAAAGCCCCGTTCACCTGCATGGAGACATCAAACGCTTTGTAACGGAAGCTGATATTGGAGCCAAGAAGGGCTTTCGGCGCCGCCTGGCCGCAGATATGGTTTATTCCGTCAGTCTCATAATATCTGGTCCCGTCATCGGCTACCTTCAATCCTGTGCAATGAGGCAGATAAAAAACGCCAAGCGGCTGCCCGACAATTTGATACACAACGTCATTGTGGCCTCCGTGGAAGCCGGCGCCCGTCATCGCATTCATGGCCTGGATTTCCGGTGCCTCCAGATACTGGCCCTGCCACCATCCCGACAGGGAAATCAGCTTGTTCTGTTGGAAGGCCAGATTCATGGAAAGGTTCAGTTGGGCCTCAGACGTCCTCAGGATATTGGCGCCAAGTCCAACTTCCACGCCGGCGTTTGACATCTTGCCAAGGTTGGCCATCAGTTTGTTATATGCAAAGGGCGGCACGCTTACTTCGTACATGTAAAGCATGTCCCTCGTGATGGAATTGTAGTATTCGGCCGTGAACACCAGCCTGCCCTCCAGGAAGGCCGATTCCAAACCCAGGTTCACCTGCTCCCTCACTTCCCATCGAAGATCCGGATTGGCGTTGTGCATCTCGCCGAAGGTTACGGCAACGTCTCCGCCATAAGGGGCAATACCCGTCGGCGAAATGGTCTGCAGGGAATAATAGGGCGTAAGTGCGCCCTGATTGCCCGAAAGGCCGTATCCGACATTCAGTTTCAGCCTGTGCAGCCACGCCACGTCTTTCAGGAATGGCTCGTTGGATGCAATCCACGAGGCTGACACGGAAGGAAACAGGCCCCAGATATGATTGGCTCCGAAAAGCGAAGCCGCATCGGACCTGAGGGTCCCGGAAATGGAGTAACGGTTGGCGTAAGAGTAGACGGCCTGGCCCATCACGGACAGCATGTTCTGCATCTCCCAGACAGAGCCCGTACCCTCCCACGGCCTGATCGCTCCTGCCTGGATGGCATTGATACCGAATGCGTTGGTGGTAAAGCCCGTGGTTGTGGCATAGAAACCACTGGAACGGCTGCCTTGAATTTCGCCCATCAGGTTTGTGGACAGCTGGTGCGGCCCGCTTTCAAATCCGTATGCCAGGTTAAGGTAGCCGCGGTATTCGCTTTGTGAAGTGGTGCTGCGGTAGGCCTCGCCGCCGGACCAGATGATGGTGGGAAAGAAGTGGCTGTCGTTCAAGATATTGTAGCTGTAAGAGGCAAATCCGCTGAGGGAGAGGCCTTCCAGCAGCGCAGCCTTCGTCAGGACATGGGCGTTGAAGTGGGCCGACGAGCCGCCGAAAGTCTTTTCCAGCAGGGAAACCGGATGGTTTATTTGGCTGGCGGTGGGGATTTGTACGTAGCTGCCGTCGGGCTCCGCCCCGGCGCGGATCGTGGGGTTGAACGCAGCGGCAGAGTAAAAGAGTTTCTGCATGTCGTGAATGGCATCTTCGTTTTGCAACGAGCCGAAAAGCCCAAGGTCCACCTGCAAGAATCCAAAGGCCTTCTGCCCGACGTCCAGCTTCACCGAATAATTCTGGATATTCTGTTTTTTTACCACGGCTTGGTGGTCAAGGACGCCGACAGATGCCCTGTAATGACTGTTCTCGGAACCTCCGCCGAAAGCGATGTGGTGGTTCTGTACAAAACCAGTCCGAAGAATGGATGATACCATGTCCGAGTCGAAACCGTCGTCTCTGAATGGATATCCATGGCTTTTATTCCAAGTCCTGAAGCCATCGGCCGAAAGCATTTCCAGGTTCCTGTATACGGCTTCTGCACCTGCCGTTCCGTCATAGCTGATGCGGAAATCGCCGCCATGGCCTCTTGTGGTGAGGACCTGGATGACGCCGGATGCGCCCCTGGATCCGTAGGGGGCCGTTTCCGAGGCGTCTTTCAGGACGGTAAAACTCTCTATGTCGCCGGGATACAGGGAACTGAGGGTGGCCAGGTCTGACATCACTCCGTCTATCACCACCAGGGGATCGTTGCCGCCGGTAAGCGACGTGGTTCCCCTGACCCGGACGGCGCTCAGCATGGCCGACTGGTTGGCTCCCGATACGGTTACGCCCGCCGCCTGCCCCTGCAGGGCCCCCAGGCCGCTTGTCACAAGGCCTTTGTTCATCTGTTCCCTACCCACCGTGTGAGATGTGCTCAGGGTATCGTTCTGTGCCCCCGCTGCCCAACTGGACAATAATACGGCAGCCGCGAAACATAATACTTTCGGGCGCATAGTCAACAAGAAGCTATTTATAACTGTTTCCATCGTTTGAGCATTGCAGGGGACGGTAAACATTCCAAAAGGCATCACGCGTGAGATTCTCGACCTGCCGGTAATCGGCCGGGGTTTGGAGTCTGATTCTCATTTTTCACATCTATTTTCGTTGATAAATATAGCCATTATTTGGCGCATATTCTAAAATAAGGCGTGAATTATAGAATATAATATTATATTTGTACGATTAAGAAAAGGTTAGTTTTTAGACAACACACCAATTATCAATACACACCAATCAACTAATTATCTATGTTCAAACGTTTCATGATGGTTTTGCTTGTCGCCCTGACATTCGGGTGGCAGGCATTTGCCCAGTCGACCATCACCGGTAAGGTGGTGGATGAATCTGGGGAACCTGTTGTCGGAGCGTATGTCCTTGTCAAGGGCACGAATTCCGGCACGATGACGGACTTTGACGGTTCCTACTCCTTGCCTAATGTCAAGCAAGGCGCCGTCCTTGTCTACTCCTGCATCGGTTACGCCAACCAGGAGATCCCCGTGGGATCCAAGGGTGTGGTCAACGTAACGATGAAGAACGACACGAACTATCTGGATGATGTCGTCGTCGTGGCTTACGGTACCGCGAGGAAGAAAGACCTCACCGGCGCGATGACCGCCATCAAGGGTGAAAACATCGCGGCGCAGAACGTGTCCACGATCTCCCGCGCCCTTGAAGGTGCCGCCCCTGGTATCCAGGTTACCTCCGTTGACGGCCAGCCCGGCCTCGACATGGCGATCCGTGTCCGTGGTGCCGCTTCCACCCTCGATGGCTCTGCCACGGCTCTCGTTGTCATCGACGGCGTGCCCGCCCAGACCAGCAACCCGCTCTCCACGATCAACCCCGCCGATATCGCCAGCGTCTCCGTCCTGAAGGACGCCGCTTCCACGGCCCTGTACGGTTCCCGTGGCGCTAACGGTGTCATTCTCGTGACCACCAAGAAGGGTGACGGCAGCGGCAGGGCGCAGGTTTCCTTCGATGCGCGCATCGGTTGGAACAGCGTGGGTCAGTTCGCCATGTCCAACATGACCAAGGCCTCCGACATCTATGAGTTTGCCTGGAAGTCCATCTACAACTCCTATCGTTACGGCGTAGATGGGACCGGTAACCCCAAGAAGGGTGCGGACGGTATCCCTTACACCAATTTCTCCAACCCGAACTACTCCCACGAGGAGGCGGCCTTGTTTGCATCCCAGCATTTGTTCAATTATATGAACAGCGAGACCAGTTTCTCCCGTAACACCTTGCGGAACGCCCTGGTCTATGACGTCCCCGGAATGAACCTCGAGTTCACCGGCACCGGTAATAACCGCTCCGCGACGATGACAGGCGCTTACCTGGTCAATCCCGATGGCAAAATCAATCCGAACGCCAAGTACTTCCTCCAGAAGGAGAATGAGTACAGCACCCTCTTCCAGAACGCTTTCCGTCAGGAATACAATGTCTCTTTGAGGGGCGGCACCGAGAAGCTCAATTATTTCGCTTCCCTCGGTTACGATAACGATCCGTCCTACATCCCGACTTCGGCATTCGGAAGATATTCCGGCCGTGCCTCTTTCAACGCCCATCCCCTGAAATGGCTCAAGATTGGTGCCAATATCGGTTACACCCGGACGAAGACCAATGAGATGGCTACCCGTTACGGCCGTAACCCGGGTTCTGCCGGCGGTAACGTATTCCGCTATGTGAACGGTACTTCCAACCTCATCCCGATCTACATGCTCGACGAGAACCACAACTATGTCTATGATGCCAATGGGAATAAGCTTGAGAATGTTACCGGCGGTACCGAGACCTACTCCCCGCTCGGCCCCACCTCGGGCAATGCCTTCGGCAAGGGCGTGATGAACGAGTTCGCGCACAACAAGAACGAGACCATCCGCAGCATCTGGACCAGCCGTTCTTATGCGCAGGTCATTTTCTGCAAGGACCTCAATTTCCTTGTCAACTTCAACTACGACTCCGACAATACGGATTATACGCGTTATCGTGCCGCCGGCACCTACAATGGAGGAAACAACGGCGCCCTGAACAAGACGCTCACCAACCGTTTCATCCTCAACACGCAGCAGCTCCTCAACTACTCGCATGAGTTCGGCGACCACCATGTGGACGCGATGGCCGGTCACGAGTGGAATGATGATACGTACAACTCCGTGCTTTACGTTTCTTCATACGAGCTTATCCCCGACTGGGTTTCGGCGGGTAACTTCATCGGACGCTACACCAATGGCGGAACCACCCTCAGCGGTTCACCGAGCTGGAGCCAGTACATCCTTCGTATGGAATCCTACATCGGCCGTCTTAACTATAATTATGCAGAAAAGTATTATCTCAGCGGATCGCTCCGTGCGGATGGCTCTTCCAAGTTCATCATCCCGGAAAACCGTTGGGGGCTCTTCGGCTCCGTCGGCGCCGGCTGGGTAATCTCGAAGGAACGCTTCATGGATTCCACAAATGGTTGGCTCGATCTATTGAAACTCCGTGCCAGCTGGGGTGTCCTCGGTAACCAGAATGGTATCGGAACTTATGGCAACCACTATTGGACCTATGGTGCTCAGGCTTATACCCAGACGACCGGCGGTACCGGTACTCCTGACGGCTACAAGCTTACCAGCGGTGCCCTTGTCAACGAGCAGCTTACTTGGGAGAAGACGCGGGAGTTTGACATGGGTCTTGACTTCAGTTTCCTGAACCATCGCATCAACGGCGCGATCGACTTCTACGACCATAGGACGCTCAACGGTTTCTACAATGCGAACTATTCTCCCCTGGCTGGTTCCGGTAACGACTTCTTCCAGCAGAATGCTGCCGTTCTCCGCAACCGGGGTGTCGAACTCGAACTCAGCGTCGATGTGGTCCGCACGAAGGATGTCACCTTCAACATTACCACCAACGGTACCCACTACAGGACGGTCCTCTTGGATGTTCCGGATGAGACCATCCCTGACAACACGGGGCTGGATCTTCCCCAGGGTTGCTGGCAGGCTGGTGTCGCCGCATTCTCGGCGGCCGGTACTTCCGGCGCTACCGCTGTCGGTTATCTCCGCGGTGAAGGCCGTGACTGGTACAATCTCTACATCTATAAGTATGCCGGTGTAGACAAGGCTTCCGGCCTGCCGATGTACTGGCACCGCGTTACTGAAGCTGATGTGACGAAGAACGACCACGGCGGACGCTATGCCTCCAATAAGCAGGGCGAAAATGTCAAGACGCTGGTCGCCGATGACGCATCGCTTTACGAGATAGGCAGTGTCACTCCTGACTGGATCGGGGGTCTGACCTTCAATTTCCGTTATAAGAACTTCGATGCTTCTGCACAGTTCGCCTATCAGCTGGGCGGTAAGTTCTTCTCGACCGAGTATGGTAACGGCATTTACCGGAGCGGCAGTGTCTCCGTCACTTCCGAGATGCCTTCGACCGATCTGATCGGCAAGACCTTCGGCGAGGGCAACGAGGATGCCTTCTTCCCGATCCAGTGGTGGAACGCCACCTATTATGATGGCACTACCTTCGGCTCCTGGAAATACACCGACATGGCTCTCTTCAGTGCAACTTACGTCAAGTGTAAGAACGTCCAGATCGGTTACACCGTTCCGAAGAGCCTCCTCAGCAAGATCAACATGAGCAGCATGCGCATCTATGCTTCCGCGGACAACCCCTTCTATGTCTCTGCAAAGAAGGGTGTCGATCCTTCCATGTCACTTCTTGGCGGTTTCGAGGTCGGTCAGTATGTCTATCCCAACATGCGGACCTTCTCCCTCGGCGTCAACATTAATTTCTAAAGAATTGACTCGTTATGAACAATAAGATTAAGATTTTCGGTATCATTGCGATAGCTGTCTCGATGCTCTTCCAGGGTTGTGCGGACAAACTCGCCGTCACGGACCCGAACAGATTGAACGACGACCAGATCCGTGAACTCCTCTCGAGTTCTGACGAGGGCAAGGTCGAAGAGACGCTCAAGGCGATCGGTTCCGGCCTGGAGGCTTATATCTGCCTCGCGCACACTGCCCTCAGCGGCGGATTCTCTAACAACTATGCCAATGAGTGGTCGGTCAACATTTTCCGTAACCTCGCTTGTGAGGATATGATATATGGTTACAGGGGCATGTCTACCACCGATGGCTGGCCCGCTTACTATAACCATACTTTCGACCCGACCTTGAATACCCAGAACGCATCCAATTACGGTTGGTGGTTCGGTTCCTCCTACATCATCGCCCAGGCCAACAAATCGGCTACCTACCTGACCGATGAGGTGGCTACTTCCCCTAATGCCCTCCCTTCCGTCAAGACCTACGCTGCACAGGCCAAGACCCTCCGTGCATACGGTTATATCCAGTTGATGGAGCGTTTCCGCAAGGCTTACAAGTACGGCGGCAGCGAGCAGCAGGGCATGCCTATTTATACGGAGTATAAGTACAACACGCCTGCGGCTCCTTATACGGCTCAGGACACCTGGGAGTGGATTATCAAAGAGCTTGAGACCGCCGGCCAGTATTTTGCTGCCGGTCTCGATGCTGCGACAGACGGTTATGCCGTCGTCAATCCTTCCACGCTGGCGACCTACTACCGTATCGACCGCACCATGTCCGATTACTTCCTCGCCCGTGCCTGCCTGGATTACGGTGCATACGACAAGGCCATCGCTGCCTGCCAGCGTATCCTGGCCAAGTATCCGAACTTCATCGACGAGGCTCACTACGGTGTCGACACCAAGGATCTGGATGACATCGCCACTCCGGTCAATGACGAGTGGACCTTGGGCAAGAAAGATGTGAGGAACGACGACAACGCCTTCCTCTCCATGACTTGCAATCCCGAGGCCATGTTCGGATGGACCAACGACGGTTCCCTCTATAATTACAGTTTCCTGAACTGCCTCCAGGCGTCCTTCTCTACCGGATCCGTTTTCCAGATCAGCCAGGAACTCTACGACAAGATCGACGACAACGACTACCGCAAGGCTCGCTTTGCAGATCATGCCATCGCAGAGTTCCCTTATTTCAACTCCAGCGGCCGCTATACGGCGAGCCTTCCCATGTACGCGAACCTCAAGTATGGTGCTACCATCCATCAGAATGCAACGGAGCGTTCCTACGAGACCATCGGTTCCGATATGGTTCTCTACCGTACTTCCGAAGTCTGGCTCATGCTGGCTGAAGCCCAGTATCAGGCCGGCAAGGAGGGCGATGCCAAGGCAACCCTTAACAGGCTTCTTGCCGCCCGTACGAAGGCCGGCGCTCAGACCCTGACCTGTGACAACTACAAGGGAAATCTCTCCACTTGGGATTTGATCATGCTCCAGTGGAGGATCGAGATGTGGGGTGAGAATGGTCTCAACTTCTACTGCCACAAGCGCTGGAACACGCCTTCCGTCCGTACCGGCAGCAATCATTGGAACGACACTTCCTGGAGTGTCGACGAGATGGAGTGGAAGATCCCCCTGAAGGAACTCCAGACCAATTCTTACTGGGAAAGGTAGAATTTAAAGACAATGAAAATGAAAAAGATATTCGCAATCCTCGGAATAGCTTTCGCTATTTGCGCGACCTCCTGCAAGCAGGTGGAGCCGCCTTTCTACGAGACGACCGGCGTTACGCTCGCCATGTCGACCCTGTCGATCTATCCCGGAGACTTTGTCAAGATCGACGCCACCGTAACGCCGTCCAATGCGACCAGCACCTACAAGACCTGGACCTCTTCCAATACGAAGGTCGCCACGGTCGATACCTGGGGACGCGTGTATGGCGTCGCCCCCGGCAACTGTGTGATTACGACCGAGACGGCGAACGGTGGCTATACCGCGAGCTGTAACGTCACGGTCAAGCCGATTATCGAGACTGCAGTCTCCATCGATCCGGCCGAAACGACCGTTTACTACGATGAGTTTGTGACGCTCACGGCTACCGTGGAGCCTTCCAACGCCTCTTACAAGACCGTCACCTGGACTTCCGCCAATCCTGCCATCGCCTCTGTCGATGATGCCGGTAAGGTGAAGGGCGTGGACCTGGGCACCACCACCATTACCGCGACCACGAAGAACGGCCTTACCGCCACCTGCAAGGTTACGGTCACCGTCCGCATGCCTACCGAGCCTGAGACCGTCGAGCTTTGGAAGAGTGACAAGGCCGGTTTCCGCGGCCTCTACGGCGCAACCGCCGATGAAGGCAAGACTGCCGGCACCGGCAACTGGCTCAAGTACGAGAACGGTGCCGCGACCTGGACCGCCAACGAGACGGGCAAGATCCGTACGGCTACCCTCACGCTCAGCACCGGTTCTTCCATCACCGTCACCCAGCTTGAAGGAAAGGATTTCGCCGGCTCCTGGTCCGTGAAGTCCCGTCTCTTCAACCCGAATCTCGGCCGTACTGACAAGCCGAAGGGCACGACCGGTGCCGACATCTCTGCCGTGACGATGTCCGTCGTCGCAGAACCTGAGACGCTTGACGGCCACGAGAACGTGCTTGAGATGAGCGGTCTGTACAATGCTGCCACGATGAAGGTCGCTTTCGACATCGACTACGAGGCCAAGACCGTCAAGATGGGTCTGTTCTTCGACAAGAGGACGACCCAGCTGGCCAAGGAAGGTGTCTACTGCGCATACATCCCTGAGCTGGAAGGCAAGAACTGGGGCGACTACAACTTCGCTCCGAAGTCCTTCGGTCCCGACAACTGCAACTATGAATGGATGTGGTGCACGGGTGAGGACCTCAACACCTTCAGGTGTCTCCCTCACAAGCAGGCAGTCGTATGCGGCACCTCCACGCTGAAGCTCATCGGTATCTCCATCGTCATCGGCACTACGGCCGATCCTGCCGCGCTTGGCGCTTCGTACAATACGATCTACCAGGCCAACTACAACGGCAGTGACACGGAGGGTCTGTGCATCTACAAATAATCCCTGTCATACTACGAATCAAGCCAGTCCGGAAGGGCTGGCTTTTTTCGTAATCTGTCAGAATATGCAGGCGGATGCCCGGATTACCGGAAGATCTTGCCGGCAAAAGAGGTCAGATAGATCCTCCAGTTGCGCCAGATATGGCCCCCCGGGCTCTCTTCGTATTCGTAAGGATAGCCTTTTGAATCGAGATAATCCCGGAAAACCTTGTTCCCTTCATAGAGGAAATCCTTCTCCCCGATCCCGATCCAGTAGAGTTTCGGTTTTTTGGCAAACAAGGTGGCCAGCTGCTCCTCGATGAGCGGATCTACGCCATCGGCCACGATCCGCTTTCCGTCCACATAGGACACCTTGTTGAGGAAGGCCGCCGCGGAGAAAAGACCGATATAATCGAAGGTGTCAGGCCATAACTTCGAGATCGAATAGGCGTGCCCGCCGCCCATGGAAAGGCCGCAGATGGCCCGGCTGGATTTCTTGGCGATCGTCCTGTAATGCTTGTCGATATACCGTACCACATCGGGGAAACTCTCCTCCATCGAAGCCGCGGCTTCCCCTTTGACCCGTCCCCCGATGGTGGACTCATTCAGTCCTGCATTGAATTCACCGGGCGCGGCGGGCGTGTTGGGATAGCCGTTCGTCATGACGACGATCATCGGCTTCGCACGGCCCTCGGCGATGAGGTTGTCCAGGATCTGGGCGGCCCGTCCGAGCGTAGGCCAGGCATCTTCGTCTCCCCCGGCTCCGTGCAGCAGATAAAGGACGGGATATTTCTCCGTTCCTCCCACATAGCCCGCCGGCGTGTAGACCGTCATCCGCTTGTCCATCCCGAGGGTCGGACTGTGGTACCAGACCTTGGACACGTTACCGTGGGGAACGTCGTTGGCCTGGTAAAGCCAGCCGCGGTCCCCTTTTTCCCGGGAGACGATGAAGATGTTGAACAGGGAGGCCACATCCCGGCAAACGAAGATGTTGGAGGGGTCCAGCAGGTAGGTCCCGTTGACCACGAAATGGTACTTGTACAGCTCAGGTTCAAGCACTTCCGAGGTGTATTCCCAGACTCCGTCCTGGCCTTCCTTCATCGGGGCGTCACCGCCGGGGAGAAAGTCTCCGGAAACGGCCACGGTGATGGCTTTCGGCGACACCAGGCGGAAGGTCACGGTCCCGTCGGGGTGAATTTCGGGCGAAGCGGTCCGGGTCCGTCTTCCCAGGGATTCCTGGGCGAAAAGGCTGGCGCAGAGCAGTGTCGCGAAAGATAAGAGGCAGAGAAAGCGTTTCATACGGATCTGTTTTCAACTGGTTCATGGACAAATATACCATTTTTCTCGTGACATTTCTTTTTTAATCCATCTGTATTCGTACCTTTGTCCTTGTAGTATCAGTAGTGTATGAAAAAGACCGTCTTCCTCATCCTGGTCGCCCTTGCGGTTTTCGCAACCCAGGCCCGTTCCCAAACCGTTTCCGACCTCGGCACTTGGAGCAGTGTCCAGCTCGTCAAGTCTTTCGGCGCCCCCTACGCCATAGCGCGGTTTGAACACCGTTCTTTCGACAACGTCGGCAGTACGGAATGCTGGTTCGCGATGGCGGGCGGCGGCTACAATTTCAACAAATGGCTCAAGGGAGACCTGAGCTATGAATACTGGCGCATCCCTTCCGCGGGCGACATGGTCCAGCACAAGGCGGTCTTTTGCCTCACCGAGACGCTCAGGCGCGAAGGCCTGGCAGTCGCCCTGCGAGAAAAATACGAGCTGGCGTACAATCCGGGTACGGAATCCTTCAGCAACACCCTCCGGACCCGTCTCCGCGCCCAATACAAGGCCCCGGAGAGCATCTTCACGCCCTATATGATGTACGAGTTCTTCAGCAGTTTCGACAGCGGGAAATGGGTGCGTTCCCTGCATTATGCCGGCACCGAGATCAACCTGGGCGGCGGCCACGGGCTGGACTTCTTCTATATGTTCCACCTATATGACAAAGGCGGCCTTTCCGCCGCCTGTCATCTTTTGGGTATAGGATACAATTTCGTCTTCTAGTCTTCCGCCTCGTCCACCAGGGAATCCGCGGCGCGGACGGTGACGGTGTTGTCGTAGCAGCCGAACATTTCTTCCACTTCTTCTTTCCTGTCCACCTTGGTGACCAGGCTGACGACGGGCACGATCACCAGGCCCAGCAGCATGGCCATCATACCGGCGTTGATCGGCGACGTGAAGTACGGGCTGATGAACGTCTTGCCCGTGAAGGTACAGTACATGCAGGCGCACATGACGCCTACGCCGGCGATGAAGGAAGCCCAGACCGAGGCGGCCGTGGTGCGCTTCCAATAGAGCCCGTACAGGAACGGAGCCAGGAATGCGCCGGCCAGCGCGCCCCACGAGATGCCCATGAGCTGGGCGATGAAGGTTACGGAACTCTTTGCCTGAATGATGGCGAGCACCGAAGACACGACGATGAAGAAAAGCACCAGCAGGCGGATGCAGAGCAATTGGCTGCGCTCGGTAAGCCGGGCACCTTTGCGGGCCTTGGCCACGGCTGGATCGATGATGTCCAGCGTGAGCGTGGAGCCGGAAGTGAGCACCAGCGAGGAAAGGGTCGACATGGATGCCGACAGCACCAGGATGATCACCACGCCTATCATCAGGTCCGGAAGGGAAGCCAGCATGGACGGGACGATACTGTCATAAATGGGCGTACCTGCCGCCGTGTATTCGATGCTCTGGCCATAGAGACGCCCGAAACCGCCGAGGAAATAGCAGCCGCCGGCGACGATGATGGCGAAGAAGGTGGAAATGAACGTGCCCTTGCGGATGGCCGCCTCATTGCGGATGGCGTAGAACTTGCCCACCATCTGCGGCAGTCCCCAGGTACCCAGGGATGTCAGGAGCACGACACCCAGCAAATAGAGGGGCTGAGGCCCCAGGAAGGACACGAATGCGCCGTTGAGCGAGGGAGCGGCCTCCGACGGAAGATGGGACAAGCTTTCCACGGCCGCGCTGAATCCCCCGTTGCCGGCCAGCACGGATGCAATCACGGCGACGATGCCGACCAGCATGATCAGGCCCTGGATGAAATCGTTCACCGCCGTGGCCATGTAGCCGCCGACCAGCACGTAAATACCGGTCAATACGGCCATGCCCAGCACGCACCAGATGTAATCGATGTTGAAGGCCATGCTGAAAAGCCGGGACAGACCGTTGTAAAGCGAGGCGGTATAGGGAATAAGGAATATAAACACGATGACGGACGCCGCCACCTTGAGCGCCCCGCTGAAGAAACGTTTCCCGAAGAAGTCGGGCATCGTGGCGCTCTGCAGATGCTGGGTCATCAAGCGGGTCCGGCGGCCCAGGATCCTCCAGGCCAGCAGGGAGCCGATGAGGGCGTTGCCAATACCGATCCAGGTGGCGGCAAGGCCGTACTTCCAGCCGAACTGGCCGGCGTATCCGACGAAGATAACCGCCGAAAAATAAGATGTTCCGAATGCGAAAGCCGTGAGCCAGGACCCGACATTGCGTCCACCCAGCACGAAACCCTGTACGTCAGATGCGGTTCTGCGGCAATAGATGCCGACGCCGATCATTACGGCAAAGAACAGGATCAGAAGAAGTATCTTTAGTAACATGTTTCAAAGATAATTATTATTTGTAAATTAGTAGTTGTAAATCTAGCCCGAACCCAGATGTTGTTACAGATCCTTACCTTGCTCGGCTCATTGGCCATGTTCCTCTATGGCATGTCCCAGATGAGCGGCGGTCTGCAGAAAATGGCCGGAAACCGGATGCGGGTCTTCATGGCCAAGATGACATCCAACATCTTCAAATGCATCCTGACCGGCATCGTGGTGACCGCCATGGTGCAGAGTTCTACAGCGACGACCCTCTTGATCGTGAGTTTCGTCAACGCCGGCCTGCTGGCCCTGGGCAGCGCCATTGCCGTCATCATGGGCGCCAATATCGGCACGACCGTGACCGCCTGGATCTTCGCCCTGAGTTTCGGCGGCGGCAGCTGGAGCATCGCCACGATCGCCATCCCGCTGATGTTCTTCGCCTTCCTATTCCAGCGGAGCAAGAAATACGCAAACCTGGGCGAATTCCTCATGGGTTTCGCGTTCCTTTTCCTGGGCCTCTCCATCCTGAAGGAAACGTCGACGGTGCTTCTGGACAATGAAGGGGTGCGCACCTTCCTTTCCACCCTGTCCGGCTACGGGATCTGGAGCATCTTCCTGTTCATGGTGGCGGGAGCCGCCATCACCCTCATGCTGCAGAGTTCCGCGACCGCGACCGCCATCACGATGGTACTGGTGGCCCAAGGATATATTCCCTTCACGATGGCGACGGCCATGGTCCTGGGCAGCAACCTCGGAACCACGGTGACTTCCAATATTGCCGCGGCGGTGGCGAACCAGAGCGCCAAGCGCACCGCCCGGGCCCATTTCCTGTTCAACCTGTTCGGCGTTATCCTGGCCCTGATCTTCTTCAAGCCCTTCCTCAGGCTGGTGGGCCTTACCGTCGAGGCGCTCGGATTCCCCAACCCCGTTTCGATCGACTTCGCCTCTGCGGACGCTGCGACGCAGGAATCCCTCGTTGCGTCGCTCCCCTACAGCGTGGCCGTCCTCCACACGGTCTTCAATATCATCACGACCCTCATCCTCGTCTGGTTCATTCCCCAACTTGTCAAGATGGTGACCTGGATGGTCCCGAACAAGGGTGAGACGAAAGAAACCTACCGGCTGAAATACATCGGCGCCGGTAAGATCGCGACGGGCGACCTGGCCCTCAACAGCGCCAAGATGGAAGTCGTCGAGTTCGGCAGTCTGTGCCGCAGGGACCTGGGATACATCCGGAAGGCCATCAATGCGACTTCCCTGGCCGAGTTCGAGGAGGCGGACAAGAAGTTGATCCACTACGAAGAAGTGACCGACAACATCGAACGGGAAATCGCTACCTATTTGCGCGAGGTTTCCAGGAACGAGCTGAGTATCAGCGCGCTGGCCCGCATCCGGGAGCTCTACCGCGTCATCGGCGAGATGGAGTCGCTGGGCGACAGCGGAGAGACCATCGGCAAGATCATGACACGCGTCTGGGAACATGACTGCCATTTCACGGAAAACATGCTCTCGCAGCTGAATCACCTGCTCGACCTCCTGGAAGCGGCCTATGTCGCCATGGACCATAACCTCTCCACCCCACTGATCGAACTCACGGACATCCGCAACGCGGAAGAAGCGGAAGCGGCCATCAACGCGTATCGGGACACGCTTCGCAACGAGCACCTGACCAATATTGAGAAATCCTCGTATCCGTATGAGACGGGATCTTTCTATATGGATGTGATCAACTGTATAGAAAAGATGGGAGATTTCATCATCAACATTTCCCAAAGCGTTTATGGCGCCAAAACGATCTAGCCGCGGATGAATACATTCACGGAAACGATACTCGACTGGTACGGCACGTATGGACGGGACCTGCCTTGGCGCCGGACTCGGGATCCGTATGCCATCTGGCTCAGCGAGATCATCCTGCAGCAGACCCGCATCGCGCAGGGCACGGCCTACTGGGAGCGTTTCATGGATCGTTTCCCGAACGTCGAGTCACTGGCCGCGGCCGAGGAAGACGAAGTACTGCGGCTCTGGGAAGGCCTGGGCTATTACAGCCGCGCCCGCAACCTGCACGCCGCCGCCCGGCAAATCGTCTCGCTGGGGGCATTTCCGGGCTCTCTGACGGGCATCAAGGCCCTGAAAGGGATAGGAGACTATACGGCGGCCGCCATCGCCTCCATCGCCTTCGGAATCCCCGCCGCCGTCGTGGACGGCAATGTCTACCGCGTCCTGTCCCGCTACTTCGGCATTTTCACGCCCGTCGGGACGACGGCCGCCAAGAAGGAATTCACCGCCCTCGCCCAGTCGCTGCTTCCGGCCGACAGGCCGGGAGAGTTCAACCAGGGAATGATGGATTTCGGCGCGATCCAGTGCACGCCCCAATCCCCCGCCTGCCTTACCTGTCCGCTGGCCGATACGTGCAAGGCCCTGCATGAAGGTTGGACCGAAGCGCTGCCGGTCAGGAAAGCGGGGCCGGAGATACAAGACCGTCATTTCATTTATATCTATCTCCGCTGCGGCGGGAATACTGCCATCCGCCGCCGGGAAGCGGGAGACATCTGGCAGGGCCTCTGGGAGCCTTTCCAGCTGGAGCACGACGGGTCGGGAGCGGCCTTCCCGGAATGGACGGCGGAAGGCTCCTTGCGACTTCTCAAAAGCGGCGTCCGCCACCAGCTGACGCACCGCACCCTGCATACGGATTTCTATTTGTTTGAATCCGACACCCGACCCGCCCTGCCGGAGTCGTACCGATGGATCCACGAATCCGAGCTGGACCATTATGCCAAGCCGCGGCTCTTCGAGCTTCTGCTGGCGGAACTGAACAAACAAAACACCCCTGCGATATGAAAAAAGTCTTTCTACTGCTGAGCCTTTTCCTCTCCCTGACTCTTTCCGCCTGGGAGCGGGAAACTATCTGGCCCAAGGGCAAGATGCCCGACAGCCAGGACCACCAGATCGCCGCAATGACCGACGAAGTCAAGGGCGACAAGTTCAAACCCGAGAAGCACCGCGTCGCTTATCTGGAGTGGTTCGAGGCCCCGGCGCCCGAAGTGCGCAACGGAGGCTGCATGATCCTCATTTCCGGCGGCGCCTATAAGAATTGCTGCGACGTCGGTCTGATCGACCAGTGGCACAAACGGTTTACGGAGTTGGGATTCCAGTGCGTCAATTTCGTTTACCGCACGCCCCGTCCGGTCGGCATTCCGCTGTACCAGACGGCATGGGAAGACGGCCAGCGCGCCGTCCGCATGGTCCGCAGCGAAGCGGCCAAGCGCGGTTTCGATCCGGAAAAGATCGGCACCATCTCCATGTCCGCCGGCTCCCATCTCGCCTTGCTGCTGGCCACCAGTTCGCAGACGCCCGCTTATGAGCCCGTTGACGCATTGGATGAAATCCCCTGCCATATCAACTGGGCCATCGTCAACGCCCCGGCCTACGCCACCAACGACGGTGAGTTGGGCTCCCAGTCCACACGCGAAGGATACGGTACGGACGTACGGCTCAGCGAAGTGTTCAAATTCGATGAGAAGACTTGCCCGATGAGCTTGCACCACGGTGGGAAGGACGTCTATTCGCCCAATGCTTCCACCCTGGTATACAGACAGTTGCGCCGAATGGGCATTCCGGCGGAAGTGCACCTTTATCCGGACAAGGGCCACGGCGCTTTCGGTCTGGAACGGGCTGTCGAATTCATGCGCCAGATGGGCTGGGTCGGAGACCTCGGCGAAGAAGTCGCCATCATGGACCGCTGGCCCAATGATGATGCGCGCGGCGACTATAAGAAAGAAGACGTCTGGCCCGAAGGAAGGATTCCCGATTACTACGAGAAACAGTGTCTCCCCTACCTGGAATGGCATTTCCCCAAGGAGCGCAAGACCAACGCCATCCAGATCATCTATTCCGGCGGAGGATACTACGGCAATGATCCCGACGGCTTCGAAGTCGTGCCGGCCCGCCGCTTCCTCAACGAGAAAGGAATGACCGTCGTCACACTGAAATACCGCACCCCGAGGTCCAATACGCTCGCCAAGCACACATCCGCCTGGCAGGACCTGCAGCGTGCCATCCGCATCGTACGCAGCCAGGCGGCGTCCTACGGGCTTGACCCGGACCGCATCGGCATCATGGGCAGCTCGGCCGGCGGCCACCTCACCCTGATGGGCGTGACCTCTTCCCGGCACATGATCTACCATCCCATCGACGCGTTGGACAAGGTCTCCTGCAAGGTGCAGTGGGGCATCGGCATCTATCCCGCCTACGCCCTGACGGACGGAATCGACAGCAACAATGTCGACGGAGGCAACGAGGACGCCAACGTCCTTACCCCTGAATTCTCTTTCGACCTGGATACCGCGCCCATGCTCTTCGTCCACGGTGACGAGGACAAATGGGCGTCCATGAATTCCGTCAAGACCTGGGAGAAGATGCGCGCGATGGGCATCCAGAGCGAACTGCATACCCTGGCGCTGCGCCCCCACTGTTTCCAGCGCACCGCGTCTCCCGGCACGGGAAGCTACACCTACCTGGACCGGATCTGGGAGTTCATGACCGCAAAGGGATTCAATAAGTAATCTATCCGATGTCGCTGGTATCCAGAGCCTTGACGATTTGTCTGATTGCCTGCGCCGCAGCCTCCTGCCTGGGAGGACGCGCGGCGCAGGCGCAGGCTGTCGGGGCCGAAACCACCTGGCGCACGACAACCAAGGATTCGTTGCTAGCCGTGCAAGTGCTGGATGGCTTGAAATGCAGCCAGACCGATTCCGTTTCCAAGCTGACATTTATGGCCGCAGCCTGCCTTTGCGGGCAGTCCTACGTCGCCGGCACCCTGGAAGAATACCCGCAGGAGCAGCTGAGCATCTACCTGACCCGCACCGACTGCATCCTTTTCGCGGAGACCTGCCTGGCCCTGGCACGGACGGCCAAAGCCGGCGGCGGCTTCCCCGAGCTGGCGGAAGAGCTGCGGCAGAGCCGCTATCGCGACGGGCGCGTGACGGCCTATTCCGACCGCCTGCATTATACGAGCGAATGGATCCTGCAGGGCGAGCGCCGCGGCACGCTCAAAGAAATCACAGCCGAATTGGGAGGCGTCCCCTATGACCATCCCGTTTCCTACATGTCCACCCATCCGGAAGCCTATCCCCGGATGGACGACGTCGCGGCCATCCGCTCCGCCGAGGAGCGCATCAACGCCGTACCTGTCTGTATGATTCCGAAAACGAAGGTCGCCGACGCACTGCCGGAGATCCGTCCCGGCGACATCCTCTGCCTGGTGTCCGGCATCGAGGGCCTGGATATCCTTCACGTCGGGATAGCAGCCCGCAGGACGGATGGCGCGGTCTTGCTCATCCATGCCTCATCGGCGGCCGGGAAAGTGGTCGTGGACCCCTCCAAGCCGCTGGACGAATACCTGGCCGGGCGCAAGAGCGTCGTCGGCCTCCGTGTCCTGCGTCCGCTGGATTAAAGACGCGGATCAGCGGGGCGGCAACGTGCCTTTGCAGATGGCGCGGATGTAACGCTTGACGACAGCGTGGGCGGGAGTCGGCATCCCGCCGTGATCGTAGCCGTCGAATTCGTAGAGGAAGACATTGTCATTCCCGTTGAGTTTCATCATCCGCCAGAAATAGGCCTGCTCCTCATAGCGCCCGTTCATCTCCATTTCCCGATCGCCGGAAAGCACCACCATCGGCATGGGCAACCTGCGCACGTGGTACAGGGGCGCCGTGGAATCCACCAGGGGCTGCAGGGGCCCCATCCCCAAATCCTTGCGCACGTTGAAGTGCGTGATTTTCTGCGCACTGTAGGGGAATGCGCCCGCGATCCGGTCGGCATCCACGCCATATTTCTCCAGCCAACGCTTGTCCAGCACGACCATGTCCGTGAGATAGCCGCCGGCCGAATGTCCCGCCACAAAGATACGGGTCGTATCCCCGCCCCGGGCCGCGATCTCGCGAAAGGTCCAAGCCACGGCCGCAGCGGCGTCATCGATGCACTCCTGCACGGTGGCACGCGGAAGCAAGCGGTAGTTGACCGCCACGATGCCGATGCCGGCATCCTTCAATCCCTCCGGGAAACGCTTGTTTCCCCCGGTCAGGCCACCGCCATGGAACCACACGACGGTCGGGAAACCGGAATGGCCGAACGGATAATAGACGTCGAGTTTGCAACGCTCGGCGGCATATTCCCCTGCCTCGGCATGGTAAGGAATGTCCCGCTCGATGACATATACTTCATCGGATTTGTTCTGCGCGAAGGCACAGACGGAGGCCGCCAGGGCCCAGAAGACAAGGATCAGGATTCTTCTCATGGCGGATCATTGAAAGAGTCACCGGTGCGCATCCAGCCCCCGGTGCCAGAAACGGGCGGTGATATCCAGGAAACGGCGTCCCGCATGCGTTGAGACTGCCGCAGCGTCCGAGACGCGCTCCCCTTCCGAAAGCAGCCGGTAGAGCCGCTGATTGGTCGTGGGCTTGTTCAGAGGCCCCAGTTCCTCCACATACGGGCCGACCTTCACATAATCGAAAGACTCCCAAAGCAGGTCATCGACCTCCCGGCGACCGCTGTACACGGCCGCTTTCAGTCCCAAGGAGCGCACGTGGGAAGCCAGGGCGCACAGCGCTTCCGGATCCCGTCCTTCCCCGAGGAACAGGAAACAGTCCACGCCGAAATTGTCCCGCACCAGCGCATCGATGATGGCCGGCGTCAATTCCTCACCGATATCCTCCTTCAGGAAAGGAGAATGGCAGCCCGGGCAGTTACCCCGGCAGTGGGAGATCTCGACGGCCAGGGAGACCCGGTCGGGGATTTCCTCCATCACTACGGAGGTCAGTTGGGGGACGTACTTGATCATGGGGCGAAAAGACCCCCGGTCGAGCCGGGGGTGACGGCCAAAAGGGTCTGGGTGACAGTCTGAAGGATCGGGTGTCGCAGAACTATTTGTCCGTATAGTAACGGTGGTGGGCCTCCTCCTGCCGCATCTCGCTGAACGAGGACACCCGCTTGAGGTAACCGATGACGCGCGTCAGGTAATCCAGGTTGCGGCTGCCGCACTTCGGGCACACCTCCAGCGTATCCTTGCTGATGTAGCCGCAGTCGTTGCAGACCGTGTTGCGGCAGTTGAAGGTGAAGTAGTTGGTGCCGTAGTGAGCCGCCGTATTCAGCAGT
>JAEEGH010009131.1_pt1 | contig 23222 bp, 16 predicted proteins | sample 9134181 | NCBI WGS metagenome assembly JAEEGH01 (sample SAMN16246544, study PRJNA631951) | gut metagenome | biome: gut microbiome; feature: rumen; material: DP-attached | host: Bos | place: Iran: Karaj | collected 2018-10
TGGCGAAAACTACCAGAGCGGGTTCGTCGATGTATGCGACAGGCCATACGGCCAACTTGCTGAAGCCGCGACAACCGTTGGCGAGACGATGTATCAGACTCGAAGTGCCACTCCCTAGCCCCTGTTCCCTGTTCCCTGTTCCCTATTCCCTATGGTCACCCCCCGCTACACACTCAACTCCCCGGCGGTTCCATACGCCGCGCTGAAGCATCCCTTCATCGACCGCTTCGGCCAGTTCGCCCACGCCGACTGGCCGGAGAAGGTCCATGACGAAGGCGACTTCGCCGCAGACCTCGCCGCAGAACGCGCATCGCTTGGCCATGCACCGGCAGCATGGGATACATTCGGCGGCTGGCGCGACGGCCCCGCGCTTGAGGCCACCGGCGCATTCCGCACGGAGAAGGTCAATGGACGCTGGTGGCTTGTCACACCTGAAGGTCACCTCTTCTTTTCCTTCGGCGTGGACACCCTGCGCCACCAGACCGACATAGCCAACGGCCACCGCCACCCTGAATGGTATGAGACGCCCCCGCCCAAAAACGGCGGCATGGCATTCACCCACTGGAACCTCCAGCGCAAGTTCGGCAAGGCCGACTATCTCTCCGACTACTACCGCCTAATTCACGCGAGGCTCGCGTCATGGGGTTTCAACACGATTGGCCGCTGGGGCGCATGGCGCCTCCCCGCCGTCGGCCGCACGCCCTACCTTCTGGAGTTGGAGTCGCCCGCCCGAGCCCCGCGTCTTCCTGGCACGCGCATCTACGATGTTTTCCACCCCGACTTCGAAGAGCGCTTCCGCGAGGGCGTCCTCGCACAGGCGCATCGCGAGCGGGCCGTGGCCGCCGCAGTTGAAGACCCATTCTGCATCGGGCTCTCAATTGACAACGAGCTTGCGTTCGGGACGATGATCCCCGTGATGATGGCGCAGGACTTCCGCGCCTCGCCCGCGAAGAACGCCTTTTTTGAGGGCGTCCACGCCAAATATGGCTCCTTGGCCGCCATCAACGCCGCCTGGGGCACGCGACTTGCCACATGGCCGCAACTGGCCAGCCTGCCTGCGCCGCTTCCCGGCGCGGGCTTCGCCGCCGATGCCGAGGCCTTCCGCCTCGAATGGCTGCGGCGCTACTTCCGCGCCGCGCGCGCCGCCGTCAAGGAGCTTGCCCCCAAGCGCCTTTTCTTCCCGGCGGCCTTCGCGGGAATGGAGCACCCCGCAACCGCATGGGACGCGGCGGCGGAGTTCGCCGACGTCCTCATCGCCGATGTCCATCTACGCGACGCATCAGGCCTGCGGCCGCTCTGTACTCCGGCCGCGCCGGAGCGTCCGCTGCTTATTGGCACATTCACCTTCGGGTGCCTGGACCGAGGGATGTTCGCGGCAGGGCCTGTGGCTCTTCCCTCGCAGGAGGCGCGCGCCGAAGCCCTCCGCGCCTTCATGCATGGCGCACTTTCAAACCCACTGGTGGTCGGCGCCCACTGGTTCCAATACCGCGACCAGCCGCTCATTGGCCGCGACGACGGCGAGGCCTTCGCCATTGGCCTCGTCGATGTCTGCGACCGCCCCTACCGCGAAGTGATTGCGGCAGCACGCGAGATTGGGGAAATGCTTTATACGACAACCCCATAAAGGGATTGCCGCAAGTTGGCGAGGACACGACGAAAAGAAGGGATTGCCGCAAGTTGTAGCAAGGAGGAAGCAATGAAGCAGTTTGTATTTTTGATCGTGATTATCCTGTTGGGGTCCTGGCTGGCCTACCGCCACTTCGGGCAGGGAGGCTCGGCGGGTCAGGAGCAACCGGGAAATCAAGAGAAACTAGAAGACCTAGAGCGTCTAGACAGTCTAGAGCAACTAGAAGACCAGGAGCCTCTAGACAGTCCAGAGCACCTAGGCAGTCCAGAACCCCTTGACTCTACTTTGCCGTCAGCCCCGCCCTTTTCATTTGCCTCATGCACCCTCCGCGCCATCCACGGAGCAACTGTGCTGGAAGATGGCGACAACGCCGTCATCCTGCGAATGCCGAGCGCCGAGTGGTCATGCGGCCTTCGCCTAGATCCGCCAGAAGGCTCCCGCTGCTTTGACTTCTCCAAGGCGCGCTACCTTGCCGTTGATGTCGAGAACCTCGCCACCGACCGTCAGATGCGCCTCACCATGCACATCTCCAGCGGCGGCGCAGATAGCGCCGCAGCCGACCATGCCGCCGCCAATTTCACAAAGAACCTCGCCGCCAACACAGGCATCGGCCTTGACCCAGGCGAGAAGGCCACCATGCGCATTCTCCTTCCGCATCCCGCCTACGCCACGCCGGAGGGCGCCCCGGGGCCGCGCCTAGTCGATACGGAACACATCAACTGTGTCGAATTCCAGTGCCAGTGGCCCTTTGAGGACGAGTTCAAGTGGGTGGTGAACTGCCGCCTCACCAACCTGCGGCTTGAGGGCGAGCCGCTGCCATCGCCTCCGCAGGGATCCGATTTCTTTCCCTTCATCGACCGCTACGGCCAATACCGCCATTCCGACTGGCCAGCCAAGGTGCACTCCGATGACGAACTCCGCTCCGACCTTTCCCGCGAGGAGGCGAAACTCGCCGCGGCGCCGCGTCCGGCGTCGTGGGACAGGTTCGGCGGCTGGCGCGACGGCCCGCGCCTTCGCGCCACCGGCCACTTCCGCACCGCGCGGCATGGCGGACGCTGGTGGCTGGTGACACCCGAAGGCCACCTCTTCCTCTCGACGGGCATAGACGTCATCCGCGACAACGCCGACGCCTCCGATGGCACCAAGCACCCCGACTGGCACGAGACGCCCGTCCCGCCAAGCCGGATGATGGCCTACCCCGCCTGGAATCTGGCGAAGAAGTTCGGCAAGGATGACTACCTCTCCGACTACTATGCCTTCGTGCAGCGCCGGCTCTCCGCCTGGGGCATCAACACCATCGGCAACTGGAGCGCCCGCGAGCTGCTTGATTCGGCCAAGATGCCTTATGTCGTCAGCGTTCTGGAAAGGGCAAAGGGCGTGAAGCGCCATGCGAAGTTCCACATCTACGATTTTGAGGATCCTGATTTTGAGAAGAACATGCGGGTCGCCATCCGTGCCAAGTTCGCAGAGGACGCGACCCTGCGCCGCGCCGCGCGCGATCCGCTCTGCATCGGCTTCTTCATCGACAACGAACTCCAGTTCCAGAAATGGATCCCAGAAGTCGGCGAAAAGAAGGCCGAGCCATATCTGGACCTCTACTTCCGCCTCTGCAAGGAGGAACTGGAGCGGGCTGCTCCAGGCAAACTCTACCTCGGCTCGCGGTTCGTGGGCTTCCGCCAGGCGGGCGTGCTGTGGCGGACGGCCGCCAAATACTGCGACGTAGTCACCGTGAACGCCTACGCCAATTCCGTCGCCAACATCTCCGGGCGGATGTTCGAGAAGGGGCATGAGCGTCCCATCCTGCTGGGCGAGTTCCACTTCGGCTGCATGGATCGCGGCATGTTCAGGGCAAGCCTCTGTCCGGTGGGGGACCAGGCCGAGCGCGGCCGCTCATACGCGCGTTTCGTGGAAGGCGCGCTGCGCCACCCGCTGATAGTGGGCTGCCACTGGTTCCAGTGGCGCGACCAGCCTCTGATTGGGCGCGGCGATGGCGAGGCCTACCAGTGCGGCTTCGTTGATGGCTGCGACCGCCCATACCGTGAGCTTTGCGCCGCCGCGAGGCAAGTGGGAGAGAGACTTTACGGCAACCCCGTAAAGGGGTTGCCTCAAGTTGGCGAGGACACGACGGAATGAGGGGGCTCAACCCTTCAAGTAAAGTCGAAGGCGAATAGGTGGCAGTCCTTCCCGCCGCCCCAGAGGCGCTCGGGAACTAGACGCAGGGCCGTCGCTGGCGCGCCGCCGCATTGGATGGTGACGAGCCGCCTGTGGTTGTTGGCGATGCGGACAACAAGGCGCCATGCGCCGGTGGCGGCATCGAGCGCCTCCACGCGGAAGTCGCGGGTCAGCGGCGCAGGCATGGCGACCTTGGCGGCGTTGAGCGGGTAGTTGGAAGGCGTGTTGAACTTGTTTGCGCCAAGGCGGTTCAAATCGCTGTCGAAGACAATGCGGATTGAGGAAACCTGACGCGGGGCGTCGAAGGTCAGGTTGAGAGCGGTGCCAATGGGAATTGTTGCGCCGTTGTCGGCATCGCCCACTGGGCGGTCGATCCCATTGAGGAGAGGCGCAGTCTGAAGGACTGCGCCGACAGGACGGGTGCCGGCGGGAAGTTCAAGCGAGAGAGTCGCCTTGCGTGCGGCTTCGGGAATGGCGCGGGTGGCGCCGGGGATATAGCAGTCGTCTTCGAGGAGGGCCTGGCGCAGTTCCCCGATGTGGCTTTCGTAGATGCCGCGCGGGGTGGTGCCGTGGCGGGCGGCAATGGCCGCCGCTGTGCCGACGGCCTGGCCGACTACGCCGCATGTGCACATGACGCGAGTCGATGAAAGCGCGGCGTGGGAGACGCTGATGTTGCGTCCGGCGAAGAACAGGTTCCCGACGTTGCGCGAGTAGAGGCAGCGGTAGGGAATCTGGTAGGGGGTGTCGATTTTTATAGAGATGTTGGAGGGAGTTGTTCCCTCGAAGCCGTGCGGGTCGTGGTCGTCGAGCGGCCATCCGCCGTAGGCAACGGCGTCGGGGAATTCGCGGCGCTCTACGAGGTCGTTCTGTGTGAGGATGACGTCGCCGAGGCAGCGGCGGCTCTCGCGCTTGCCGGGGAGGAAGCCGAGCCAGTCAAGCGCCCAGTTTGCCGCGCCGTGGTCGCCGTCGTTCTTGTAGTAGTCCCAGAGCCCGAGGGCGGTGGCGACGAGGTCGTCGCGGACGCGCTCGGTGTCGGCGATGGAGTCGCCCATGCCGCCGAGTTCAAGCCACCAGTAGTTGTTGCCAGGGTCGAAGTTGCGGATTCGATCCTTGAGGCCGGCGCCGCCGGGGAAGCGGCGCGCCCAGGGCAGGGGGGTGAATGGCTGCGGCGAGGCGCATTCGCGCGCCTGGATGAGGCAGCTCATCCCCATTGTGTGGGAGTCGGATTCGTCATGGGCAAGCGACTCGCCGAACTCGGCGCGGGCCTCGCGACCGATGCGGAAGTCGGCGCCGGCGAGTGGCGCGAGGACGCTGTCGCCCGAGCAGTCGGCAAAGAGTTTGGCGCGGACTACCTTCCAGCTCTGGGTCGTCGTCTGCCAGCCGGTGACGGACACGATGCGGTTGCCATCCACCTCGGCGGAGCAGCATGAGCAGTTGAGAATCGCGTTGATGCGCGACTCCTTGCGGACTGCGCCGTAGAGGACCGCGTCCCAGAGGGAGTAGTTGCGCGAGGGGTTGAAGAACAGGTTGTCGAGCTGGAGCTCCTCGACGATGCCCGTCTCGTGGAGGTTCTTGCCGACGCAGCCGCAGAGCCACATCCTGACCTCAGACGAGGCGTTGCCGCCGAACACCGGGCGGTCGTGGATGAGGGCCACAGAGGCTCCTCGGCGCGCGGCCGCAATGGCCGCGCAGATGCCGGCGATGCCGCCGCCGACGACGCAGAAATCAACATTGATGGTTTCTGTTGCAAAGGGTGTCTTTCCCATGATTACCTCTACATTAATAATACCAGAAATCGCCGCTTCGCGGCATGTGGAATGGTTTTCTTTTTTTTGCCAATCACGCGCCGTCGCCGCGTTTTTGCTAGAATATGCGCGGTGGAAAAACAATGAACATAGAAAAGCAACTCAACGGCAACGCGCTCACGCTGAAAGTGGGCGGCCGACTCGACACCAACACCGCGCCCGATCTCGAGGCCGAACTCAAACTCGACGGAATAATGGAAGTCAACTTCGATTTCGCCGAGCTTGAATACATCTCATCCGCCGGCCTGCGCATCCTGATGACTGCGCAGAAGGCGATGATGGCCTGTGGCGGCAAGATGACAGTCGCCCATCCGAATCCCACAGTGCAGAGCGTCTTTGACATTACCGGAATGAGCTCGATCTTTACGATTGTCTAACCGTGAAACGAAGCATAGTCCTCTTCGGCGCTGCGCTAGCGGCGTTGATTGCGGCCGCCGAGGCACCGCTAGTCCTTGTGACGACAACCGACACCCCGCCATACTCCTACCGCGACGAGGCGACGGGGGAGGTCGTTGGCCTTGAAATCGACATTGCCCGGGAGGCGGCCGCCAAACTTGGCCGGGAACTTGAGATCCGCCGGGCAAAGTTCCCTGAGCTGCTGCCTATGGTCAGCACCGGGGAAGCCGACCTGGCCGCCTCCGGCATAACGATTACGGAAGGCCGCCGCCAGACGGTTGATTTCACCATCCCATACGCGGTCGAGGGCGGGATGTTCCTCTACCGAGCCGGCGAACCCATGCCGACGATGATCCTTGCCGAGCAGATGCGCGTTGCCACGATGGACGCCTCCACCTACGACTTCTACCTCTGCGCGCACAACATCGATTCAATCCGCTACGGCTATTTCTCTCAGGCCGTCGAGGATTTGAAAGCCGGGCTGGTGGACACTGTCTTCTACGACAGCTGCTCGGTGAAACTGATTGCGGAAAAATCCGACGGCAAGCTCGCTGCCTCCCGCCTTGAGACGCGGGAGAACTTCGGCATTGCGGTGAAGAAGGGGAACGCGCAGCTAAAGGCGGCGCTTGACGAGGCAATCGAGGCAAGGAGGGCCGGACAATGACCTCGGCGCAGAAGAAACTGTCGTGGCGCCTTGTCGGCGCGGTCGCGGGCGCATTCGTCGCCTCCATGATTCTCACGTGGCTGCTCCACGAGCACATGACAAAGCGCGATATGCACCGCCTATTCGACAATGTGTTCAACGACGTGGCCGTCGATATCCGCGAGCGCGTTGACGGGCGGATGTTCCGCCAGGCGATGGCCCTGCGCGACAAGATTTACGAGATGCGCGAGGAGGCGTGGTGGAACGATCCAGACGAGTCGTGCCGCCGCCTTCGCGCACTTGCCGACGACCTCCGCGTTGACGAGATAACGATCGCCGACGCGGACGGGACGCTCTCGCACAGCGCCCGCCGCTCCTCGGTCGGGGCGTTCAATTTCCGCACCGCGACCGGGCAGGCGCGGGAGTTCGCGGCGCTGCTCGACGACAAATACGAGCTTTCGCAGCCGCTGCTGCCCAACACGCTCTATGGCGAGATGGTCAAGTACGTGGGGGTCTGGATGCCCGACGGGGGCTTCGTGCAGGTCGGCGCCCAGGAGCCGACAGTCCGCCACCTCGCGCGGACAGCCGTCACCGGGCTGACGCACGGCTGGCATGTGACCGGCGACGACGGCGGAATATACATCACCACCGGCAACGGCACCATCATCTCGCACCCCGAGGCGGGACACGAAGGGGGCCAGTGGCAGGATCCCGGCAAAGACTTCTATTGCGAGAAGCGCATGATCGAGGGCTTCCCGGTTTACATCGTCATCCCAAGGCACACGGCGGTGGTCGAGAGGCGCGTTCTCGTGGCGACCTCGGCGTTTCTGAACGGCATGGCGCTCATCCTGGCCTCGGTCCTCGTCGGCATCGTGATTGCAGGCTATGTCAAGGGCCATCTTGCGGCGCAGAGGGCAAAGGAGATGGCGATGGCCGCAGACATCCAGGAAAGCGCCATCCCGCGCACCTTCCCGCCATTCTCGGAGGAGCGGCGAATGGACATCTTCGCGGACATGAACACCGCGAAGGACGTGGGCGGCGACTTCTACGACTTCTTCTTCTCCGCGCCGAACAAGTTCACGTTCCTGATTGCCGACGTAAGCGGTAAGGGCGTGCCGGCCGCGCTCTTCATGATGCGCGCAAAGGCGTCGATAAAGGGCGTCTCGCAGACTGGCCGCCCGCTGGCGGAAGTCGTGGCCGAGGCAAACGACTCGCTCAGCCGGGACAACGGCGCCAACATGTTCGTCACGGCCTGGGTCGGCGAACTCGATCTTGAAACCGGCGTGGTGACATTCGTCAACGCCGGACACAATCCGCCCATACTCATCTCGTGCAAGCCCGGTGCCGATGGTCGCCGGACAAGCTACCTGCGCACCAAGCCGGGTCTTGTCCTTGGCATGATGCCTGGAATGAAATACCGCTGCGAGACGCTTCAGCTTTCGCCCGGGGACGCGATATACCTCTACACCGACGGCATCACCGAACAGCCGGACGCTCAAAATAAACTCTTTGGCGAGGAGCGGCTTGAGAGCGCGATCGCCGGGATGATTGCGAACGGGATGCCTCTCTTTGAAGGCGCCCGTTCCGGCCTGCTTAGCGCGATCATGGCCTGCGTGGAGGCTCATGGACTCGGCGTGGAGCAGGCGGATGACTGCACGCAGCTTATAATCCGGTTCAACGGCTCGCGGCGCGGAGCAACGCGCACCTTCCCGCCGACCCAGGACGGCATCGCCGACGCAAGCGATTTTTTAGACGAGGTAATGGGGAACGGGGAACGGGGAACAGTTAACGGGGAACAGGGAATAGGTAACGGGAAACAACTTCCCCAGCTCCACATCATCCTCGATGAAATATGCTCGAACATCGTCAAGCACTCAGGGGCAACCGAATTCAGCGTGGAAATCGGGCAGCTTGAGAACCAGGACGGCGTGAAGATTGTCTTTTACGATAACGGCACGCCCTACGACCCGCTCGCCCACACCGACCCCGACACGTCTCTTGGTGCCGCCGAGCGTCCCATCGGTGGCCTGGGAATCCTGATGGTGAAGAAGATGTCCTCGTCCATCTCCTATTCCCGCACAGGCGACCGCAATGTCCTGACAGTCGAACTGGCATCCGGCGGCTCCGGCAAGTAGAAGCCAGTTGCTAAACTGCGCGTTTTTTTGTATCATGCGTGTTAGGAAATTCAGAAGCAGAGGGCAATGTTCACGGGTCTGATAGAAAAAGTCGGGACGCTGGAGGGTCGCCGCCGCAATGGCGGCGGCTGGCGCCTTGCCGTAGGCGCGCCCTTTTCCGATGACGACCCGCTTGCGATAGGAGAGAGCGTGGCGGTGCAGGGCACATGCCTCACAGTCGCCGCCCTTTCCCCGAATGGTTTTGAAGCCGACCTCCTCGACGAAACCCTGCGGCGCACGGCGCTTGGCTCTTTGGCGATAGGCTCGCCGCTGAATCTCGAACGCGCCATGCGCGCCGACGGCCGCTTCGGAGGCCACATCGTGCAGGGGCATGTGGACGAGGTCGGCGTTGTCGCGGAGGTCGCGCCAGCAGGCCGAGACCGCGTCATCCGCATTTCATGCACCCCCGGCTTCGCGCGCATCTGCGTGGAAAAGGGATCCGTCGCCATAGACGGCGTGAGCCTCACCCTTACCGAGGTCGGCGACGCAACGATTGCCGTGAATGTCATCCCGCACACGCTGAAAGCCACGAGCCTTGACCGTCTCGCAGCCGGTTCGCCTGTGAACCTCGAGGCCGACGTCATCGGCAAATACGTGGCGCGGATTCTCTCTCGACCTGCCTCTGGTGGCGGCCTCACGGAGGAGTCTTTGAGAAAGGCAGGGTTCTATGGTTGACCGCCACAAGGAGAAGTTCGTTGGGGCGCATGTCTCCACCGCCGGGGGCATCTACAACGCGCCACTGAACGCCGCCGCCATCAGAGCCAGTGCATTCGCCCTGTTCGTCAAGTCGCAGAGGATGTGGACTGCGCCGAAAATCGGCGACGCCTCTGTCAAGGCCTTTGCCGCCAACTTGGCCAAGTCAGGCATTGAGCCGCGCTACATTTTGCCCCATGCTGGATACCTGGTCAACCTGGCTTCGCCAATGGACGATGCGCGCGAAAAGTCCATCGAGTCGCTCGTGAGCGAGATGGAGAAGTGCCGCCAGCTATCGCTCACTATGATCAACGTCCACCCCGGCAGCTACGTCAAAATCGGAACGCCTGAGGAGGCCTGCCTGCGCGTCGCGGACAGCATCGACAAGGTCCTGGCGGCCGTTCCGGACGTGGACATCGTCCTGGAGAACACGGCGGGGCAGGGGTCCTATTTGGGTTCGCGCTTCGAGGAGCTGGCGCTCATCATCGAGCATGTCGCCGACAAATCCCGCGTGGGCGTCTGCATCGACACCGCCCATGCCTACGGCGCCGGATTCGATATTGCGAACCCCGACGGCTTCCGCCGCGCCTTCGCCGATTTCGACAGCATCGTCGGCTTCGGGCGGCTGCGCGGAATGCACCTCAACGACACCAAGATGGAATGCGGCTCGCATACCGATAGGCATGCCCAAATTGGCGAGGGCCAACTGGGCTGGCAGACTTTTAAAAGAATCATGGACGACTCCCGCTTCGACGGCATACCGCTCGTGCTGGAGACGCCCGACGAGGCCAAATGGGCCGATGAGATAAGGAGACTGAAGGAACTATGAAACGCATAGCAGTAATTGGAGCAGGTCCCGCTGGAATAGAGGCGGCGATGTCCGCGCGCAAGGCCGGTGCAGAGGCAGTGGCGCTCTTCTCCCGCGAGAGCATCCCCCCGTACGGGCGGCCCTCGCTCCCGGCAGTGGCATTTTCCGGCCGCGACGACAACCCGCCGCCGCTCCACCCTGTAGAGTGGTATGCGAAGAACGGCATCGAGCTGAGGCTCGACACGGCCGTCACCGGCATCGACCTGGAGAACCACCTCCTCAAGACGCTCGACGGCGAGGAGCTCTTCGACGCCTTCGTCCTGGCTGGCGGCGCCAACCCGCTGAAGCCCATCATCCCGGGACTCATGGCCTCGCCATCGCTCTATACGCTTTGGTCGGCGGAGGACGCCCGCAAGATCGCGCGCCACTGCAAGCGCGGCCAGACCATCGCCATCATCGGCGGCGGCCTGATTGGCGTCGAGTCCGCATTGCGTGCCACTAAGGCCGGCAAGAAGGCCATCATTGTCGAGAAAGGCCCGCGCCTGCTGCGTCCGCTTCTCGACGAGCCGGCTGAGAAGATTCTCCGCAAGCGCGTGACCGATGCGGGCGTCGAGGTCATTACCGACGCCTCGGTGACTGGCGCGTCGCAGGTCGCCTCCAAGGTCTGCCTGCGCCTCGCCGGCGCGAAGTCCACGCTTGACGTCGATATGGTCATCCTCTCCGTCGGCTCCAAGGCAAACCTCTCGCTGGCGCAGTCCGCGGGCCTTTCCACCGACCGTGGCATTTGCGTGGATGAGACGCTCCAGACGAGCGCCCCCGACGTCTATGCCGCCGGCGACTGCGTCCAGTTCGGTGCAATCACGCGCTCCTCGGTAATGGCCGCGATAGAGCAGGGGAGGATTGCCGGACGCAACGCCGTGATCGCCTCCGAAACAACCGAACCATCCATTTATACGCCGAAGCAATTCCCCACGCGCATGACATGCGAAGGCATAACCATCTGCGCATGGGGCCAGACCGCCGAGCAGAACTCCTACGCCACCCTTGCCAAGGTGACTGGCGGGAAGCCGCCGGCAGGCTCGGCTCGCTTCAAAGTCGTGCGCGGCGACGGAGTGGTGGTCGGCGTGCAGATGGTCGGGACGGACCTCGGCTTCAACGACCTTATAGCAAAATAGTTTTTTGAATCTTGAATCTTGAATCTGTAATTTGAAATCTGAAATTTGAAATTTGGAATCCAAGATTTGAGATTTGAGATTCAAGATTCGAGTGTGAAATAGGCGCGTCAGCGCAAAACTTCCAAGCATCTTCGATGAACCTCACTCAGAAAATCCTTTCCGCGCACCGCGTCGCCGGCGGCACGAACCCCGGCGAGGAGGTCGCAATCCGCATTGACCAGTGCCTCACACAGGACGCCACCGGCACAATGGCCTACCTCCAGTTCGAGAGCATGGGCCTTGACCGCGTCCGCGCCGAACTGGCCGTAAGCTACGTCGATCACAACACCGTCCAGGTTGGGTTTGAGAACGCCGACGACCACGACTATCTCCAGTCGGTGGCGCGGCGCTATGGCGTGATCTACTCAAAGCCCGGCAACGGCATCTGCCACCAGCTTCACCTTGAGCGCTTCGGCATTCCGGGCAAGACGCTGATTGGCTCCGATTCCCACACGCCCACAGGCGGCGGCATCGGCATGTTCGCCATGGGCGCTGGCGGCATCGACGTGGCCGTGGCGATGGGCGGCGGCCCCTTCCACATCGCCTGGCCGCGCACCATCGGCGTCCGCCTCACCGGCGCGCTCCGCCCCGGTGTGTCCGCCAAGGACGTAATCCTGAAGGTCCTTGAGCGCTACGGCACCAAGGGCAACGTCGGCAAGGTCGTCGAATACTTCGGCCCCGGCGTGGCCACGCTCGACGTCCCATCCCGCGCCACAATCTGCAACATGGGCGCGGAACTTGGAGTCACAACCTCCCTCTTCCCATCCGATGACGTGACCCGCGCCTTCCTGGAGGCCCAGGGCCGTGGCGCCGACTTCGTCCCGCTCGCGCCGGACGCTGACGCCACCTACGATGAGATTTTCGACATCGACCTCTCCGCTCTCGAGCCGCTTGCCGCCGCGCCGCACTCTCCGGGCAACGTTGTCACGGTCGCGTCGCTGGCCGGGATGAAGGTCAACCAGGTGATGATCGGCTCCTGCACCAATTCGTCATACCGCGACATCAAGACAGTCGCGAAGATGCTCGAAGGCAAGCGCGTCGCGGCCGATGTCGAAGTCGGCATCGCGTGCGGCTCGCGCCAGGTTTTCCGGATGCTCGCCGACGAAGGTCTGCTATCCACGCTCATCGCCTCCGGCTGCAGGATCCTCGAGAATGCCTGCGGCTTCTGCATTGGCGCGCACATGTCGCCATCCACCAACGCCGTCAGCCTCCGCACGAACAACCGCAATTTCGAGGCGCGCTCCGGCACGAAGAGCGCGCAGGTCTATCTGGTCAGCCCCGAGACTGCCGCGGCGTCGGCCCTCGCCGGCGCATTCGCGGACCCGCGCCCGCTGGCGCCGCAGCCTGTCTCGCTCCCGGAGCGCTTCACCCTCGACGACTCGATGTTCCTCTACCGCGATACCGCCGGCGTCGGTGTCCCCGGCGCGGAAATCGTGCGCGGCCCGAACATCGGCGAAGTTCCGAAAGGCACGCCGCTGCCGGATGACCTCGCGGCAGTGGCCACAATCAAGGTCGGCGACAAGATCACGACCGACCACATCATGCCGGCCGGAGCCCGCCTGAAGTTCCGCTCCAACGTTCCGCTCTACGCGCACTACGTCTTTGAGCCCGTTGACGCGACCTTCCACGACCGCGCCCTCGCCAACAAGGGCGATGGCCTCGCCAACGTAATCGTGGCGGGGGAGAGCTACGGGCAGGGGTCAAGCCGCGAGCACGCGGCCATGTGCCCGATGTTCCTGGGTGTCCGCCTCGTCGTGGCGAAGTCCATTGAGCGCATCCACAAGGCAAACCTCGTGAACTTCGGCATCGTGCCGTGCATCTTCTCGGACCCGGCCGACTACGACCGCGTGGCGCAGGGCGACCGCATCGTGGCGCACGGCCTGCGCGCGGCCATAGAGGGCGACACCGCCATCACGCTGCGCGACGAGACAAAGGACTTTGACTTCGTTGTCACGGCCAACCTCTCCGAACGCGAGCGCAAGGCCATCCTCGCCGGCGGACTTCTCGCAACCTTGTGACCACCCGCCGCCTGATTCAGGATGATGGAAAAAGAAGGGATGCTCCCTTCAACGGCATCCTGTATTTGCATTCGAAGCACTTTGAAGCGCGGAGTGTCGCCGCCGAGATGGCGGGAGTGCGTCGCCATGCCGCATCGCATGGGTGGAAGGTCCTTGAGGTGACAATAGATGAGGCGCAGTTGATCTCCGCCCTGCGTGAGACGCTGCGCCGCCTCCATCCGCTTGGATGTGTTGTGAACTCTGGCGGCCGCCTGAACCCTTCGCCGCGCCTGTTTGGGAAAATTCCCGTTGTATATGTCGATCCATCGCGGGAACTGTGCCGGCAGGGCGTCGCGCGCGTTGTGATGGACAACGCGGAAATCGCACGCTTCGCCTTTCGCGAACTGATGTCGGGCAATCCGGAGGCGCTCGCCTTCATTGGCGGCCGCTGGAACCGCCTCTGGTCTCGGGAGCGCGGTTCGGCCTTTGCGGCATTGGCCAGAGAGGCCAAGCTGCCCTTCTTCCATTTCCAGTATCGCAGGGAGTCGGATGCGGAGCGCGGTTCGCGCCTACACGACTTCGTGCGTGGACTGCCGCCTCGCTGCGGCGTATTCTGCGCCACCGACCTCACCGCCGCCGACGTGTCCGGATTCGCCATCGAGGAACATCGCCGCGTCCCGCATGATCTCACCTTCGTCGGGGTAAACGACATCGAGCAGAAGTGGAAGCCACCTGCGCCATCTGTGACTAGCGTCCGGCTTGACTTCGAGCGCTTCGGCTACGAGGCCGCAAAGATGCTGGGGAATATCTTGGCCACTTCCGTTTCCGTTGGCCCGCTGATGGTGACGCGGCGTGACTCCACGCGCGGTAGAGGCCGACGCGAGCCGAGTGTCGCCAAGGCCGTTGAGATGATTCGCACCGAGGCGTGTGACGGCCTCACGGCGGAAAAACTCGCCGCGCGTTTCCCTGGCACCCGCCGCCTCTTTGACCTACGCTTTCGCGAGGCGATGGGCCATTCGGTTCTTGACGAGATATTGCATGTCCGCCTGGAGCGAGTGCTGTCGCTTCTCGCGCGCCCAGCCGTGCCCATAGGCGCGATCTACTTCCAATGCGGCTTTCGTTCGGAAATCGCCCTCCACAAACTGTTCACTCGCCGATATGGCGTCTCGATGCGCCAATGGCGGAAGGAACACGCGAAATAATATTTTTCCAAATTGTATAACTTTTGGGTTTGCCAGTGGTGTATAATAATTGGCATCCGCGAGGTCGTGTGACCTGCGGGCCATGCCGACAACAATAAACTTAACCAGGATCAACACCATGAAGAAACTCGTCATCGCGCTCTGCGCCCTCGCCGCCGCATCCGTCCAAGCCGGCGTCAAATACTGGGACAATCCGGCCTTCAAGGCATACGACGCCGACAACTACGTGCAGGACGGCCTCGTCCTCCACTATGACGGCATCCGCAATGTCGGCCTCAACCAGCCGCACTCGACCACCGCCACAACGTGGGTGAACCTCGCCAACCCCGGCACCCAGGATTTGACGAAGGGCGGCACCGGCAAGAACTCCAGATGGCTTGACGACGGATACTTCTTTGACGGCACGAACTGGTTCGGGAACACCGGCCTGACGATTGCCTCCCCCTACGAGACGGAATGCCTTGTCGATGCCAACTGTTCCGACCATGTTGCAAAGAAGAACATCGGGTATGTGTTCTTCCCGGTGGGCGACAGCAACCACAACTGGGAAAAATGGTCGCTCGCCATTCGCAATTCAACCACCGACGGCGTTTGGTTCAATACGCACTACTACACCTCGGACCGTCCGAAAATCAAGAACACCGACGCCTTCACTTTCCTCACGATGATCGCCAACGGCACATACGCGGCGATTTTCAGCGGGCTCACCGAACCGACGGGGGCCACGGGACGCTACGGCCTCAAGAGCGGGACAACGTCGATCGGCTCGTTCACGTCCGACGGCTGGGGAATCGGCGGCAACCCCAGCGGCGGCACGCAGCAGCTGATCGGGACCATCAAAAGCTTCCGCCACTACAGCCGGGTCCTGTCGCTTGAGGAACGCGCATGGAACCGCGCCGTTGACAACTATCGCTTCTTCGGCAAGCTTGTTTCCGCGATTCCCGTGACGAATGCGGTGATCGCCTCGGCGGTTGCCAACGTTTCGGGCAACGAGAAGGCCGGTGCCTATGCGGTCGATGCCAGCGGCTATACCTTCTCCGCCCCTGCTTCGAAGACGGTTGATGGACGTGCCTACACCTGCACGGGCTACACGCTCGAAGCATGGGACGATGCCACCGGCGACTGGGGCGCCCCGGAAGACCACAGCGGCTCCCTGTCCTGCGCCGTGACGGAAACGTCGCGGGTTCGCATCACCTGGCAGTGGACGGCCGGCGACGGCATCGTGACGCGCTACACGACCGCCGACTATGTGCAGTACGGCCTTCTCCTCCACTACGACGGCATCCGCAACCTCGGCGCCGACCAGCCGCATAGTAGTAACATGACCGCATGGAAGAACCTCGCCCCTGCCGGCGGCTGGGACATGACCTTCCACGCCAAGAGCGGGGTCACGAAGCCCGGCGAATGGCGCGCCGACGGCTACCGCTTCGAGCAGCAGTCCTGGTTCACTCCAGGCGTCGCTTTCACGCTGCCTTCCAATCAGACCGTCCAAATTGCCGTCGAGGCCAACGGCCTGGACCAGGAGGCCTACCGCAACAATTCGAACCAAATCGTCAACGAGTCCTACCTCTGGTATAACACCGGAGCGTTCACCAATGCTGGCTCCATTTCCCTGCGGCGCGACAACAACGCCACGGGAAACGAGTTCTTCGACTGGACGACGCACGGCTACAGCACGGCCACCGGAAACGCCGCCGCCCGGCCCGCCGCCTGCCAGCCGAACGGAACCCCGCTTCGCTATGTGACCACGGTCCTCGCTGACGACTACACGGCCGCGTTCCTTGGCACGTCGATTCCCACGACGATATCTTCAAGCCGCTGGGTCACATACGCCGTGCGCATGGCCCTCACCTCCACGCCTCAAGTTCAGACGGCCAGCGGCAATGGCTTCTACATCGGTGGACTTGCTGACAATACATTGCGGAAGTTCCGCGGCACGATTCACAACTTCCGCTTCTACAACCGCGTCCTCACTGACGCGGAGCTGGCGCTGAACCGCGTCATTGACGACTACCGCTTCCACGGCGTCATGCCCGTGACGAACGTCATCGTCGCCTCCTCGCACTCCTTGCTTGCTGGCAACGAGGCGAACGGCAACTACGAAATCTCCGGCTCCTACACGTTCAGCGCGTCCGCGGAGACGCGGACGGACTCCCGCGGATTCTCCTACGACTTCAAGGGCTACACGCTCGAAGCCTGGGACGCCGCCGCGCAGAAGTGGGGCGAACCCGTTTTGCACGAAAGCGAAAACGCCTTCGCCTACGCCGTCGCCACCTCCCCCGCCAAGGTCCGCCTCACCTGGGTCTGGGAGGCGTCCGGCAACCTCCGCACCGCCGCCGACTACGGCCTTTCCGACTACGTTTCCTCCGGCCTCATCCTGCACTACGACGGCATCAAGAACATCGGCGAGGAAAGCGCGGATGTCTCGAACCCGACATCCGCGTGGTCCAGGGCGTGGGCGAACCTCGTCGATCCCGGAACGTTCACCCTCTCGCGCCAAGACAAGAAGACGGGAAAAACGACGACAGGAGCCGGCGCCTGGGATGCCGACGGCTTCGCCTTCGTGAACCTCAACGCCACAACCGGCAGCTGGTTCCAGTGCAATACTCCGCTCCATCTTCCCCCGGCCCATACCTTCCAGTTCCTTGCCGATGCCAGGGTCGCCGAACAGCACAATACGGACTGCACCTACCTGATGTTCAACGAAACATGGCAGAAGTCGTCTCTCGCCATTCGCACGAAGAGCGACTACAGCTACGCCCTCTACTACGTCCCGGACACGACGGTCGGCGACAGTTCTGGCTACTCGCGGCCGAAGCTCCTCGACACCGGGGACGCAAACTCCAAATACACATACGCGACCGCCATGATCGACGGCAGGAAGGCGATGATCTTCGCGGGGACGGATTATCCGACGGACAACCCCAACTTGAAAACCTCGCCGAACGCCGCCACGGCCCAGACGCTCACCAAGATCCGCATCGGCGGTGGAAATGCGGGGGACGGAACGCAGGACTTCACAGGGAAGATCAAGAACGTCCGCTACTATGACCGCATCCTCACGCCGGAGGAAATGAGGCGCAACCGCCAGGTCGATAGCGCCCGCTACTTCGGCGAACTGGCCTTCACGAACGTCGTGGTGGCCGTGGGAGAAGGTCTCGATGTCACCGCCACGCCTGCCCCCGGCGCATACGCCGTCGAGGGCACCTACACCTTCTCTGTTGAAGCGGGCAACGACGCCCCTAATGGCTACAAGCTGGAGGAGTGGGATGGAACGCAGTGGTCGAACGCGCAGGTCGTCGAGTCGCTTTCCTACACCTACGACGCCGCGACAAGCCCCGCCATGGTGCGCGTCACCTGGCGCAAGGTCAACCCCTTCGTGCTGATGATGAGGTAGGGATGGTTTTCCTCCTCATCAAGGGTGACATGTTTGTCGCGGAGGCTGGAGAATTGGTAGAATAGATGGACTTAAAAACCGCCATCTGTTTTGCCATGTCATCACTTCACGATATTTCCTGGGCCGACTATTCGGCTCTGTCCATTGAGGGCAAGGTCCCGCTGCTGGCGCGGCCGGACGGCATGCCCTTCCACACGCTCTTTGCGCAGCAGTTCGGACGCAAGGAGCTTGACCGCATCTGCGACCTCGCCACGAAGATCCGCTTCATCGCGAAGAGCCGCGACGGCATGGACTTCCTCCAGGGCCTGCTGTCGCACAAGCGCGCGATGATCTACTTCACGCAGCCCTCCAGCCGCACTTTCCTTTCTTTCTTGAGCGCCTGCCAGATACTTGGCATCAAGACCGGGGAAGTGCGCGACGCCGCCGTGTCAAGCGAATTCAAGGGCGAGAGCCGCGAGGACTCCATCCGCACCTTCAGCTCCTACTTCGACCTCATCATCATGCGCACGCAGGAGAAGGGGCTTGCGGAGCGGATGGCGCACGCCCTCTCGCAATCGGACCGCCCCGTTCCCATAATCAACGCGGGCTCCGGCAAGGACCAGCATCCAACGCAGGCGCTGCTCGACATCTACACGCTCAACCGCTCCTTCGAGAAAAAGGGCGGCCTGGCGAACCGCACTGTCATGTATGTGGGCGACCTCGCGCGCGGCCGCACGGTGCGCTCCCTCTCAAACCTCCTAACCAACTACGAGGGCATGCGCCATGTGTTCGTGGCGCCGCCGCAACTCCAGATAGGCGACGACATCGTGGCCATGCTAAAGGCGCGTGGCAACGAGGTTGTGCTCTCCGATGACATGCGCGCCTGGCTGCCGCGCGTCGATGCCGTTTACATGACGCGCATCCAGGACGAATGGGACGCCACTAAGGGCGAGAGCGCACGCATAGACACTTCGCGCTTCAAGATAGGCGCTGCGGAAATGGCGCTGATGGGCGCCAACGCGATACTAATGCACCCGCTGCCGCGCCGCGACGAGATTTCAACGGACTGTGATTCCGACCCCCGCGCCAAATACTGGCGCCAGATGCGCAACGGGATGTGGGTGCGGACGGCTTTGATCGCCGCCACGTTTGACTGTGACGACATGATTCTCGCCTGGCGTTCACGCCAGTAGGGAAATATGATATAATGATTTTTAATTGCATAATGCAATTTTAAGGAGAACACTATGCCAAAGGAATTCAAATTCGAAATCAAGAAGACCCTGTGCGTCCTCTCTGAAGGTTCAAAGAACTGGACGAAGGAACTCAACATCGTTTCGTGGAACGATGGCGAGCCCAAGTATGATCTTCGCGATTGGTCGCCAGACCATGAGAAGATGGGCAAGGGCATTACCCTGAGCGCCGAAGAGCTGGTCGCGCTGAAGGGCTGCCTCAACTCAATCGAACTCTAGTAGGCCGCTGGCCGGGCCGGGACGGTTTGCCCCGGCTGTTCCTCTGGGCGCGGGAACGGCGATTCCCGCGTGTCGTTCTTCCTTTATATGCAAAAGCTTCAGCGCACCTATTGGAATGGGCTCTCCGCGGAATACCAGCGCGTGATGAGCATCTCGCTTGAAGACTTCCATTACGGTCCGCAGATTCCTGGCGATTCGCGCCTGCGCATCCTGCCTCCGCTGCATCGTGGAATGCGCGCCTTGGAGTTGGGCTGCGGCGCCGCGCAGAACTCCATATTCCTCGCAAGGCACGGCCTAGACTGCACGGCCATGGACATATCCCGCGGGCAACTGGACGCCGCGCGTAGGCTCGTCGCTGCGGAGGGCGTTGAAATAACTCTCCGCAACGCGCCAATAGAGCGCTTTGCGGAGAAGGTCGATGGACTCTTCGACTTGATTCACTCCTCGCATGCCTTCGAGTTCATCGAGGATCCCGGCGCTACAATCATGCAGTGCGCAAAATTCCTGAAGCCAGGCGGGTCGCTTGTAATCTCCACAGTCCATCCGCTCTACAACGGCGACTGGGAGGAGAACATCGACGAAGATGGCAACGTCTGCGGCATGGGGCTCTTTCTCCCGCACTACTTCTCGCCGCCAGACGACGTGCGCACCAAGGACGGGCGCGTCGAGGTGATTTCACGCGCCTATCCAGTCTCTTCATGGTTCGACTGGTTCCGCGCCGCAGGGCTTGAGGTCACGGCTCTTAGCGAGCCCGCCGAGCAGAGTGACGGCACTCCGCCCTACACCAGCCCTGACTGGGCCGACAACGAAGGTGAACTGGCCGCAATCCCCGGGACGCTGATTGTCGCGGGGAAGGCGGCTGGGCGCTAATGGCGGACAAATGGGGCGCTAGGCTTTTTGCGCCTGCTGCTCCTTGGCGGAATCCTTGAAGGAGACGCCGCGCGGCTTCGCCACGATTTCTCCGATAATCGAAGGCTGGACCTTGGCCTTGCGGAGAATGGCCATGGCCTCCTGGGCCTTCCTGCGGTCAACGATGACGACGAAGCCAATGCCCATGTTGAAGACGCGGTACATCTCGTCGTGATCGACCTTGCCGACCTTCTCGATGAAGTCGAAAATCGGCGGGACCTTCCAAGTGGAGCGGTCGATGACGGCCTGGCACTTCGGGGGCAGGACGCGCGGGATGTTGTCCACGAAGCCACCGCCGGTGATGTGTGCCATGCCATGGATCTGCATCTTGGTCATGAGGGCCTTCATCGGCTTGAGGAAGCTACGGTGGGTGGCGAGGAGGGCGTCGGCAATGCGCGTCCTGGTGCCGGGAAGGAGGTCGTTCACCGTGAGGCCGCACACATCGAAAATGACATGGCGCGCAAGGGTGAAGCCGTTCGTCTGGAGGCCGCCCGAGGCAAGACCGATGATGACATCGCCCGGCTTGATTTTCTCGCCGGTGATGACGCGCGTCTTCTTCACTGCGCCGACGATTGTCCCCACGAGGTCGTATTCGCCATGCGGATAGACGCCGGGGAGCTCGGCGGTTTCGCCGCCGAGGAGGGCGCAGCCATTCTGCTTGCAGGCGCGCACGAGGCCGGAGACGATGTCCTGGAAAATATGGCCGTTGAACTGGGAGGCGCCAACGTAGTCGAGGAAGAAGAGAGGCTCGGCGCCCTGCACGAGGATGTCGTTCACGCAGTGGTTGACAAGGTCTTCGCCAACGGTGCCATGGCGCTTGGCCAGGCAGGCCACTTTGAGCTTGGTGCCTACGCCGTCCGTGGAGCCAACTAGGAGGTAGTCTGCGCCGGGTGACTTGAAGAGGCCGCCGAAATTGCCGATGCCGCCGACTGAACCCTTGGTGGCAGTGGAGGAGACCATCTTCTTTACGGAGCGGATGCCCTCCATTTTGGAGTCGATGTCAACGCCTGCATTTGCGTATGAGGAAGGCTTTTTAGTGACTTCCTTTGCGACGGGTTCTGACTTGGTTGCTGGGGCGGTCGCCTTAGGCGCGGGCTTTTTAGTTGTCATTGTGCTGGATCCTACTCTACAAGGGTACAATACGGCGAATACACCGTAAAAATTGGCATCAATGATACCAAAACACGCGCAAAAAGTCCACTTTTGGCGGTGTTTCGAGCCTTAGAGCCTTAGAGGCCGGCGCCGTGGCACTTCTTGAATTTCTTGCCGGAACCGCAGGGGCAGGGGTCGTTGCGCCCGACGTTCTTGAACTGGTCGGGCACTGCCGCCGCCGCAGGCATAGGACGAGGGGCTGGCCCACGAGCCCCAGGTGGCGGCGTGGAAATCGCACCTGGCGGCGGCGTAGAGATAGCACCTGGCGGCGGCGTGGAAATCGGGGCGCTGGGCATGGGCATTGGACTTGGCATCCTGGCACCTGGGGGCAGGGCGCCACTGGCGCGTGCGCGGGCAAGCGCGGCTGCCTGCGCCGCAGCAATGATATTGACTTCGGCGTGCATGGTCTGCTGGCGCTGGCGCGTGGCCATCGTCTTGTTCACGAAGGCGCGGAGCCTCTGAATCGTCTCGGGCGACGTGTAGGCGCGGAAGATGGTCTGCGCGATGCGCATCTTGATGTTGCCCATCAGCTCCTCGAACATCCCAAACGCCTCGCGCTTGTATTCCACGAGCGGATCGCGCTGGCCGTAGGCGCGCAATCCCACGCCGTGGCGCAGCTCGTCCATCGCGCGCAGGAACTGCTGCCACTGGTTGTCGATGGACTGGAGAAGGATCATGCGCTCGACGTATGGGAGGGACTCCTGGTTCTCGAAGGAGCACTTCTCCGCGTAGGCCTCCTCGATCTTGCCGAAGATGATGCGGCCAGCCTCCTCCGGTTCACCTGCGAGGCCGGAGATCGAGGCGGGGTCGATGGCGACGGGGAAGTTGGCGTGCGTCCAGTCGATTAGCTCTTCTGGCTGGGCCGCCTTCTTGTCGGAGAGGTATTTCTCGCACTGCGTCATCACGATGTCGTTCACGACGTCGAGGATGTTGGCGCGGACGTCCTCCGGCGGCGCGGTGATGATCTTGTTGCGGAAGGTGTATATCACCTCGCGCTGCTTGTTCATCACGTCGTCGTATTCGAGGGTGCGCTTGCGGATGGAGAAGTTCTGCTCCTCGACGCGGCGCTGCGCCGTCTCCACTGAGCGGTTGAGCCAGGGGTGTTCGAGGGCCTCGCCCTCCTGCATCCCGAAGCGGGTCATGATGTTCGCCATGCGCTCGGAGCCGAACAGGCGCATGAGGGAGTCCTCGAGGGAGATGTAGAAGCGGGAGGAGCCCGGATCGCCCTGGCGGGCGCAGCGGCCGCGAAGCTGGCGGTCGATGCGGCGCGACTCATGGCGCTCGGAGCCGATGACATGGAGGCCGCATGGCCTGTCAACGAGAAGGTCGCGGAGGGTCTTGGGTTGGCCTTTGGGCTTTTCGTCGAGGGTGAGCTGCGACTTGATGGTGTCGTCGGAAACCCAGACTACGCCGGGGCCAAGCTTTATGTCGGTGCCGCGTCCGGCCATGTTGGTGGCGATCGTGACCATTCCCGGCTGTCCGGCCTGGGCGACGATCTCCGCCTCCCTGGCGTTCTCCTTGGCATTCAGCACGTTATGACGGATGCCACGCATCTTGAGCATGCGGCTCAACAGCTCGGAAG
>JAEEGH010009132.1_pt1 | contig 23221 bp, 19 predicted proteins | sample 9134181 | NCBI WGS metagenome assembly JAEEGH01 (sample SAMN16246544, study PRJNA631951) | gut metagenome | biome: gut microbiome; feature: rumen; material: DP-attached | host: Bos | place: Iran: Karaj | collected 2018-10
TTCGCCCTAAAGGGGCAAAAGATTTGTGTTTTAGTGCTTTTGCTCTTACAGAGCGTCATTTGCCGCGGCATTTCAACACCCAGGGCGCTGCCCTGGGCTGACATCTTTCTGCCCCTTCGGGGCGTCCCAAGCCCCAGCCAATCACATGTTGCTCTAAATGCCGATGGCTAGGAAGGCGAAGGTAATGATGAAATATTTTTACCGGACAGCAATATTTTATTTACAGGCGATGGCTTCGCCGGCTTACTCAACAAATCCGCCCTGCATAGAGCGTTTATTCATTCCGCGTTCCGCTATCTGCCTTTCCGCCTTCTCGCTTTCTCATCCCCCTGCTTTGTCTTCTGCATACGCAGGCTGCAAACCGACAGACGCAGGCTGCAAACGACGATACATAACTTGCGACTCTGCGTACGCAAGCTGCGTATCAAGAATCGGGCGTAGCAGACGGCAAAAGCCAAAGGGCTACACACGAAAAGCGGGAAGAGGAAAACAGAAAAACCCTGCAATCCGGACTCCAATCTCCATTTTTTCTCCTCTATATATGCCGTATCTCGGAATTTTTCCTTACATTTGCACCTTAGAAGCCCCCGTTTCGGAGAATGGGAACAGCAATCTTTACACTTATCATGGGGCTTCGGGTATGAATATGAACAGACTTGCCTCAATTATCTTCCTATGCATGGCGGCCATGATGGTCAGCGCCCAGAATGCGAAGTCGCCCAACGGCAGACTGTCTGCAGCGATGGCAGACAACATGCTCGTCGTCAGCTACAAGAAACAACCTGTGCTGAGACTGGCAGACATTCCTTTCCAGAAGTTGAAATTCGTCAGGAAGGTGAAGGACGACTACCGGATGCTGGAGGGCAAGCGTCTGCTCTGCTCCAATGAGGCCAGAGAGTACGAGGCGCCCATCGGACCTGATGCGCGAATGGTGATGAGACTCTACAACGACGGCATCGCCTTCCGCTACGAATACTCAAACCTACAGAGCAGCAAGGCTCCCGAGGAGCACACCTCCTTCATCATTCCTGAGGGCACAAGGCGCTGGATGCAGCAATGGAGCGACAGCTACGAGGGGTTCTTCCCGCTCTCGACCACTGCCAATGTGAAGACCTTGACCGGTTTCGGGGGTTCCGCCGTATCGGATGCCATAAACACCCATTGGGGCTATCCTCTTCTCGTGGAACCCGCAGACGGCGTGTTTGCCCTCATCACAGAGGCCAACATCGAACGAAGGCAAAGCGCCTCAAGCCTGTATAGCAAGGGAGAGGCCTTCAGCGTAGTTCCCGACAAGAACGACCTGCTGCTTACGGGCGACTGGCATACGCCCTGGCGCGTCGTCATCATCGGCAAACTGGCCGACATCGTGCAATCCACGCTGGTGACGGACGTCAGCGAGCCCTCACGGTTGGAAGACGTCAGCTGGATAAAGCCAGGCGTGGTGTCGTGGATATACTGGGCCAACAATCACGGCTCCAACGACTTCAATATCATAAAGAAATATGTGGACATGGCGGTCACGCTGCACCTGCCCTATGTTCTCATAGATGCCGAGTGGGACGAGATGAAGGACGGCAAGACGATAGAGGATGCCGTGGCCTACGCCCTGTCCAACGGCATAAAGCCTTTGATATGGTACAATTCGTCGATTGGCTGGATTCATGGCGCTCCAGGGCCAAAGTTCCGTCTGAACAAGCCGGAAGACCGCGAGAAGGAGTTTGCCTGGTGCGAAAGGATTGGCGTGGCTGGCGTGAAGATTGACTTCTTCAGCGGCGACAACCAGATGAACATGGACTATTGCATGGATTTGTTGGAGAGCGCCGCCAGCCATCATCTGCAGGTCAACTTCCACGGCGCCCCCATCCCGCGTGGCTGGCAACGCACCTACCCCAACCTGCTCTCCACGGAAGGCGTCTATGGGGCCGAGTGGTACAATAATGTGCCTCACTTCACGAAGAAGGCTGCCTGCCACAACGCCACCCTACCCTTCACCCGTAACATCGTCGGCCCGATGGACTATACGCCCTGTGCCTTCAGCGACTCGCAACATCCCCACATCACATCGAAGGCTCACGAACTGGCTCTCACGGTGCTGTTCGAGAGCGGCTTGCTACATCTTGCCGACCGTCCGGAAAGCTTCCTTGCCCAACCTCAGGAGGTGCAGGCGTTCTTGGGACAATTGCCCACCGTCTGGGACGAGACACGCTTCGTCAGTGGCTATCCAGGAGAGAGCGCCGTGCTTGCACGCCGAAGCGGCAATGTCTGGTATGTGGCAGGCATCAACGGGAAGGACGAACCGCAAGTGCTCGCCACCGACCTCAGCTTCATAAAGAAGGGCAATATGCAGATATTTGCCGACGATGCCGCGGGAAATTGGCAAATCGGCAACGCAGGCAAACTGCCCTCGCAGATGGACTGTCAGCCCCGAGGCGGTTTCGTGCTCGTCATAAGCCCCGTTTCCTAAGGATTCCTGTCTTTGGGAAGGCTTTTTCGACAAAAAGAGACAGGACAGCATCTATGTTTTCCGACATTTCACTTGCAGATATCAGGATTTTTTCCGACATTTGCAGCAAATAAGAACACTAACAACTATAACATGACTAACATTTTTTCATTAAAAGGCAAGAATGCCTGGGTTACAGGTGCCTGCTATGGCATCGGTTTCAACATTGCCAAAGCTTTCGTGGAAGCAGGCATCGAGACAATCATCTTCAATTGCCGCAGCGAAGAGGCGCTGCAGCGAGGATATGACAATTACCGTGAGGCTGGCATCACAAACGCAAAGGGCTATGTCTGCGACGTGACCGACGAGAATGCCGTAAAGGCGCTCGTGGAGAAGATTCACAAGGAGGTGGGACAGATTGACATCCTCGTGAACAATGCAGGCATCATCAAGCGCATCCCCATGCACGAGATGAAACGCGAGGAATTCCAGCAGGTCATCGACATCGACCTTGTCGGCCCGTTCATCTGCGCTGCCGCCGTTGTCCCCGAGATGATGGAGCGCCGAGAAGGCAAGATAATAAATGTCTGCTCCATGATGTCGGAGCTGGGACGTGAGACGGTAAGCGCCTACGCTGCTGCCAAGGGCGGCCTCAAGATGCTTACGCGAAATATCTGCTCGGAATACGGCGAATACAATATCCAATGCAACGGCATCGGCCCGGGCTATGTGGCCACTCCACAAACAGCGCCGCTCCGAGAACGCCAAGCCGATGGCAGCCGTCATCCCTTCGATGCTTTCATCTGTGCCAAGACGCCTGCAGGGCGCTGGCTCGAGCCTGAGGAAATAGGCGGTCCTGCTGTGTTCCTGGCATCTCACGCAAGCGATGCCGTCAACGGACACATCCTCTATGTCGATGGAGGCATCCTGGCTTATATCGGGAAACAGCCGTAAAGCTCTTTCCTAATTCATAATACATAATTCATTCGAGGAATGGAGCAGGTGTTTAGCTATATCATCAGTCTTGGGGCATCGGTCATGATGCCAATTCTGTTTACAATCATCGGCCTTTGCATTGGGCTGAAGTTCGGTAAGTCCCTAAAATCAGGCCTATATGTGGGCGTGGGCTTCGTCGGTCTCGGCATCGTCACAGCCTTGCTGACAAACAACTTCGGCGGTCCGCTAAGCGAGATATCGCAGATCTATGGCCTGCAGCTTGGCGTGTTCGATATGGGATGGCCTGCAGCTGCTGCCGTGGCCTACAACACGGCCGTTGGAGCGCTCATCATCCCCATCTGCCTGGGCGTGAACTTCCTGATGCTCATCACGAAGACGACTCGCACCGTCAATATCGACCTCTGGAACTATTGGCACTTCGCCTTCATCGGGGCTGTGGCCTACTTCGTGATGGGCGAGAGCCTGGCTTGGGGCTACTTCGCAGCCATCGTCTGCTACATCAATACACTAGTGATGGCCGACCTCACGGCAAACAGGTTCCAAAGCTACTATGAAGGAATGGAGGGCATCTCTATTCCTCAGCCTTTCTGCCAGAGCTTCACAGCCTTTGCCATCGGCATCAACTGGCTGCTCGACAAGATACCAGGCTTCTCAAAGCTCGACATTGATGCCGAAGGCCTGAAGAAGAAGTTCGGCGTGCTGGGAGAGCCGCTGGTGCTGGGCGTAATTGTCGGTGCTATGATTGGCGCCCTGGCACAGCTCGACATCAAGAAGATCCTTTTCCTCGGCGTAACGATGGGTGCCGTGATGGAACTCATTCCTCGCATCACCCGCCTTTTCATCGACGGGCTGATGCCTATATCGGAGAAGACGCAAGAGGTTGTGAAGCGGAAGTTCAACGGCAAGAAAGTCTTTATCGGCATGTCGCCGGCTCTGGTGATAGGCCATCCCACAACATTGGTGGTAAGCCTCTTGCTGATTCCTGTGACCTTAGGCATGGCAGTCGTCCTGCCTGGCAACGAATTCCTGCCATTGGCCTCGCTGGCCGGGATGTTCTATGTGTTTGTAATGGTGCTGCCTTATACAAAAGGAAATGTGATAAAGACCTTCATCATAGGCTTGGTAGCGCTTTCCGTCGGGCTTTATTTTGTGACAGATATGGCTCCTGCCTTCACCCGGGCAGCCCATATTGTTTTCGAGCAAACAGGCGACAATGCAGCCAAGATACCCGAAGGCTTCGAGGCCGGTGCGCTCGACTTTGCCTCGTCGCTCTTCGGATGGGTCATCTACAAATGTGTAAACAACCTGCAATGGATTGGCATGGGTGTGCTGTCAATCTTTACATTGGGCATGATGGGGTGGAACCGCAGCCGCATCATTGCCGATGAGAAACAATCAAAATAACAATAATATGAAGTACCTGTTTTTAAGTTTGTTGGTTATGAGTTCCTTAATTGTGTCTGCCCAGCAGAAGATGAATTTCCAGAAAGCTTGCCATCCTGATGATGTGAAGCACTATGACACACAGACCTTGCGCGACCGATTCGTGATGGAAAAGGTGATGACGGCCGACGAGATTAATCTAACCTATTCGATGTACGACCGCTTCATCTTTGGCGGGGCTATGCCTGTGACGAAGGATTTGAAGCTGGAGACTCATCCCCAATTGCGTGCTGACTACTTCATGCGTAATCGCGAGCTGGGTATCATCAATACAGGTGGCGATGGCGTGGTAATCGTCGATGGCCAAGAATATCCTTTGGGTTATAGTGAAGCGCTTTATGTAGGCCGCGGATGGCTGGGCAAGGATAAAAAGGGGAACGATATCGACTCCAATAAAGAGGTGATTTTCCGCTCTAAGGATGCCAAGAACCCTGCGAAGTTCTACCTGAACTCGGCTACTGCTCACAAGCACTACAAGACGCAATGGGTTACTTTGGACGGACGCAAGAACGGCAAAGTGCAGAGCCTGAAGGCTGTCATTATCGGCACTAAAGAAAAGCCGCTCGGAACAAAAGCCGAGAGCAACCTGCGCACCATCAATCAACTGATAGTGAACACCGCCCTCGAAGAAGGGCCTTGCCAACTTCAGATGGGCTTGACGCAGTTGCAAGAGGGCTCTGTGTGGAACACAATGCCCCCTCACACACATGGTCGTCGAGTAGAGGCCTACTATTACTTCAATTTGCCAGAGGGACAGACCATCAGTCACATCATGGGAGAGCCACAGGAGAGCAGAGTCGTATGGCTGCACAACGAGCAAGCCATCATGTCGCCCGAGTGGAGCATCCATTGCGCCAGCGCCACCTACTACTATACCTTCATCTGGGGCATGGCTGGGGAGAACCTCGACTACAACGACAAGGACGTCATCGAGGTCAAGGACTTGAAATAGGTCACTCCGTCACCTTATAGCTGAATGGCTGGCGGAGGTTGGCAAGAAATTCGTCGATGACGAGCTGCCATTGTGCCTGCGAACCAATATCATAGAGGCTCCATGCCGCACCGAAGTAATAGGTATAGGGAGCTCCCTGATAGGGGGTCACTACGCCTATTCCGTGATTCAGTTCACCTTTCTGCAGCTTGGTCTGGCTGACTCCTTCCGGAAACAAGGTCGCCACATATATCTGCGACTGATGTAAGTCCGGGCGGTCTGTGGGGTCGGCATACTGAACATAGTTCTTGCCCAGCTGCAAACCTTCATCACCATGCAGCACAACGCCCGAAGCCAGAGCCGTCGACTCTCTGATGCCATCGTACCACACCGTCATACGATTGAAGTGTGAACCTCTGTCGAGGCTTATGCGACGATGCTCTGTGATGCCGTCGGCAGTCGGATTATAAGTCAGTTCCGCTGTGAACCTCAAGGGGCCATTGTCGAGAATCCTGCAAGTCTTGTAGCAGTAAGGGAACACGAGTTGCCCGTCCTTCATCAAGGCAGGAGTGCCGCAGCCCAGAGAAGGCCCCACTCCATAGGCATCCATCCCATTGCCCTGGTCCAGATGGAACGAAGTGCTTCGGTTTATCTCGTCCAGCCCCGTTTTCTGTCCTGCCTTCCTCAGCGAGTCTTCCAACAGGTTTCCCTCGTGGTCTTTCTTGTAGCGCTCTTCCACAACCAGTTCCGGCGTGTTCTTAACCCACACATCTATGCCAAAGGAGCGTTCGCCAGTCCTTTGGAGAGCAGGACCATAAAGACGATAGGCAGCCCGATCGTTCTCCCAAGCCAAGTCATCCTTGCGTATGGGATACACTTTGCCTCCCACATAAACTTTCGGCTCAGATGGCTGGCCTTTGCTGAGGGTATATGAAGCCTTGCCATGAGGGTGTAGCGAAACGAATATCAACAACTTGCCATCATAAGTCTTCTGATAGGCCACCTCCTGTCCCGCCTTGTTTCTTATCAACAAAGGCTCATCGGAGCTGATGCCGAGTTGACCGCAGACGGCTTGCAGGCCAACCTCTGCCACCTCTTGTCGCTGCCGGTCGCTCTCGTTCTGGAAGGTCAGGGAGACCTGCGGGCTCTGCAGGTTTCCATTATCTTCGCCAGTTGACCATTGCTTAGCCTGAATGGTCACAGTCCCAAGGACTGCTATCAATAACAACAATCGCCGCATAATCATTTAGGAATTTTCATTTAAACTGCCAGTAATCCAGACGCACCTCGCCATCCACATTGCCAAAGCAGAGATAGAAGTCGTGAACGCTATAAGCGCCTTTGACCTTTGCCGAGAACAGTTTATAGGCATCGGGCGAACCTGTCCCACTTATCTTGGCAGTACCGATTACGGGGCCGTTCTCTGAGTCGAGCCGCAAGGTTACGGAGCAAGAGCCTGTGCCAGCGGCAGAGATGCTGAACTGCTTGGCGCCAGCCCCGAAGTCAACGCCTCGCAGACGGATGTACTCGCCATTGTCAATGTCGTAGATATACATATTCTTCTTGCCAGTTGATTCCGGCATATCCTTCACAACGCCTGTGTTGGGAATGCCCATCTTGGCAGACTTGAGGCCTTTGCCCCATGCCATCGTCTCGGCCTCGACACGCTGATACGGGTTGAGCCATTTGAGCTGCTGCATGGGCTTCTGGTCGAGCCAATAAGGTATCTCGGGGATTGTCCCATCCTCGAGATAGACAATCTCGCTGGCACTGACACTACGGCGTTCGTGATGGACATAGGTATCGAGGTGCATGAGGTCGTAGTCCTGGCCGAAGATGTAGGAATGCCCCTTGTAGTCGCAGATGCCGGGATGGTTGCCGCGGTCGCGCTGTGTGGGGCGCATGATGTAGCCCTTCCACTCCCAGGGACCGGTAGGCGAGTCGCTCATCGCATAGCCCAAAGCCTCGGGGCAGCAGGTGGAGGCAAAACCGAGGTAATAGTGGCCGCCTCGCTTATAGAACCACGGGCCTTCCTGATAGTTGGGGATGTGGGGGAGTTGGGTGATGCCGCCATCCACGGAAATCATGTCCTTGCCAAGCTTGCACCAATAGGTGTGGGGATTGCCCCAATACATGTAGGCCTGACCGTCATCGTCCGTATAGACAGAGGGGTCGATATCGTTCCAGTGCTCTCTTTGCCAGACAAGGGGCTCGCCCAGAGGGTCGCGGAAAGGTCCGTATGGCGAGTCGCTGACAAGCACGCCTATGCCGTGCCCATGCAGAGGAGCATACAGGTAGAACTTGCCGTCACGCTCTACAGTCTGGATGGCCCAAGCGCCGTTCTCACGGCTGCGCCACTTGAAGTCCTTCAACGAAGCCACGGCGCCATGCTCTGTCCAGTTGGCCATATCGGTGGTGCTCCACAGCAGCCAGTCGTACATAAAGAAGCCGGCGGAGCTGCGCTCATTCTCGTCGGGTATGTCCTCGGGCGAGGCATCGTGCGAGGTATAAAGGAACAGCGTGTCGCCCACTACAAGCGGCGATGGATCGGCCGTGTATTTGGTTTGGAACAGAGGCATGTTCACCTTGTTCAGGTCAGGCATCGGCATCTTGTGGTCAGTCTGGGCATTGCCGTCGAGACAGCCTGCTCCATACAATATGGCGGCCGTCAGAAATAAAGTCTTGTGTTTCATCTTCAAATTCTATTGTGATTGCAAATATACACAATATTTCCGGATTATAAGCAAGCCCTACAGAGAAAAACATCGTTCTGTGGTGAATTCTCATCTTTTGCGTCCCAGATTCTTCATTTTGGCTTGACAGGATTTTGCGACACAGGCTGCGTCTCTGCATTTGCAAGCTGCGTTTCTACATCCGCAACTTGCGTTTCTGGAAACGCAGCCTGCATTTCAAGTTTTCGACAAAGAAAAAAACATAATTCTGAAGGGGGAAAGGCGGTATGCAGGATGCCACATGATGGTTTTTCTATGGCCTTCCGAATGATTTTAGGCATTTTGCGGCATATTTTGCCGACATTTCCTTTCACCGTTCCCCTTTTTTGCTTACCTTTATACCCGAAATATACCTTATAACCCCTAATCACATATTCTATATTATAGAGAGACAAGATGAACAGGACCATAGCATTTCTCGTGCTTGCTGCGACATCGCTCGTAAGCATGGCACAAAGCAACCGCTCACCTATACAATTCGGGGCTCCCATACAGTGGGACCGACACAGCCTCATCATGGATGGGCATCGCGTAGCGCCCGTGATGGGCGAGATCCATTACTCGCGTCTGCCGGCTGACGAATGGGCCGACGAGATAAGGAAGATGAAGGAGGGCGGCGTAACCATCGTGGCCAACTATGTCTTCTGGAACCACGTGGAGGAGCAGCAGGGCATCTTCGATTGGAGCGGACAGCGGTCGCTGCGCCGTTTCCTGGAGGTCTGCAAGGCAGAAGGGATGCCCGTCTGTCTGCGCATCGGCCCGTTCTGCCACGGCGAAGCACGCTGCGGCGGCATACCCGACTGGGTGGTGCAGAGCGGATGCAGGCTGCGCAGCGAAGACCCGAAGTTCCTGGGATATGTAGAGACGCTGTACCGCCAGATATTCACACAGGTGCAGGGCTTGCAATGGAAGGACGGCGGCCCCGTGATGGCCTGCCAGTTCGACAATGAATATGGGGGCCACGGCTCATACCTGATGCGCCTCAAGCACATCGCCAATGAGGTGGGCTTCGACCTGCCCCTCTACACCCGAACGGGATGGCCGGTGCTGAAGTCACAGCCCCCCTTCGGCGAGATGATTCCGCTCTACGGCGACTATGCCGATGGCTTCTGGGACCGTAAGACCACGGAGGGTTGCGGCAACTACTGGAAGGCATTCCACTTCAGCAGTCCCCTCAAACTGCCCCAAGGGGGAGAGGCTATGGGCGCAATGGATGCCGCACAAAACACTTCCCCTCAGAAGGAGGAGGGAAGGGGACTTTACCCTTATTTCACTTGCGAGCTGGGCGGCGGCATGATGACATCCTACCACCGACGCTGCTATCTCTACCCGGAAGATGCCTACGCCATGGCGGTGGTGAAGCTGGGCAGCGGCTCGAACCTGTTGGGCTACTACATGTACCACGGCGGAACGAACCCCGAGGGACACCTCACTTACCTGAACGAATGTCAGAAAACCCTTGTCACCAATTACAACGACCTGCCCGTGAAGACCTACGATTTCCAGGCGCCCCTGGGAGAGTTCGGGCAGAAGAACCCTCACTACTATGGCCTGCGACCCCTGCATCTGTTCATGCAGGACTTCGGCGAGGCACTGGCGCCGATGGAGGCTCGCTTCCCCTGTTCAGAGAAGGAACTCAAGCAATTTGACGACTCCTACCTGCGTTGGAGCTATCGCACCACAGACAACAAGAGCGGCTTCGTCTTCGTAAACAACTACGAGCGCTTTGCCAACCTCACAGCCAAGCGCGGTGTGCAGTTCGAGGCATGTGGCGTGAAGTTCCCCCGCAAGCCGATTACCATTCCGGCCGGCATGGTGACATTGTTCCCCATCAACCTGCCCGTAGGCGGCAGCGTCATCAACTGGGCAACCGCACAGCCCGTGGCCCATCGCGACGGCCGCATGTGGTTTGAGCAGAAGGCAGGCATAGCAAGCGAGTTCTGCATCGACGGCAAACTACGCAGCATCAAAAAGACAAACACGCAGCAGCCCTTCGCCACAATCGGCGGGACGGAACTCTACCTGATCAGCACCGCAGAAGCAGAGAGGCTGTTCTTGAACAGTCCAAGCTCTCAAAGTAATCAGAACAATCCAAGCACTCCGAGCACTCTGATTTACCGCAAGCTCCGCGAGGCCGGACCACCGCGAACCATCACCACCGGCGTGCAGAAGGTGGCCGAGGAGCCTGTGGACGCCGACTTCGAGAATGCGGCGGTGTACTGCATCGAACTGCCCACGGACTCAGCGCTCTGCCAGTCCCACTCGTCACTCATGCGCATCAACTATCGCGGCGATGTGGCACGCCTGTATGCCGACGGCAAACTCATAGCCGACAACTTCTACAATGGGCGACCCTTCCTCTTCGGACTGTGGAGGCTGCCCAAAGATGTCCGCCAACTGGAACTGCGCGTCCTGCCTCTCCAAAAGGATATGCCCGTCTATTTCCCACGAGAGGCCGACACCACACCAGGCGAACACATAAACTCCATTGTGCTGACAACTACAGACTGACACGATGAGCAAAAGATTCCTCTACTTCACACGTATGGTCATGGCCAAGGGAATATCACGGAAAAGAGAGTCACATAAACCAATAAAGCGTGCCTCGCTCTGCTCTTTTGGTCTTGGCGTCTTCAAAAATATTATTCCTTTTTTTCTCTTTCCTTTTGCTATCTCAATTTATTTTTGTACTTTTGCAGCGCGATAACAAATGACATATTTGACCTTTTATGGCACGTAATATATTCCGCGGACTTGGCATTGCCCTCATCACCCCTTTCCAAACAGACGGGAGCATCGACTTCGAAGCCCTCGACCGACTGGTGGAATACCAGATTAAGGGAGGAGCCGACTTCCTCTGCATCATGGGCACAACTGCCGAAACGCCTACGCTGAGCCGCGATGAGAAAAGATTGTTGAAGGAACATCTGGTGGGACGTGTGGCAGGACGAGTCCCCCTACTGATGGGTTGCGGCGGCAACAATACGGCCGCCATCGTGGACGATTTGAAGACGGAAGACTGGACAGGCATCGACGGCATTCTGAGCGTCTGCCCCTACTACAACAAGCCTTCGCAGGAAGGGCTCTATCAGCACTTCGCCACGATAGCCAAAGCCAGTCCATTGCCTGTAGTGCTCTACAATGTTCCCGGCAGGACCGGCGTCAACATGAATGCCGAGACAACACTTCGTCTGGCACGAGACTTCGAGAACATCGTAGCTATCAAGGAGGCAAGCGGCAACATCACGCAGATGGACGACATCATCAAAAACAAGCCGCAGCACTTCGATGTCATCAGCGGCGACGACGGCATCACCTTCCCCCTCATCACGCTCGGGGCTGTAGGCGTCATCAGCGTCATTGGCAACGCTCTGCCCGCAGAGTTCAGCCGAATGGTCCGCCTTGCTCTCAAAGGAGAATACCAGACATCTCTCACCATCCATCATAAGTTCACAGAGCTGTTCAAACTGCTCTTCGTGGACGGCAACCCGGCAGGCGTGAAGGCGATGCTCAGCGAGATGGGACTCATCGAAAATGTCCTGCGACTGCCGCTCATCCCCACCCGACTCACCACGATGGAGAAGATAAGCCAGATAGTGAGAGATTTAGGATACTGACCCCCCCGACCCCCTTTAGGGGGAGAGAATATCGTCATAACGAAATATCGTAATCACGTCATAACGAAACAACAGAATAACGGAATAACGAAAACATCTTTAACTTTTAAACTTTATAATTTAAAACTTTAATTATCTATGGTTTATTCACACGAAGTACAAAACATGTGTTGCGTGGCCAAGGGTCCCAACCATGGTCCTGCTCCCATTCCCGAAGAGGGCAAGTGGGTTCAGGCAAAAGAAATTAAAGACATTAGCGGTCTGACGCACGGCATCGGCTGGTGTGCTCCTCAGCAGGGCGCATGCAAGCTGACGCTCAACGTGAAGGACGGCGTTATCGAAGAGGCTCTCGTAGAGACTATCGGTTGCTCCGGCATGACTCACTCAGCAGCAATGGCAAGTGAGATTCTCCCTGGCAAGACCATCCTCGAGGCGCTCAACACCGACCTGGTTTGCGACGCCATCAACACCGCTATGCGCGAGCTCTTCCTCCAGATTGTCTATGGTCGCACACAGAGCGCTTTCTCAGAAGGCGGCCTCATGATTGGTGCCGGCCTCGAAGACCTGGGCAAGGGCCTCATCTCTCAGACTGGTACCCTCTATGGCACCAAGGTTAAGGGCACACGCTACCTGCAGCTCACTGAGGGCTACATCACCAAGATGTACCTCGACAAGGACGACCAGGTTTGCGGTTACGAGTTCGTTCACATGGGCAAGTTCATGGATGCCATCAAGAAAGGCGTTCCTGCCGACGAAGCCCTGAAGAGTGTCACTGGCACTTACGGTCGCACAAAGGCCGAGGACGGTGCAGTGAAGAGTATTGACCCACGTAAAGAATAGGAGGAATACATTATGATTAGAGAAGTGAAATTCGAGTCACAAGACCGCCGTATCAAGCAGATTCTTGCTTGCTTGAACAAACATGGTATTGCTTCTATCGAGGAGGCCAACCAGATTTGCGAGGCTGCAGGCCTCGACCCCTACAAGACTTGTGAAGAGACACAGATGATTTGCTTCGAGAACGCAAAGTGGGCTTACGTCGTAGGTACCGCAATCGCTCTGAAGGAAAAGGCAAAGGATGCCGTAGAGGCAGCCAACTATATCGGCGAAGGCCTGCAGAGCTTCTGCATCCCTGGTTCTGTTGCTGACGACCGCAAGGTCGGCATCGGCCACGGCGAACTGGCAGCCCGTCTGCTCAGCCCCGAGACAAAGTGCTTTGCCTTCCTGGCAGGTCACGAGAGCTTCGCAGCTGCCGAGGGTGCCATCAAGATTGCTCAGATGGCAAACAAGTCAAGACCAGCCGACAAGCCCCTCCGTTGCATCCTCAACGGCCTGGGCAAGGACGCAGCCATGATTATCAGCCGCATCAACGGCTTCACATACGTGCAGACACAGTTCGACTATTTCACTGGCGAACTGAAGGAAGTGAAGCGCATTCCTTACAGCAACGGTCCGCGTGCTGCCGTTAACTGCTATGGTGCAGACGACGTTCGCGAAGGTGTTGCCATCCTTTGGAAGGAAGACGTTGATGTCAGCATCACAGGTAACTCCACCAACCCCACCCGCTTCCAGCACCCCGTTGCAGGCACCTACAAGAAGGAGCGCATCCGTGCAGGTAAGGCTTACTTCAGCGTAGCCAGTGGTGGTGGCACAGGTCGTACCCTTCACCCCGATAACATGGCAGCAGGTCCTGCTTCTTACGGCATGACCGACACGCTGGGCCGCATGCACTCTGACGCTCAGTTTGCAGGTTCAAGCTCAGTTCCCGCTCACGTTGAGATGATGGGCTTCCTCGGCATCGGCAACAACCCGATGGTAGGTTGCTCTGTTGCTTGTGCAGTTCAGGCAGACCTGTATCTGAACAAGAAGTAAATAGCTCTTCCCCCTTCCCCTCTTTTTTGAGGAGAGGGGGGATTTTATTCTTCTATACCATGAGGGCAAGGTATTTGAGTTTACTTTGTTTGGTTGTTTTGTTGGTTTCCTGTTCTAAACGCGAGGCCAAGAATAAAGTGGATGACTTGCCTGAGATATACCCTGATTACATTGGGGTAACTGTTCCTGCGAACATTTGTCCTTTGAACTTCTCTGTGCCTGATGCAGAGCATGTTCAAGTTGTAATACTGAATGACCGGGAAGACAGCGTGGTTAAAAGCGGAACTAACCACGTAAAGTTGCCCAACAAAGCGTGGCATAATTTGCTTTTAAACACGTCATCTTTGACTGTTACCGTAAGTGTCTGGGACAAAGAACATCCTGATGGTGTCACTTACAAACCCTTTATTATCCATGTTGCCAAGGATGAGATTGACCCTTGGATAGCCTATCGTTTGCTACCTCCAGGCTATGAGAGTTGGAACAGGATGGGCATTTATCAGCGAAACCTGACCAACTTCGACGTAGAACCTATCATCGAGAACTCGCAGAACAACTACGGGTGCGTGAATTGTCACTCGTTTGCCAACTACAATCCGAAAGACTTTACTTTCCATGCCAGAGGCAAGAATGGCGGCACCATCGTGATGCGAGACGGCAAGATGAAGAAGGTGGACATCAAGGAGATGAGTGGCGGCAGACATGGCTCCTACAACATCTGGCATCCGTCGAAGCGATACATTGCTTTCTCAAGCAACTCTACGCATCAAGCTTTCTATGGGCAAAGCAAGAACAAGATTGAGGTCTATGACTTATGGTCAGATCTCATCGTTTATGACATTGACAACGAGAAAGTCCTGCAGGACGAAAGATTCACCGACAGCTTGAATCTCGAGATGTTCCCCTCCTTCTCGCCCGATGGCAAATGGCTCTACTTCAGTACAGCCAAACCTGTGAACATGCCGATGGAAACAGACAAACTTCATTATAGTATTGTGCGTGTTCCTTTCGACGAAAAGACCGGAGGATTGGGAGAGATTGACACCGTTTATAGCGCTTACGAGCAAGGCGGAACAGCCATGATGCCTCGCCTGACCCCCGATGGCAGATATATGCTCTTCTCGCTAGGCGAATGTGGAGGTTACAACCTTTATCACATGGAGTCCGACCTCAAGATGATGGACCTGCAAACAGGAGAGATGGTTCCTACAGACATCTTGAACAGCCCAAGGGCAGAGAGTTTCCATGCCTGGAGCAGCAACGGGAAATGGATGATGTACGTCACCAAAAGGTTTGACGGACGTTACACTCGCCTAATGCTTGCATACTGGGACGGGAAGCAGTTCCACAAACCTTTCCTTCTGCCACAAGAGAATCCGGAAGACAACATCCAACTACTGATGGCATACAATGTACCAGAATTCATCAAGGCACCAGTTGTCGTCTCGAAAGACGAATTGGCAAGGTTCTTTACTAAAGAATAATGAAGAAGCATAACATTATATATTTTTATGCACTTCTGGTATTGATGCTTGTCTTCGTCATCTATACCGTCACGAAGTTTCCCTATACCTATATAACAATGGAGGGTGACGACTTCTGGGTGCTGACAAAGGACTACTGGCAACTGAAGTTGGCGATGCTTCCCGCCTTTTCCAATTGGCTTGCCGACTTCCTGATGCAATTCTATCGTTCTCCTTATATCGCTGCAACAATCCAAGCATTGATACTTGGAATGATTGGGGTGTTGGCTCATGCCGTTCTAATGAAGCTTTTAGGAAACAAGCGGGGCTTTTGCTGGCTGGCGCTCCTGCCTCCCGTCCTACTTGGTTTTTATTGCACCTTCAGCCTTTCGTTTCAGTTGCAATGCCTCTTCTTCGTTGCCCTCTTGCTGATATATGTTTCTCTGAAGAGTTTCAAGTGGCGGCTTCTCTGCGGCTTGCTTTGTGTTCCACTTGGTTTCTTACTGATGAGGACGCCCCTGCTGGCCATCCTGATTGTGGCTCAGACCCTATCAAATAGAGAGAAGTTAAAACATTCCATCGGAGGAGGTCTGGCAGGAGCCGTTCTGCTGGCCATCACACCGCTTGCCTACTGTCAGCAGATTGCCTTCATTCCCTTCGAGGAACGCTATACTGAATGGGGAACTTATTTCGATCCCTTGACAAGCAAATACAATCAAGATGGCGAATACATTAAGAAATGTGTCTGTCTTGCGAACGAAGGACGATGGAAAGACTTGCTTTACAAAGAGCACATTCGCAGCGATGCTCAGCGAGGTAAAGCAGCCTCTCTTCGATATGCGCTATTGGCTGAAAGTGTGCTTGGCACGTTGCCAGAGAATTTGCTGGACTATCCCATCCACGACGAGAATCTTTTCTTTTACCCACATCAAACGGAATACATTGCCTCGCAGTTCAATAGGTTGTTCTACTTGAACTTGGGAGTCTTCGACGAAGCCTTCCACCAAGCAGAAGAATATGGTTTGCTTCAGCGAAACGGAGTATGCTTCTCGAGCCTGAGACAAATGGTGGATTACAGCATCGAAGAGGGCGACTTCGAGACCAGCGAGAAATATCTGCAGATACTTTCAAGGTCATCCTGCCACAAAGACTTCGTCGAAGGAAGGAAAGAACGAATTCAAAAATCAAAATCAGAAAATTCAAAATCAATTCCTCTCCGAGCCGACAACTTCGTGGGAGGCTTCCCTCTTCCCATAGAAATGCTGCGACTGGCACGATACTATCAGGACTCTCCTCATCGAAAGCAGATGGTCGATTACGCCATCTGTTCATATCTTCTAAGAGGAGACGCAGAGAAATTTATAATCGCCACTAAGGCCTTCGACATATACAAAGATCAGGAATTACCAAAAGCCTACAAAGAGTTTTTGGATAATTATCCCTAAAATCCTTGCACTTCTCCACTATTTTTGCGATATTTGCACACGCATAGAGCTATACTGATTAAGAAAAGGATTATGATATGACAATTTCCATCGTTTCCCCCATATACAAAGGCGAGAGGATGCTTGACTCCCTCGTAGGCCGCAATACAACAGTTTTGCAGCAAATGATTGCCGATGGCCTTATCAATGACTATGAGATTATCCTCGTCAACGATGCATCTCCCGACAAGTCTTGGGAAAAGATTATGGGAATCTGTGCTAAAGACACGCATGTCGTGGGCATCAACCTATCTCGCAACTTCGGTCAGCCCTATGCCGTTACAGCAGGATGTTCACAAGTCACCGGTGATTGGGTAGTCATTATGGATTGTGACCTTCAAGACCGTCCAGAAGAAATACCGCATTTGTTTGCCAAAGCCATGGAGGGCTGGGATGTCGTTCTTGCCCGTCGTGTCAACAAGCAAAGCGGCTTCCTAAAGAAGCTTAGTTCTGTCGTATTCCACGCTGTTTACGATTGGCTTGCAGGAACAGAGTCAGATCCTTCTATAGGCAATTTTGGCATCTATTGTAACAAGATTATCAAAGAATACGTTAAAATCCCCGAGTACGTACGAACATTCAGTGTTCTGATCAGCACATTAGGTTTTAAAACCACGACTCTTGAGGTTACACATGCTGAACGCGAAGAAGGCCACAGCAGCTACACTTTATCCAAGTTGCTGAAATTAACATATAACATCATGATCTCCAACAGCAACAAGCCACTTCGCATGGCTGTTTCTTTCGGGTTCATCATGTCTGCCATAGCATTCATCCTGGCGCTATACAATGTCATCGCCAAATGTTTTGGCCTCATCGACGTGCCAGGTTACACGTTTACTGTCTTCTCCATATGGTTTGCCTGTGGAATTCAATTGATCGTAATGGGAATGCTTGGCCTATACATTGGCAAAATCTTTGACCAGGTAAAGGGACGACCTTCATACATCATTCGTGACATCATCAATGCCCACACTAAGGGGGAAGAGCAGATATAGCATGAAGAAATTGGCTATCATAGGAGCAAGCTATTTGCAGGAACCACTTGTCCGAAAAGCAAAAGAGATGGGACTATATTCCATTTGTTTTGCATGGAGGGATGGTGCCACATGTGCCAATATCTGCGACAAATTCTATGATATTTCTATCACAGAAAAAGAAGAAATTCTGAAGGTTTGCAGGGAAGAGAAGATAGACGGCATATGCACTATTGCATCTGATGTGGCAGCTCCTACTGTGGCCTATATTGCAGAAGCATTGGGACTTTGCGGCAATACTTATGATTCTGCCATCCGTGCTAATAACAAGTACTTGATGCGGAATGCTTTGGCCAAAGCAGGAGTGCCTTGTCCGCAGTATCTCAAAGTAACTTCTTCTTCGGATTTGGATATTTCCAAGTTTCAAATTCCGTTGATTGTCAAACCTTCAGACCGTTCTGGCTCACTGGGTGTGACAAAGATTAACGGGATGGAGGAGTTGCCGTCAGCTATAGAGAGAGCATTGTCCCTGTCTTTTAAGCACGAGGCAATGGTGGAGGAGTTTATTGAAGGCCGCGAAATCAGCGTGGAGTTCATTTCATACCAGGGGACACACTATCCACTTCAAATAACTGACAAGGTGACAACTGGAGCTCCCCATTTCGTGGAATTGGCACATCACCAGCCTTCCTCGCTTCCCGCAGACATGTTTGAATACATATATGATATCACCAGAAAAGCTCTCGATGCCCTTGGCATAACCAACGGAGCCAGTCACTCGGAATATAAGATAACAAAGGACGGACGTGTTGTCGTGATGGAAATCGGTGGTCGCATGGGAGGGGATTTCATTGGGTCCGACTTAGTCCGCCTTTCTACAGGATATGACTTCGTTAAGGGCGTCATAGAAGTGGCACTCGGCATCTTCAATGAACCTGAGATTTCTGAGCACAACTACTCTGGCGTATATTTCCTATGCGAAGAAACCAAGAACTTGAAGCCAATTATTGAAAATTGGAAGAATTATCTTGAGATTGTAGATGCAGGAATTACTGATTCGCAATTGAGATCTGTTGAGTGCAGTGGAGATCGTAGTGGATACTTAATATACCAGAGTGACAAAATATTAGGATTTTAAAACCGGGAAAACATGAAACTATCTATAGTCTCTCCAATATATAAGGGAGAAAAAATGCTACATCATCTTGTGGATCGGTGTGAAGCTGCCATATTAACTATTACAGATGATTACGAGATAATTCTTGTCAACGACTGTTCTCCAGATAATTCTTGGTCTGTACTTAAGGAAATTTGTTCAAAAGATAAGCATGTAAAGGCAATTGATCATAGCCGTAATTTTGGACAGCATCCTGCCATTTCTACAGGGTTTCGTTATGTAACAGGGGATTGGGTTGTACTTATGGACTGTGATTTGCAAGATCGTCCAGAAGATATCCCTGCATTATATGCTAAAGCACAAGAAGGATGGGATGTAGTGTTTGCCCGCAGGGGGGGGCGTCATGATACTTTTCTTAAACAATTAGGAGGGAAGGTGTTTCATGTATTCTTCCGTTGGTTGACCGGTATCAATACTGACAAAAATATTGGAAACTTCAGTTTATTCAAAAGAATATGTGTTGATGAGATTAATAGAATACCTGATCAGTCACGTTCATTTGGAACATTGATTAGACATGTCGGGGGCAAAACAACCTCAATTGAAGTTGACAGACCACAACGCGAAGAGGGTACTACTGGATACACTCTTTCCAAACTTCTTAAACTTGCATTTGAAAACAGCATTTCGAATAGCAATAAGCCTCTTCGTATGGCAACTACACTTGGACTTGTTATGTCTATAGTTTCAGCCATATTAGCATTATATCAGCTTATAGCTAAATTATGCGGCTTTATTACGGTAACAGGCTATACATCAACAATTGCCTCTATATGGTTTGTTGGTGGTTTGATACTTTTTGTTCTTGGCATAATAGGCTTGTATATTGGCAAAATATATGATCAGGTTAAGGGTAGACCATACTCTGTAGTACGCGAAACAATCAACGTCGATTAGTGAAAAAGTTTTTACTACTTAGTATTTGTTTTCTGATTGCCTCCAGTTCAGGAGTCTTTTTGAAACTTGCGTCAAAGTATGAGTTCCTCTCATTTCAATATGTTCTTTATTTAGGGATGACCATACTTGTTATGGGCATCTATGCTATGTTGTGGCAAAAAGTATTGGAGTTAATTCCACTTAACAAAGCTTATCTTTACAAAAGTTCTGGCATTGGTATCAGTCTGATGTATGCTTATATAATTTTTGACGAGAACATAACTGTCAATAACATTTTAGGATGTGCAATGATTATTATGGGAATAATGGTATTGTCATATAAACGAAAGCAAACAAAATGATGTATGTTCTTGTCATAATAGGAATGTTTGCTTGTTCATGTTCCCAAATTCTTCTAAAGAATAGTGCGAATAAGAAGCATAGTAGCTTTATTGCTTCTATGTTAAATTGGCGAGTAATTCTAGCTTATGTTATTTTCTTCGGCTCCTTATTAATAAACATCACAGCTATGAGCCATGGATTAAATCTCAAAGAACTTCCTGTTTTAGAGGCATCAAGTTATCTGTTTGTGCCTTTGCTTTCGTATCTTTTCTTAAATGAAAAAATAGGACTGCGTGAATTTGGAGCTATGTGTCTTATATTTTGGGGAATATTATTATTTTACATTTAAAAAAGAATGTGTAATAAAGAGAACAAGATTAAATTGGCCGTAATGGGTGCTAGTAAATGGCAGTTACCTATTTATCTTAAAGCAAAAGAAATGTGTATTGAAACCCATGGTTTTTCGTATGAAAAAGGTGCTATAGCAAAAGATTATGCAGATTTCTTCTACGCTATATCTTTGACAGATAAAGAGAGAATTGCAGAAAAATGCAAAGAAATAGGAGTTAACGGTGTCGTATCCTGTGCCTCCGATTTTGCAACAGAAATTTCTTGTTGGGTGGCTGAAAAACTAGGACTCAATACGAATTCATATCAGACAGTTGTAAATATACATGACAAGGCTTGGGTCCGTGAAAAAACTAAGCATTTGACATCCATCCTGCAACCGATAACAGTCTCGGGTAGTTTGGATACAATAAAATTACCTTGTTATCCATGCATTGTTAAACCAGTCCATGGTAACGGAAAACGTGGTGTTTGGCTTGTCAAATCTCCGGAGGATTTTGATAAAATTATGGTGCAAGCTGATTTCGAAAAAAACGAAAATGCACTTGCTGAACAATTTATCATTGGGAAGGAATATTCTGTTGAGACACTTAGTTACCATTCACAGCATTATGTTGTACAGGTTACTGAAAAAGTATCTGATGGTGCTCCACATTTTGTTGAGTTAGGACATCACCAGCCAGCAAATATTTCTGATGAATGTCGAGATAAGATATGTGTCGCAACTAAAGATATCCTTACTGCAGTTAATTTCACCAATGGTGCTTCGCACATTGAACTTAAAGTGACAGAACAGGGCGACATTTACCTTATTGACTTGAATCCGCGTGGTGGAGGAGATTTCATTTCAACGCATCTTGTTCAGCTATCAACCAATTGTGACTTTAGTAAAGAAATTATCAATATCGCACTTGATCGTTATGATGCAAGTGGATATCCATATAAGCATGTTGCATATTCGGGCGTTTATTTCTTAACAAAACAGACAGAATATTTATTACAATATTTTGAACAAGACATGCCGTGCATTATACAAAAAGAGTATAACAGAAATATAAACGAGTCTATCAGTAATAATGACAGAAGCGGTTATATGATATATCAAGATTCAAAAAAGTTATCATTATGAAATCAATAATAGTCCTTGGCGCAACAGGTAATCTTGGTGCTTACATCACACTTCATTTTCATAAATTGGGTTGGCGTGTAATTGCTGCGAGTCGCCGAAAAAACGATAATGGATTCTTTGCAGACTATAATATTCCGTATTATTCAGTTGATCTTACAGACAAGGATAGCCTTAATCAACTTCCTTCTAACGTTGATGTTGTTGCCGATTTTGCTGGTGACCTCCCTGCTTCTATGGAAGGATATAATGGCGAAAAATATATAAACTCAATAATCTATGGCACATATAATGTTTTAGAATGGATTCGCAAGAACCAAATCCCTCGAATAATATTCCCTCAGACCTTGTTTGATGTTCACTATCTTTTTGGCAGTAGAGTGCCTATTAGCGCAGATGCTGAAAAGCGAGTTCCACTAGAGGGAGATCATCAGATGTACGTTATTGCGAAAATAGCTGCAGTGGAAATGATTGAACAATATCATCGTGAGTTTGGCTTGGAACGGTTTATTGTACGTTTGTCAAAGGTCTACCAGTATCATCCAAATCATTATACTTTCACAAATGGGAAAAAGTGTTTAATTAATGATTGGTTTTTTATATCAAAGGCAGAGAAGGGCGAACCTATTGAGATTTGGGGAGATCCAACACGGATACTTGAAACATGCCATGTAGAAGATTTCCTACAAATCATTGAGAAATGTGCAACTGTGAATCATAGTGGTGGTATATACAATATTGGCTCGGGTGGTTCAAGTTTAGAAGAACGCATTCGTGCTATAATTGATGTATTTGCTATAGAAGGCAAGAAGTCAGAAGTTTCATATGCTCCAGAAAAGCCACTTTGTTCACAATATGTTTTAGATATAACCAAGACAAAGAAGGAACTTGGATATGAACCTAAATATACATGGCGAGACTATTGTGTATGGCTTAAAAATGAGAGAAAAGTACAACGTTTTGCAAAAATATGGGGTACAGAAGAAGACTATTAAAAATCAAGGTTTGGTCAGTTTTGTAGAGACAATAGTTATAATAATATCATAAAATAATTAATATAAACTACGTGAAGATTGTTTATACTTATTAATTATAATAAACTTTGGAAATAAATAATTTAATATATCACCTAACTATGGCAACAATAGATTTTAATCGTCCTTATCTAACCGGAAAGGAGGCTCATTACATGTATCAGGCAGTATATAAAAAAAAACTGTCTGGAAACGGAGAATTTACAAAGAAATGTCAGCACTTCTTTGAAGAGAAGTATGGTTTCAAGAAATGCCTGCTTGCCACCTCCGGCACAGACGCGCTTGAGATGTGCGCCATGCTGTGCGACCTGAAGCCAGGCGACGAGGTCATTGTGCCCTCATACACCTTTGTATCAACTGCCCTTGCCTTCCTGCGCGAAGGTGCCAAGGTTATCTTTG
>JAEEGH010009137.1_pt1 | contig 23207 bp, 16 predicted proteins | sample 9134181 | NCBI WGS metagenome assembly JAEEGH01 (sample SAMN16246544, study PRJNA631951) | gut metagenome | biome: gut microbiome; feature: rumen; material: DP-attached | host: Bos | place: Iran: Karaj | collected 2018-10
CTTGCTGCCATCGAGCTTGATGGCGTGATATTTCTTATTGGCAGGAACCAGCCATTGCTCACCGTTCTCTGCCACATAATAAGTTTTCAACGTCTTTTCCCCATCGACTTCAGCCAACACGATGTCACGACTTTCATACACTGGAGGTGTCTCAATCACCAACAAGTCACCGGAATAGATGCCTAAATCCTTCATGGAGTCACCGTTCGCGCGTGTACAATACACATCATATGGCCCTAATATCTCGTCGGGCATCATCATCATGACAGGCAGCACATCACCAGTATCTTTCGGATTTCCGCAAGCTACCGACGTGTCATAGAAAGGCACTGGCGTGTTAAACGCCATACCTTCCAAGTCATCATTGTAAAGCAAGGGTGCCTTACACTTATATCTAAGCAACGGTTCCTCCATGACAAGGTTCTTAGGAATTCTTTTACAAACGGCTGCAAAGATAATGCTTTTCTTCGACACCACCAAATTTTTATCAATAAAAAACCGCCACACGATTTTCACAAATAATGCAGCGGAAACAACAATCTATTTCACCATAAACTAACCTATTGAATACTTTTCCCACAAATGCATCTCTCATATCGCTATAGTTTTAATTGTTATTTGAGGAATCCGATTCTGCAGCCCTATCGTACGACACAGGCGATTCGATATCATGCCCAGCCATTTCGAGGTCGGAGATGCAATTGCCTGTGGCGTAGCAATACATCGTGAGGATGATATTCACTGCGCCATCTATCTCCTGTTCTGAGGCTGTGGGTGAGATATGCGACTCATCATTACGCCACTCCTTCACCTGCAACAGATACTGATAAAGACGCTTGCGAGTCTCATCATTACTGTATTTCAGCTGCCAGAGGCACGATACATCATGGATCACATTCGCCCATGTCACATCCTCACCCTCATGCTGAGGCTTCACCTCTTCACCTTTATATAAATAATAGAGCTTCTTCAGATAAGCCTCAAACTTGGTGACGAGCAGATTGAAAGCCACCGATTTGTCCACAATCGTAGGATTATCCTTATACAGATTCGTAAACGCACGATGCAGATACATACCCACGCTATCCAGCTTAGGTATACTCTCCTTATCAATCACATACATCAGCGCATCGATGATTTCCTTTCTAGGACGCATATACTTATCAACACCAGACAGTGTAAACGTAATCACATCATCAATCCTTGCCTTAATCTTTTCGATAGTCACCGTCTGTGTACTCTGCTGCTGTTGCTGCTGCAGATCCTCAAACATATCATCGATATTCGGTTCTTCTACCTTAGCAGAGTCAATGGTCTCACCCTCATTCAGCCAAGCCTTCAGAATTTTCTCGCGCATATCAGCATTCAGGATAAAATCCTTCAGCACCTTTGTCCATCTGGCCACCACAAATGGCGATGCCACAGGCTTGCCACCAATCTTCTCCAAGAATGCCTTGGTCTTGGTATTATCAACAGTAATACGGAGATCAGAGAATCGGTTAAAGTCGTCCAGATTCTCCTCCGTCACACCAGCACTCATGATGTTCTTCAGCATACTGAGGTTCACGCCCGTCGCTTCCGTCAGCGTCTTCATCTGCTCATAGAGTTCCTTCAGCTGATATTCGTTGATATAGTCCTGAATGGTCTTTCCGGGCTCCAGTCTCAGATCACCACTCTGTATATCGTGCAGAATCAGGATAGCCGTGCGCTGATCCTTCTGAGGCAGCGAAGCAAACGATTTATGCAGTTCTTTCAGCGCCTCCTTCGTCAGTTCACTGCCAGGCCCCTCAGCATAGAGCTGCTTAATAAACTTCACGAACTTCGAGTTGATATAGTCCGCATCGATGGTACCCGTACCTGTCTCAGTGAGATAGGTGTCAATAGGATAATCGAAATCAGGCCTTTCTCCACCCCCAGGAACATGCACAAAGAGCTCACGATAACGCTGCAGCAACACATAAAAGGTTTGCTCATCCAGTTCCATCTTCACCTTCGTATAGGTGTCGCCATGCTTGAATTCATATTCGCTCTTCTCCCACACAAAGCCCTGAAGCCTTGCAGCATCCAGTTTACGAGACATCTGACAGAAGTCTTTGGCAAACATCTTACGATCTACATCCTCATCTGGCAGACGCTCAAAGTTCATAATCTTGCGCGAATGGAAGATATCGCGGATATGAAGGAACAGACTGTTGATATTGTTCAGATTACCTTCGAGGTTATCCACAAACACACCCAAAGGACGATCCACATATACATCCAGCGCATCCTGAATATTCTGTTCCATCGTGTATGGGAACGAATAGTAATAGATGATGCCATGAGGCTTCTCATGCTTATTAAAGATACGATTCGTGCGTGAGAAGGCCTGGATAATATCCACATACTTCAGCAGCTTGTCCACATAGAGGGTATTCACCCACTTGGAGTCATAACCCGTCAGCATTTGTGTTACCACAATCAGCAGATCAATCTGCTGTGTATGGTCATGCTCTATATGGGTATAAGGCTTCTTATGCGCCAATCGCTTGGCCACATCTTTCTTGTACTTGCCATAGTTAGGCAGCCCGAAGTTGGTCTGATACCTGAGGTTATAATCTTTCAGCATCTCCAGTATGGCATCTTCTTTGGCAATGCCCTCATCGCTATTGTCGATATTATTATCAAACACCGTCACCACATTCAGCGAAGGATATTGCTCCTTGAAGATCTTCCAATAGGCAATGGCCTCAGGGATGTTCTGTGTGGCCAGCATGGCATGGAACTTATACCCATGACTCAGCAAGTCAAACTTACCGACGATATGCTTCGCCACCTCCTTATGATGAATCTCCTGCTGATACACATCCTTTGGCAGATAGTGCTCAATGCCATGCACCGTCTCACCGCCCTCCTCATAGTCAGCCTTCATCTCCAGCTCATACATATAGCGGTTGTACTTCTGCATCGCCTCTTCATCATCCTCTATCTCTTCCACGCTCTTGATCTTCAGGCGCGAGCAGGCCACACGATGTCTGAGATCTTCCTCCTCATAGGTATTTACCATGTTCACGTCAAATCCCAGCACGTTCTCATCAGGGATAGCACTGGCAATGGTGTATTTATGCAGCATATCACCAAATAGTGTCTCAGTGGTGATTTCGTTGTGAGCATTCTCCACGAACACTGGCGTACCAGTAAATCCGAAGAGCAATGCTCTGGGGAAGGTGTTCTTGATATCAATGAGCATCTTGCCAAACACACTGCGGTGACACTCATCGATGATAAACACCAGTCGCTTCTGCCCTATCTTCTTGATGGTATCCGCAGGAATCAGCTCCGAAGGCTTAATATTCGCCATCTTCTGGATAGAGGTCACAATCAGGCGATCGTCCTTATCCGTACTAGTGAGTTTACTTACAAGCATCAACGTGTTCTGCGTATCCTGAATGTCGTCATTCTCTCCCGCAAAACCTCGGTATTCATCGAGTGACTGTATACTCAGTTCTACCCTATCCAGCAGGAATACCACCTTATCAGCATCCCCAGAGTTTGCTATCAACTGCGCACTCTTAAAACTCGTCATCGTCTTTCCCGAGCCTGTGGTATGCCAGATATAGCCTCCCTTATGCTCATGACCATCCCAATTGGTGTTATGCGTCACGTCGCAGATCTTATTGGTGGCATAATACTGATACGAGCGCAATACCTTCAGCGTCTGGTCCTTATCATCAGCAATGGTGTAATAGCCTATCAGCTGGTGAGCCATGGGGATATTCAGCAGCTCTGTGGCCACACGCCTCCAGTCATGAATCTCCTCATTGTTGAAGTCAGCCCAATGAAACTGGAATTCTTCCAAGAATCGGTCTTCGCTACCCGGATTGGCAAAATACAACGTCTTTTCAGGCGTCATCGCCACAAAGATCTGCACCATCGAGAAGATACCTTTACTGAAGATGCCCTCGTGCATATAACGTTTCAGCTGGAACACAGCTTCTGACACATCCACGCGTGAACGTTTCAGTTCGATATGGAACAGTGGCATACCATTGATCAGCAGCAGCACGTCGCCACGACGGTCACCTGCCAGCGGATTCGCAGCCTTAAATCGTGGTTGTCTTACTATCTGATAACGACTCTGCCCAGCACTGATTTCCTGCGGATCGTAGATCTTCAGATAAACCTCCTTGCCCACGTTGTGGGTATCCTTAGGATTATCACGTTTGATACAGACGTAGCAACCATTAATCTGCTTATTGATCTCGTAAGGCGAATGCCACGTATTCACCTGATCAATAATCTGCTGCATCTCCGAAGTCGTCAGCGGATAGTTGCCTAAGCGCTCCTGCTCACGATTGTTGTCGAAGATGATCTGCGCCCAGTTCTCCACCAGTTCTTCTTCCGAAGGCTGCACCAGAATATCCTTTTCCCAGCCATGCTGAGTAAGTACATCACAAAGAGCCAATTCAAAGCCGCTCTCTTTCTGAAATGGGTGAATCGTCTGTTCCATATCAAATTATTATTTTTTATGAAGGCACATTATCCTCGTTCGTTTCTTGCGGCTCTTCATTATAGGCTAAAGCTTTCTGTGCCCTTAGTTTCCTTAGTTTCTCCTCATAGAAGTGGATATCACGGTCTATTGTCAGTTTATTATAGACTTTTATCACCTGAGGATTTATAAGCTCTTCTATCTTGGCAAAGACGCGTATATTAACCTCTGCTTCATCCTTTTCAATGAAAAGCCTGGTTCCGTTTAATTCCATATCAACACTACTAATCTCTTGTGTATCATAATGACGGTTTATGTATCTTACTTCATAATTCCCCTTATTAAGATACTCTTTCAGATTCTTCTTAAATAGCTCCAAAGCATCAATAGTTTCCTGACGCATTTGGTCGCTGGTCTTATTATTTTTCTTTGCCATAATCTTACAAGCTTAAACAAACATTTTATCCAAACATGCAGACTTAATCTGCTTCAATTTCTCCAAACGCTGCTCCTGCAAGGAGATTTGAGAATCCAGGCTGCGGAAGAATGAAGCGATTTGTTGCTGCTCATTGATATCCTTTGGAATCATGATATGACCCGTTAATGCTGTCTCATCGCTGATATTCATTGTATTCTTTGCTCCCTTGTTAACAAGAGGACGTAAATATGCATTCAATCTCCAATCAGGATCAAAATAGTAATGAATATAGTCTGCAGCAGTACCTTCTTTAGGATAATAGACTGCATATAAGACTGATACAATTCCTGTTTTACCAGTATTCTGCTTGACGATGCCAAAGGGCTTTGACTTCAATGGAGATTTCGTATAGACAATTTCTCCAGTCTTCAAAATTCCATAATTGCTTACTGACTTACCTGCATAGCTTCTTCCCAATAATTCTATCTGATTCATGACTCCGAAATCGTCTGAAACAGAAAGTACATCATTCTTTCCATATCTATTATCGAGATTCTTCTCATTTGAGATCTCAAGACAGTCACTCAACAACTTCTTATCCCACTCTCCTTCGAATCCTTTAAATCTTACACGGGGCGTGGTTTCACCTGCCTGCGGGAACATCGAAACAAAACAAGCCTGCTTCATCTGCTTCAGCGAAGCAATCTTCTTCTTCACCCCCTGAATCATCGAATCCAAAGACTTGAAATAATCTGCTATGCTTTGTTGCTCTTCAATTTCTTGAGGATAATGAATTGTAGCTTTACTAATTTCAGCATTATGAAGATGTACGACAGTCTTTCCTTGGGCATATTTTGCCAATTCATTATGTACTCTTCCATATGATATAGAAAGAGCTGTAAAAGTTGGGTTGTATTTCTTTTCTTCAATACTTAATACGTTTAAGTCCCCACCTAAAATTATCCCATCACTTTTAACAACAGAGGCGCACGCAATATCTTCTGGGGTTTCGCCTGAAGCAGGAATAATTATCTCTCCTCCTTTAGATAGAACTGATCCATCTTTCATCTCAACGTATGTATCGACATCATCAATCTCTGTACTATAATTAGTATATAACCTACCATAAAGGATAATAGGAGAACCATGTTCGCACAAATCTGACTTAGAATAGCCATGACCTTTAGAGAACTTAGCAATATCTGAAAGGAGTTTGGGCTCCCACTCCCCTTCGAATCCTTTTAATCTTATCTCTGGTTTTGCCATAGCTTAATCCTCCTTTTCGTTTTCATCTACCGAAGTATCAGGCAAGAGATAGTCACTGGCCTTGTCTTTTGTGATGACAGAACGTCCGAGTTTGCTTTCCAGTTGGTTACGTGCTGCTTTTGCCACGCTACCACCCTCCTTTGCCACCTTTGCCTGCTGGCTGAAGCCTTTGGGGTCACGCTGCTTAGAGATTTCTGTGGCAGAGGCTTCTGCCAAGATATTCAGCGCAATCTCCAGATTCGTCATGTTGTCACGCAGGTTTTCCTTTTTCAACCCCTTGTAGTGCTTGTATTGCTTGGTGGTAAATCCGCTCCACTCACGGGTGATGATGTCCGTTAACGATGCATATTCCATTCCCTCCTGAACACCCGTACGTTTCCATTCGTCAGTCAGTTCCTTACGCACTTCGATGCTCTTGACGCGCTGGTTAATCCATGCGTCGCTATAACCTAATCGTTTATAGTCGACAATTGCCTGGTCAATGCTCTTCTCGGGATCCTGCATCTGGTCAAGTCTTTGACTTGCCACCTGAGCCATCCATTGCTTGAAAGGCTCGGCTTTGGGCGAAGGAATTGACTGGATCAGGCGGAAAAGCTGCTCTGTATCAGCCACATCCGTCAGTCGCATCTTACCATCAGCAGCACGCATTTTCAAAGCGTGACAATTTGTCACGGTTTCATTGCCTTCCTCTTTCAAACGCTGCTTCAATTTACGCCAATAGGCTGTAGGATCCTTACTCTCTGTCAGGACACCACACACATCAACTATCGAGAAATACCATTTCTCTTCAACGTCGTCCCAAACGGTACGAACCTTCTTCTCTTCAAACAGCTGTAATGCCTCTCTCTTTGTCATAGCTTAATCCTTAAAAGAGTTCATCAATGCATTCAGTCCTGCAATAGAGGATTCGTCACCCTCCAGCTGAGAGATGAGGCCAGCAAGTTCATCCTGAGCCTCTGTGAGCTGAGCGTTCAGATCATGATACGGTGTGGCATACTTCTTTGCCAACGCATATACCTGCTGATTCAGCGATTCTATTTCCTTGTCCGGAGTTTCGTAGATTTTTGTAGCCACAGGCTGAATCCACTTGATATCAAGTAATTCAAATATATCATCATCATCTAAGTTTTGAATAGCCTCAATGGTATTATTCATCAACTCCTGACGCTCTGCTTTAAGTTCTTTACCTAACTTTGATTGTAAATCCCAAAGCGCTACCATCTTCTTCAGTTTCTCCTTGGTATCCAACTCTATCTCGTCACCTTTGGCCTTGGCATCTTTTTTAATCTTAGCCTTGTCCAGTTTAGGTTTGTCATCACCCTCAATATATTCCTGAGCCTCATCCTCCGTGAAGCTTTCTTGAATCTCTTCCAATTCGCCAGCGATGCTCTCAAGCTTTTCCTCTAGGTGGGTAATCTCCAATCTATCATCCATGAAAGCATATCTTTGTATCAGTTCGAATGGCAGGACGCGGCCCTTCATTCCATCAGGAACTTCTTTCTCATCGTCACCATCCTTCACCAGTTTCATGGCGGGTTCCACTGTGCGCACTGCATCAAGGCCTTCCGTCTGGATTACCTCTATATCGTTTACAATCGTAGGCCATTGGTCACTCAATATCTGATAGATGGAATAAGGATTAACTAAAGGCACATCCTTCAAACGACGGAAGATATCTGCAGCCAGTTCGTCATGCGCCTGCATCTCGCGCACTTCCATCAGATGCTCCACCAGCAGATTATCCATCTTATCTGCAAAGCCATAAAAAGCATTGTCAAACTGATCCTGGAACTTCTCCACATCAGGGCTCAACGGAGCTAATACCTCTAACTGTTCATCCGTCAGCATCGAATAAGACTTTCCGGGAACAGGCTTAAAGATCTGCTTATAGAGTTCGGGGAATACATCCCAATACTTCTGCAACTTGGCAATCTCACTATTAGGAATACCTCCGAACATCGTGGCATAGATATCATACTGCTCAGGTGCCTCTGACGAGTCTACATAGCGGGGGATGTTCAGATTATAATTGTTCTCGCGCACCTCCTCACGACTTACTTTACGAGAGAATCCGGGAACATCTGCCCTATCCCGCCAAGTATCGGCAATGCGCTTGATGTCGGAGGCACGAAGCTTATTCTGCTTACCATCCTTCACAAAACCCTTCGAGGCATCGATTATCAGAATGTCATCATTCTGGCGATGCTGCTTCAGTACCATAATCAACGTAGGAATACCAGTACCAAAGAAGATGTTGGCAGGCAGGCCAATGATGGCATCTATCTGGTTTTTCTCGATCAGACGCTTACGGATCTTTCCCTCGCCCTCATCATCTGGCGCACCACGGAACAATACACCATGAGGCAACACGATAGTCATTACACCATCTGGCTTCAGGTGATGCAGCTCATGCAGCAAGAAAGCATAATCTGCCTTACTCTTAGGCGCCACGCCATAGTCCTTAAAACGGGCATCCATCTCTGCATCCGTTGGATCCCAGTGCTGAGAATACGGAGGATTCGACACCACAGCATCCACATACAGAGGTTTGCCAGCATCAGGACCCGTCTTCTGGATAGGCCAGTCTTCGCCTAGGGAGTCCGCACAACGGGTATCAATGTTACCCGGACGAATACCACGCATCACGAGATTCATACGCGTCAGGTTGTAAGTGTTCTCCTTCAGCTCCTGCGCATAATACTTCACGCGATTCTTATCCTCAATATGACGACCTACGCTCTTACCAATCGTCAGCAGCAGAGAGCCAGATCCACTCGTGGGGTCATAGATCTCTATCTTATCCTTGTCCTTATGGTGCTCCGCCACAATCTCCGACATCAGGATAGCCACCTCATGAGGCGTATAGAATTCTCCCGCCTTCTTACCAGCATTGGCAGCAAAATTACCAATCAGGTATTCATACACATAACCCAGCACATCATAGTCCTGCTTGCTATCCGTAGGGATATCCTTGATCAGTTTGATGAGGCCTTTCAGCGCCTTTGTCTGTTCTGCAGGGCTATTACCCAGCTTGCTCAATCCTGCCTGCAACGTCACAAAGATGTTTTCATAAACGCGCTTGTAGTTGTCGCTAATAAGACTGTCGAAACGATTCAGGGCCACACTGAGCTCTGCCACGCTAAAGGTTGATTCTGGCAACAGCCATGTAGAAAACAGATTCTTATACTCAATGAAATAGCCAATGCTCTGCTTACAGTCTGCTATCAGGGCTGCCATATCCTCATCCTCATAATCCTCCACGAGACTGGGCAGATACTCCTCCGTCCATCCGTGTACCTTATATAGATAGTTCACCTCGTTGTCAGAGAGAAACTTATAGAATATCAGGCCCAGGATATAATCCTTGTACTCGTTGGCATCGATCTTCGAGCGCATCTTATTCGCAGATGCCCAGATCTTATTCGCAAGCTGTTGTTTGTTCATATCTTGTTTTTGTTTCGTTTCAAAATAGTGATGCAAATTTACAAAAAAACTCGCAATTACGCAAATATAATCTTAGTTTTATCATCACTTAACTTGATTTTCCGTGCAAAACTGATGTCAACCCCATCATATATGGCAGACACATCCACACCTTTTGCTATCAGCGTATCGATAAGCACACTATCGTGCAGACCGCGAATAGATGTCCAAGCCCGGCTACCCACCTGCTTGTTAAACTCCCGCACCAGAGCCACGACACTCTTCTTGGCCATGCTCTTCTTTAAATCCTCAAAATACTCTGCTGTAACCATAATCGTCAAAAGTAAAAATTAAACATCTTATTGTTTCTGGGTGCAAAATTACAGCCTAAGTGTGCAGGTTTTCTGCATAGTTCAAATTATTTATGGAGTTTTTAAAATATAGGGTGGTTTTTTATATTCCCCATTAATCAATTTATTACTTAAATCTCCATACCATCTAATGATATCCATCACTTGATAAAGACAGGATCTAAACAAATAAGGAGTTTGAGCTTCTTGAACATAATCTGAAACACCAAGATTCAAGTTTAATAATTTATGAGATCCGTCTTGTATTATGTCTATCAGTTTTTCAATTGAATAGCCTATTGCCCTTGGCATTACATCATCATTTGGTTTATAATCTTTATGTCCTTTCCAAAAACTAACAACTTTACCTAATTTTGCATCATAATACGAACTGAAAGTATAGAATGTTTTAAAATTATTAAGTGTAATTACATTTGAAGGGACAATGTCATTTTTCTTACAACATTCCATAATCTTCTCCATAATGCCTCGTAGTTGATTAAAAAGATCTTCACCTTTATCAAAGCTTCTATCTCGGGCTTCATCCAACAGAAATTGGTGTAGATATTCCTTACATTGATTTTCAATGTTTTGTGCAATCTCAAAAAGAGCCTTATACTTGGTATTTACCATATTTTCTATTGAATGGATATGATCAACATCCTTTATCAAATTCTCTATCAATAAAGATAATTCACCTTTTTGGAAAATGCGATTATGTTTAATAAAATATAATAGTTCTTGATTCTTACACATACTAGGCAAAAGGGTTTTCCTACCTGTATAAAGATAAAATGGTATATCACGTTTATTATTATACAATTCAACAAGTGTTACTGAATGAATAAGACCACTGATATCCTCTCTTTCAAGATATTCAACTTCATCTCTACTAAAATTGGCATCAATGATGACAGCATCCACTTTATCTTTATACATATCGAGTGACTTCTTTAACTCTTCCGAAGTCGTCACTCCTTCTAGTAGATTGATACCATTATTCAAAAATAAAGAACGTGTTGGAACATCCTTTTCGAGCGTATCTATTTCGTCATCCGCCCAAATAATATTATATACTTTCGTATTCATATTCTGTAAAGTTAGTTTCCTTTGGGTAAATATACATTGGAATTAATATGTTGATTGACAACCACTGCTCAGATGATTCTATTGAGACTCTTCCACCAAAATGATGGGCAATCTTGCAAATATGATCTCCACCAATTCCGTCTTGTGTAGAATTAATACCTACAACGCCTCTCGTAACAAAATCTTTCAGTGTAAAACCCTCAGGAAGAGGTTTGCCATTATTTGACACACTGAGAAGTACATATATCTCATCACCATTACAATCATCTGGCATATACTGTTCGTTGATTGTTACAGGCTTTAATTCTATTGAGACTTGATTTCTATCGTCTGCTTTACGATTGAAACCATGCTGGTGGGCATTAGTAAGGATACAATCAAGCATGGTATAAAGTAATGAAACATCTACTTTAACCTTCGTATCTCCCCACGAGTTAAGTGATGAAGAAAGCGGTTGCAGTTTAAACGTTCCATATCCGACATTATCCCATGATAAACAATATCCTTCAATAACTGCCTCTATATCTACAATTTCCATATTAGGAGTCACTGTAGCGAAATCTGTTCCTGTGCTATTAATCTGACGAAGTGCATATTGAATGTTGTCATCAAGAGACGCTAGAGACGACAATACAACTTCATCATCAACTTTTTTATCATGAAGGAATAAACTTCTTTCTGCATCAGTAAAATAATTCATCCTTTGATTATTTGCGAGGCCCATCTCATCATCTTTCATATGCTCTTGAATACACGCAACAGCAGCACCCATTCTTGTAAAAGTGATACCTAAGTTATGGAGTAAATCTGAAGATCTACCACTAAGTTCCTGCAATTTCTCCACTTTTGCCCTCAGCTCTTTTTCTACTTCCCGATAGGCTCTTTCTACAAGGTTCTTCTGACTTTCCATATCCTCAAAATAGGGAATAAAAATCCTACGTTTCTCCGATTCACTAATATGAGGAAGTATAGTAGTGCCACTAAGCATCTGGAGGACCTGGGGATTTTGCATCACTAGGACAAAGTACTCCAAAGAACACTTTGTCGTATCTACCTCAAATGGGAAGAAATAGTTTCTTCTAACAAACAAAGGCGCATCATCATATTTAATATAGAAACGCCCTAAGCTATGGCTAAAGATAACACATGGTTTTGTTAGCTTCAGATATTTATTATTGGTATCTAGTTCCTGAGAACTCAATACAACCTCTTTGAGCTTAAATTCTGATAAAGACTCACTAAACATTTCTCTTTCCAGAATCCGTCCAGTTTTATCCGAATAATCAGTTTCTCCTCTATAAAAAGAAGCGATGGCATTCAATGGCACCAATTTCTGTCCCGGAAGGACTGATATATCTTCCTTTATATAAAGAGAAGGAGAAATATTATAATCATTACCAATGATTTCATCCAAGGAACTTGCAGCAAACTGAGTCTTATCCGCACCTTTTATTCGTTTCAAGATAGTGTCTATATCAATTGACTTCTCATGATGAGCCCCATTTATCAGACAATCTGAAGCAGAAATAAACCTGACATCTTTATCTTTCCTTGTCTTATTTAGGACAAGAATAACGGGCTTAATACCTGTATGAGACAAAACGCTATTAGGCAATTCTATAACCATATCTATATAGTTATTATCACAAAGTAATTTTCTTAGTTTGTAATTACTTTGGCGAGAACAAGCATTTATAGCAAGTACGAGAACAGCCCTCGTTAACCCTACAGTTTGAACGAATTTTGAGATTATTTCATCATCAAGATATGACTGCTTTTTACTATTGATAGACACTTTGACACCCATCGGAAGATCAGAGCACAAACAATCGCTATTGGGATTATTATTCCAATTTGTCATGACATCTCCACACTTTACTGTTAAAGGACGGTTATGTGCATCCAATCTAATAGAAGCGAGCAAGTGCATGGTCTCGTTAATCTCAAGCCCCTCATACTTAACATCTTCCATTTTAGGCGATATCGCAATGGAGCATAAACCCGCACACGGATCATAGATTCCATAGGGCTTTTCCAGAAGGATGATTCTTTGCAACAAATCAACCATATATGACGGCGTTGTATACTCAGAAGAGCCCCGTCCCCCACGCTCTATAGTTTGGGTTATTAAATATTCAATGACATCAGTATAATATTCCTTGAAAAGATGTTGATTCTCTTCATAGAAATCTATTATACAATAGGATATTTCGCGTTTAATCAGATTTGGGAAATGGCGAGCAATGCCATTAATAATCCTATATGCTGCACGATTTAATTCATATTCAATCGGCATTTGCAGGAAATGATCCTTGTTGAATTCCGGAGATTTTGTTTCAAAACGTACGCCATGCCAATGAGCCACCAATACATATAGTAATGGCATAACTGTAAATGTCATTTCACCACCATATCCTAAATGAATCAGATTGTTAATGCAGTTCTGTACGTTTTTCAAGAGAAGCTCTTTTCTTTTATCTGTCACTTTTTTTTCCATTGTACTACGAGTTAATTTTAAAAACAGCTGCAAAATTACAGTCTATCTGTGCAGCTTTTCTGCATAGTTCGTAAAAACTTCTTATTCCGACAATAATTGTATGCTGGCATTCTGTCTTTAGTTATATTTATAATGTGCAAAGATAGCATTTTTTATGTAACTTCCAAATTTTCATCATAAAACGTGTACTATCAAGGCTGTTTCAGCATTAATGGATTTATGCCTGCACGATATAACCTCTCCCATTCCTGATGAAGTCTGTACCACTCACTGCTATGAGAACCGAGGGCTCCAATCTGGCGAGGATGGGCTAAGGGGCGAATCTTGTAGGTTTTGCCGTTAATTACAGTCTCTGATAAGAAACCGTATCCGTAGTGTTTCGTATATTCCTTCAATGATTTATAATCCACATCCGCCACCGTATTAAGGAACTGTTTAATAGGAATATCGCCTAGCAGCACCAGCATATCAGCTTTCGACTCTTCCAACTCTGTTATAATCTCTTTGCAGCGCTCTTTATCACAGAAATTGGAAGGGCGTTGGGGGATTGTTACTTTCTTTAGGTCATACTTTTCTCTTTCTTTGTTATATTTCTTCAAAGCATTAATCTGACCATCATTAAGTCTTGTTTCTGGCAACAGGTCGCAGAGCCAAGCATCCTTACGGGTAAAACCTAAGGGTGCAAGGATATGTTCATCGAGTACCTTCGCTGAAGGACCATTGAATCTTGAGTCAGCAGGCTCCAACGTTCCTAATTCCTCAGGTATCTTGATTTTACCAATAATCTCCTTTGCCTCTTCAGGGTTTCCATCCCAGAAGATCCGGGGCTCGCTGGCTACAGCCAAGGCAGTGCAAACAGGTCTTTTCTGCCCGGGCTTCTTCCAACATGCATGCACAGCACTGGCATAAACACCCAACACAAACACCTTCTTGGGTGCCCTATCCTGCTGTACTGCAGGCTTTAATTCCTCACCAAAGGGATAATAGTACTTCATATTCATTGATTATTTATCTTCAGGGTAATGGACGCTCATAGCGCGGACGGATTTGGCAATCATAGCGCGGAGGGAGGCGGGGGCGATGACTTCGACATCGGGACCAAAGGAGAGAATAAGAGAGATGAGCTCTCTATTGATCTTCACATTGATGGAGATATTGGCGAAGTCAGGTTCTACAGAGATGATGCGCTGAGAGAGATGCAGCGGTTTGGTCTTGATGTAATTGAAACGGTTGTTCGCGACGCGCAGGATCACATCCACAGGTTCGTGGCCTTCGGGCACGGTGACACCGATGACATCGTCGAAATACTCATTGAAATCCACCTCAGACTCCTTATATGGAAGGGATAGTTCCTCGAAATGCTCGATACGGTCTAAGGCGTAATGTCCGTAGGAGTCGTAGCCCACAGCCTGGGCAATGAGATACCAGCGGTCGTTGAACTGTTTCAGGAAATAGGGATAGACCTTGTCCGTGAAGGTGTCTTTGCCAAAAGGCGTATAGGTGAGTTTCAGCACACGTTTGGTGAGGATGGCCTGCAGCAGCTTACTGAAATGTGGCAATCCCTTCAGATCCGGATTGCTCTGGAAGGACACCACTGAGGAGGACTCTTCATCGAACATACCGCCTCCTACCTGCATCAGCAGCATGCGAGCCCAGTCATACAGGGGTTCCCCCTCGAAATCTTCGAGCACGCGTACGGCATCCTGTATCTTATTGCGCTCCTGATCATTCATTCGGAAGAGATGAAGCGAATAGGTGGTGTCGCGATAACGGTAGAGTCGCTGGCGTCCTCGTTTCAGCTTCTCATCGAGCATGATACCATAATCGGCCTCAAGAATGTTGATGTCGTTCTGGATGGTGCGCTTGGAGACTATAGGCTTATCGGCCTTGCGCAGTGCAGCATTGCACTCATCCACGAGGTCGTCAATGGTGAATTCGCGGAACCGGTTTCTAAAGCAACGGTTCAGCACCTGATATCGTAACAGGACTTGCTTGTCTACAGGCATATCTATCTTAGGTTTTAAAATCTTAGGGGCAAAGATAAGAGTTTTTTCTCAGAAAACAAAGAAATTAGAGAAATATTCGTTCTTATGGACAAATTTTGGAAGCTTTTATTCTTTTTCATACTTTGGTTTTTAATGGTTAGTTAATAAAACGCTTAAGCCTCGCAGAGATGCGGGGCTTAAGTGCGTTAATGCCTACGACTCACCGGACCTGTCCCCGTGAGCTAGAAATCCGTAGTTATTCATATTGGCTACTGCCCTCCATCTGATCGGCAATCATCTGCTTGCGAATGTTCTCTATATTAAGTTCCAGATCGGCAATACCATAGGTCTCCACGTAATCGTAATATATACGACCAACCTCCTCGTCATCGGAATGTTCATCTAACCAGTCCATGATTTCGTTGGCACGCATCATGCTGGTGAAATCCGTTTTTTGAAGCAACGCCCTCAGTTCGGCGATCAACTCTTCAGCATTCTTCTGTTCCATGTTCATATCCGTTTTTAGTTCCAATGATGCAAAGATAATCAAAATTATTGAAACTTACAAATAATTGAATAGGTATTTTATAAATATAGAAAAATCACCGTGATTCTCCCATAGGCGCTGTTTGAGTATGTTCCAATACTTACGCGCTGTCAGAGCATCTTTACTCTTTGTCTGCTGTGAAGCCCACAGGGATTTTTTTATTAATTACGTGACTATTTCGCAGATTTTTCATTAAATCATTGCTGCTTCCGAGATTTATTGCTATCTTTGCAGCATCCATCCAAATGCAACTGATGATAGTTTGCCCGCTGGCATTTACCTAAAATGGAAAAAGACAATATAATAATAAACAAAATACTGAAGGCGATGAAAAAATGTGAGAAATGGCTTGAAGTCACAAGAGTATTATTACTTGTAACCGCCCTGTTCGCTGCTTCAGCAGTGAAGGCAGAGGACAGAACACTGAACGTCTGGAAGTCTGACGGAACAGTTGTTTCCTTTAGCCTCGACGAGGTTCCAGTAACTACTTATGCGGATGGGAACTTAGTGATAAAGACCTCCAAGACTACCGTCACCTATCCCTTGGAGCAGGTGAAGAAGTACACATATAGCAGCGTCACTGATGCCCTCTCTGCCCCCAAGACTGAGAGTGCCACCCTCTCGCAAGACGGCGAGACGCTGACTTTTACAGGCTTGAAGCCTCAGACACAGATTTCCGTCTACAATGTCTCTGGCCAGTTGGTACGTACCCTTAAAGCCAGAAGTCATGGCAAAAACACTGTCTCCGTTGCCAATCTCCCCGTTGGCGTCTATGTTGTCAAAGTCAATGGTGTAACCTATAAAATCACAAAGCGATGAAAAACAATTTCTTTAAATTCATACTTAGCATGGTACTGATGTTCGTCGCCGTATCGATGGTGGCGCAAGATTATATGAATATTTATTTTAATGACGGGAAAAGTCTTAAGTTTTTTTTGCCGTCAGTTAAAGAGTTGTTTGTTTCTAAATATGATATAGATGGTGTGCTGCATGATGAATATAAATACCAATATTTAGTAACAAATTCAAATACCTATATTTATAACCTTGATGACATAAACAGCATTACATATACGAAATGTGACGAGTCAGAAGTGAATCAAAATATAATATCTTCTATTAATACGGTTTTTCCTGTCTTGGAAAAGTGTAACAGCATTACAGATGTTGAAAGTAAATTGGATTTAATTAAAAATGCGGAAGGAATAGAAGATGCGTGGAGTGACGGAAGCTCTTTGTGTATTAAGATTAAAAATTGGGGTGTTATGGCTTTTCATTTCCATGAAGAAGAAACAGAAGAAGATGAAAATGAAGGGGAGTCTAAACTGGCAAGACAACTGCTTCCATTACGGGAAAAAATACATAGTGTTATTAGTAAAAACGGGTCATTAAAAGTTGCGATTGCCAATCAAACTAAAAATAACCAAAATCCGTCTTTTACTAAAATATCAAAAAGAATGGAGGAAATTGGTAGTCTATTTGAAGATGTTGGAATAACTCCTTCTTTCGTTGATCCTTCAATAGATTTCTTCAGTTTTGGGATGTATGAATATGACTTGATAATTCTCTGTACTCATGGAAGTATCATGACTGATAGCAATGGGTATTTATGGAAGGATGAAAATGGCGATTATGTTCATTTTATGTTTACTTCAGATTATTTAGGTTCCATTTCAAAGAATTTCTTTAGTAGCGAAGAACCATCTGACGAAAAAACACTAGAAGCAACAACGTATTTTAAATCTCTTCTTAAAATAAAAGGGTTGGAAGATTTCTTCGCTAACGATGAGATAAGAATAGATTGGATTGAAGAACTACATGGAACTACTGACTATTGGATTGCATATCCGTTGGTAACAGAGAATTTTATCAGAGATGCTTCTGATGCTGTTTTTTCGAATAGAAATTCTTTACTGTTTGCCGCGGTCTGTCATAGTCTTGAAGGTTCAAATAGTTTAGCGATAAAACTCCATAATAACAAAAATTTAGGAAACTACCTAGGGTTTGACGGAGAGGTTGCTACAGGCGTTGGTTCTAATGCAGCTTTATATTTCATTTCATCACTTCTATCAGGAAATTCTATGAAAAAGAGCGAGTCCTCTATTCCTGAAAAATATAAAACAGATACAAGTTGGAGAAAAAATACAAAGTTGGTTCCACTTTTCAGTAATGATGGCTCGGACTTCCTTTTTAGTGTAAACACAAACGAAATGGACGTTGCTAAAGCAAGAAACGATTTTAAAAATAGTAAGTACGTTGAGGTAGAGGGATTGGCAACAATACTTGATCGTAATAAATCGGAGGCTCTAAATGCTATTACTTATGGTTTTGTCTATGGAACGGATGAAAGATTAGCATCTGGTGAAAAAGCTACTTCAAAACTAACATATGGCACATATATTTCATCAACAGATAAGATGGCTCTATCATCAACAATTGACAAGGGAAATGTTCTTTTTAAGTCAAAGCTCACAGAAATAGACCCAGAGAAGACTTATTACTATCGCGCCTATACTTATGATGGCATTTACTATAATTACGGTATTCCTTGTTCGTTCATCATCAATCCTCCAATAAGATTGAATGACGGTGAATCATATATAATAGATGATGTTGCTTATACTGTAAGAAGCAAAGAAAATAGAACATGTCAAGTGGGATATGAAACAAATACGGTAAAGCCAAGTGCTCGTAAACGTGTAGGTAGTGACATTGTTCCAGCCATCCTTCCTGATAGAGAAGGAGTACTGAGTATACCAGAAGAGGCTGGCTATTTGAGTGTTATTGCCGTGGGCGACTATTCATTCTATGACTGCAACCGACTGACCGCCATCAACCTGCCTGAGACGATAGAGGAGATTGGCGAGTCGGCTATGAGTGGATGTATCGGCCTGTCGAGCATTACCATTCCTAAGAATGTTAAAGCAATCAGCAGGAATGCCTTTGGTGGCTGCAAGAATGTGAAAAGCATCTATGCGGAGATGACCAATCCGTTCACTATTAATGAAAATGTGTTCCAAACAGCAGCTGAGGAACAATCAGGCACTGCCTCCTCCATCTTCGCCAACGCCACCCTCTACGTGCCTGTAGGTAGCAAGAATCAGTATGCCACAACTCCAGGTTGGAACAGGTTCCAACGCATAGATGAGTACACTCCTGGCGGTGACAATCCAGATCCAAGCAACAACGATGACTCCATTATTACCTTTGCTGACGCTGGAGTTGCAAGTATTTGCGTTGAGAGATGGGATACGAATGGTGATGGTATGCTAAGTATGGATGAGGCCGCGGCAGTGACAGATTTAGGAGATAAATTTAATTATGACATAACGAGTTTTGATGAGTTGCAATATTTTACAGGATTAACGCGTATCGGAAATTATGTATTTTCCGGTTGCATTAAGTTGACTTCCGTTACTCTTCCTAACACCATAACCACAATAGGCGAACAAGCCTTTTCAGACTGTTCTAACCTGACCTCCATCATTATACCTAACTCAGTGACTACAATTGAAAATTGTGCTTTCATGTGTTGTACAGGGTTGACTAACGTTACGATTCCCAACTCTGTGACAACTATAATGTCTCAAGCTTTTGATGGTTGCAGCAGTTTGTATTCTCTTACAATTCCCAATTCCGCCACATACATTGACGATTGGGCTTTTCGTGGCTGTTATGGTTTGAACTCTGTTACGTTTCACTGCAAAGCAATCAAAGGTTGGTTCATGGGCAATCAGTCTATTAGAGAGATTGTGATTGGTGATGAGGTGACAACTATTGAGGATTTTGCATTCGAAGGTTGTAGCGGACTTGTTTCCGTTACCATTCCTCATTCTGTAACGAATATCGGCGATAATGCTTTTTCTGGTTGTAACGGTCTTGTCACTGTTACATTCCATTGCGATGAAATAAAATGCTTGTATTTTGGAAATTCGCTTAAGGAGGTGATTATAGGAGATGAGGTGTCGAGTATAGGCGATTATGCTTTCAATAATTGCACCAGCCTTGAATCAGTCATTATTGGAAACTCTGTGACGAGTATTGGTAAAAGTGCTTTTTATGGCTGTATAAACTTAACCTCTCTTACCATTGGTAATTCTGTTAAGAGCATCGGTGAGAGTGCTTTCTATGACTGTAAGGGCATCACTTCCGTCACAATCCCAAATTCTATTGAGACTATTGGATGGCTTGCTTTCTATGGCTGTAACAGTTTGGTCTCTGTTACTTTTCACTGCGAAGTGATAAACAGTTGGTTTGGCGAAAACAATATAAAAGAGATTGTCATTGGCGACGAGGTAACGAGTATAGGAGATTATGCTTTCTCTGGTTTTACATGTCTTACTTCTGTAACAATTCCCAATTCTGTGACGAGTATAGGTCAGAGCGCTTTCCACTCTTGTACAGGTCTAACTTCTGTTATACTTCCAAATTCCGTGATTACAATAGGTAGAGAAGCTTTTTATGACTGTAGCAGTCTGACATCGCTTACTATTCCTAACTCCGTGACGAGTATTGGGTACGGTGCTTTCCATGGATGCACGGGTCTAAAAGAGGTTTACTCATATATAGAAGATCCATCTTCAATAGGATATAATATGTTCTCCTTCAATTTGTATGATGTTATTCTCTACGTTCCTGCTGGCACTAAGGCTTTATATGAAGCCACAGTGGGATGGAACAGATTTCCGAGTATTGTGGAGATGGGAGGTGAAACATCAAGATAAGATGTCATAACGGCATAACAGGCATAACGGCATAACATTGGGTATAATCGATGTGGGGTATATATATTATTAAATTTATATATATTATAATATATATAAATTATATAGAGATACTATAACCTTTCGCAATATGCTAATGTTATGCCGTTATGCCTGTTATGTCGTTATGGGGTAAAAAAGGACACAAAAATAAGCGCCACCAGATATTATTCCCATGGCGCTTATCTCTACGTAGAAAATCGATTATCAGAAATTAAGAGGCTCTTATTTTAGAGGCCCGATGTGCCGTTTTACGGTTCACCGAGCTCGGAGTAGATGAGAGCGACCTGGGCGGGGGTGAAGGAGCGGGATCGGGAGGCGAGAAGGCCCTTCAGGCGGGGATTGGTGAGGAGCCACCTGCGGAACTTGGCCCAGGCTGAGAGGGGCAGGAGATCCGGGAAGTAACGCTGAGCGAGAGCGGTACGATTGAAGGATGTTGCGTGACTGGTTTGTTTGTAGTACATAAAAGAGAAAGAATTTAATGGGTTAAACATGTCTGATTTACACTGCAAATATACTACTTTTTTCTGAGATGGCCAAATTTTTGCAGCTTCTGAGGCGTACAACTCGATAAAAGTCGACAAAACTCGATATAACTCGATGAGTGGCCTCACAGATGTTGTAACTTTGCATCGTCAAAAGGATCCAGAGACAAAATAACTGTTAAAGACAGACTAACAGACTAACAGATTTTTTAATTAACTAAAGTACTAACCATTTAAACAATTAACAAACATGATTGAACTTTACATTTCTCAAAACAAGAACACTGCAAGTGAGGCGTACGGTAAGTACTACCCCCGAGTGAGTTACAAGCAGACCATGAACATCCATGATATGGCGGTTCACATGGCTGAGCACAACACCCCGTTCTCTGAAGGAACCATCGAGGGTATCCTGCGAGACTTCGTGAAGTGCGTTCGTGAACAGACGCTGAACGGTAACACCGTAAAGGTGGACAACCTGGCGATCTTCAAGGTGAGCGTGATCGGTAACGGCTGTAAGGAGCTGTATGATGCAGACCTGGACAAGACCATCACCGCGAGCATCGGTACCATCGGTAAGAACGACAAGACCGGTCCGGCTGTGAACAGCCTGAAGCTGCTGGCACAGGCTACTGGCGAGTACACCCGCGAGGAGCTGAACAAGGACGGTAAGCTGGGCTGGACCGACAAGGCCGCTGCCGAGATCGCAGCTGTGAAGAATGCTGCCATGGGCGAAAACAGTGGCGGATCGTCTTCGGGTGGCTCCGGTGAGAGCAACGGTGGTAGCCAGAACGGTGGTGAGCAGAATGGCGGTGAGCAGGGCCAGCAGGCTACGGGCTATGCGCTGACCATCTCGAAGAGTGGAACGGGTACCGCATCAGTAACCAGCGGTGGTAACGCTGTGACTTCCGGGGCGAGCCTGAGTGAGGATGCCGAGGTGGAGATCAGCATCACGCCAGCCAGCGGTGCGACGCCCACAGCAACCATCAATGGCTCTTCGATCGAACTGACTGAGGATAACGGCGTGTACAGCGGCTCGTTCGCGATGCCCGGACAGGCTTCGACCCTCGTGATCAATTCCGGTAGTAGCGGTGGCGACGGTGGTGACGGTCTGACGAATGACTAAGGCCTATGAAGAAAAGGATCATTGAGATTGCGGTGAAGGTAGTAGTAGCCGCGCTCACAGCCTTCCTAACGGCCATCACGACGACCAGTTGTATGGGTCTGGGGCCCTTCGGGCAGTGAAAAGTGAAACATCCCCTCGCAGCTTTATTGCCTGCGAGGGGATACTAGTAATTACAGGATCTTCACCGGACACAACATGACTCTATCAGTCTCCGTCATAAACTATATAACATCTTTTGACTGGATGTCTATTTGGGCCATTGTCAGATGAAAGTTACGTGGCACAGTTAAGATGTTACGATCCACAAATATGATATCCATATTCTGGGCAATACGTTTCAACACATCTGTATAATCCTTTTTCAACGAGAATATATAGGAGTAACTCGAAACGCCTAACAAAGCTTCCCGAATGGCACATACCTTATACACAATTTCATTGAATAGACGCTCTGTCTGTACACCCGTCTTGCATTCTATCACAAACAGTTTGTTGCCTTTAGTAAAGACCACATCCAATTCATTATTATGCTTAACACCGCTACGCGATATGGTTACACCGATGGCAATATCCTGTGGCTTGATATATTCTTTCACCAGATAATACACATACTCCTCAAACCAGCCACCGGTTAAGTACTCCAATTCGGCTCGAGTCAGTACGCCCTTAGTTTCCGGGACGAATTCTATCCTGTTAAGAAAACTCGACAAACCCGGAACAGCAGGATCCTGTTTAGTATTAGACGTCTCTAATGTCTTTATCAGAACACTCTTTCTATTCCGATAATATA
>JAEEGH010009140.1_pt1 | contig 23204 bp, 16 predicted proteins | sample 9134181 | NCBI WGS metagenome assembly JAEEGH01 (sample SAMN16246544, study PRJNA631951) | gut metagenome | biome: gut microbiome; feature: rumen; material: DP-attached | host: Bos | place: Iran: Karaj | collected 2018-10
CGTCAAACTTCTTGCCATTGTTGATGGCATCGTAGTAGTTCTGCACTAACGTGGCGTTGTTTTCGGCGACCAGATGGAATTCCAATTTGGCCGTGTCTTTGATGGTCTTGCGGATGTCGGCCTTGTCGCCTTCGTTGACGGCCGGCATGCGGACGGAGATCGCCGTGTCGCCGGAGGCCTTGATTTCAGGCTCCGTCACGCCGAGTTTGTTCAAGCGGTTTTCAAGAATCGTCTGGATGCGGTCGCGGATATCCGTCGCCACTTCACCATTCTTCAGATCGTCTTTGTCAAAACCGACGACGAATTCGGTACCGCCCTGCAGGTCAAGACCGAGAACCATGCGGCCAGCCGTCTTGCGGCGCAAATAGCGCAACACGATAGGGTTGGAGGCGTCTTTCGTTCCGGGGACGGAAACATAGTCGCTTAGATGAATCGTGTTTTCATTCTCACCGCCCTGCGCGGCGCGTTCCAAAACGCGGAACGGCGACATCGTGGGATTTTCGGCCTGCACAGAAGCGATACGCGTCTGCAAGTCATTGTATGTCTTGGCTTTGATGGCTTCCGAATACTGCTGCTGGAGGGCCTTGTATTCCTTGCTGGACTTGTCTGCCATTCCGTCCAGTTTCGCCTTCGCGTCATCCAGCGAACCCGTCGCGGACAACGCGTCCAATGACTTGTTCAGCTTCTTCACCGTCTTGTCTGACAGCGATTCGAATTTCTTGAGGAAATCCTGCTCTCTGATCGGAAACATCGAAGCCGTCCATCCAATGATGACCGCCGCAATGATGATCATGCGAATAATCAGCGACTTTTTCATACCAGTTTGATCCTTGTTGACGTTCTATTATATATATTGTTTGTTTGCTTAGTCCAGCGGCGTCACTTTTTCTCTTCGCCGTCTTTCTTCTCGTCCTTCTTGTCATCCTTCTTAGAAGCGTCCACGGTGGTGTCTTCCATCACCTTGTCAACGGCGCCACGCAGAAATTCGATAACCGTGTTGGGAGCGACTTCCAGTTTGACCGTCTGCTCGGAAACGTATTTAATCGTTCCCAAAATGCCGCCGACCGTGCGCACTTTGTCGCCAACCTTCAGCCGTTTCAGCATTTCGGCCTGCTGCTTCTGCTTCTGCTGCTGCGGCCGGATCATTAGAAAATACATGATTCCCAAAATCGGGATGAAAATCAAAAACTGCCCCATCGCACCCATGCCGCCGCCAGCGGGTGCTCCACCAGCCGCTTGTGCCAAAACACGAATGCCATCCATAAAGATCGTATTCACAACTATCTCCTTAGATATTCACTATGAAATCAACGCGCATCGCCTTGACACGATACGCCGATTATGACTAATCGAAAAAGGAATAACATATCATAAATCCGAAAATTTTCAATAAACTCGTTGAAAAGAAATCATTGCAATCCGCTTCTCACTTTCCGAAATCGGTCTGCCGGCCAATCAGTTGGAAAGGAATCACCTCAAAAGCGGGAATCCGAAGCCATATGGCCTGTAATGTACGCAATGGCAAGTCGATACGCGACCAGTCGATATTGTCGGGAGCCGGATCTTCATTCGTGAACCAGTTGTCCTCCGCCTTGAGCAACGGACGCAACGACTCATCCTTCATCCAAATCCCTTCGCCACCGACGACGACATTGCGGCAGAATTCGTTGTGCAACGGCCATTCTGGTTGGTCATCCATGATTTTCGCCAGTTTCGGATAACGTTCGCTCCATGGCGGCTGGCGGTAGTTGACGGCCTTCAACTTGGCCTCCAGATCCCATTCGTCCGCGCCTCCCGTATTCCATTTCACGTTCTCGCGGCCTTGAGCATTCATCGACAAGGCGGCAAGACAATCAATAAAGATGTTGTTTTTCACGATGTTATGGCGACCGCCGCCGATATGAACTGCATTGGAGACGCGGACAAAGATGTTACCGTCAATCGTGTCGCCGCTGTCGCATTCGTCCAGACAGACGCCCATACTACCAAGACGGCCGTGGTGATGGATATAGTTGCAGCGGACGATGTTGCGCCAACTGCCCCAGTCACGTGTCGTGTAGAGCACCGCAAAATCCGTCTCCAGACAGGCATGATGGATGTCGTTCAACGAAATCTCATGCTCGTTGCCGGAATACATAACGGCTGTATGCGGAAGATCACGCAACTCACACTGTTTGAGAACATTGTGGACTCCCTTTAGCATCACGGCAGCAGAATCGACCATTTGCCAGCGGTTCGTCTCCTCTATCAGGCAATTGACAATCTGGTTGCCGCCTTCATCCAATGTCTTCAAGTCACCGCCGCCCACGGAGACGCCATACGTACCCGTCTGCCTGATGATGCAGTCAAGGATGATATTCGTTTTTCCCTCCAAGTCGATGCCGTAGTCGCCCGTGTTCTCCACACGGCATTTGGCTAGAATATTGTCGTTGCCACGCACCAAAACGCCACCGCCCAGCGTGCAACCGATGTTTAAATTGAAAAGATTCACATTACTGCACCCGTTTAATTGCACAAGTGGCTCCCGCATCTGCGAATAGACGATGCATCCCGTCTCCCGTTCGCCTTTCTTCAACGGCGGCAGCCAGCAGTACAAGACACCAGTTTTCGCATCGACGAACCATTCGCCCTCCGCATCCAATTCCTCCAGGCAGTTGAGAACGCGGAAACGACGTTGTCCTATTCCTGATTGCGGTGTTGCACCAAGCCCATAGCGACTCTTCGCGGAGCAAAGTTCGACTCTCTTTTTCTCTGTATTGACGGCCTTTACGCGAATGATTTCATCATACCAGTCAAGACTCCAGAAACCTTGAAGCCAGACACCGTCATCCACCTTCCAGCGTTCAGCCGGAACGACTTGCGGATTATATTCGAAGACGCCGTTCTTCGCATCGGCATCTCCCGCCTTGCCGCCACGTTCGGCAATCGCCGCCGTCGTCGCCCAGCCATTGTTCGGCCAGCGGGCAAGCGTCATGGGACAATCGCGGAAAAAGACCTCCCCGAACGGAGCCGCGCCGTGCGTCACATCGCCTATGCATCCGAACTCCTTGATTCCAAAGGCTTTCAAATCAACTTGCTGGACAAATGGACGCGCCGTTTCTGCAAGACGATCCAATATCTTCTGGTCTTCCACTGCGGAAAACGCCGTCAGCGGAATCTCAACGCCGCCAATCAATGTCACTTTTCCTTCATTTGTCCAATCGATGGAGGAGAAACGCCGCCCGCTGTCTCGCTTCGTGAAAACCAACGGCGTTTTCAAAGCGTATGTCCCTTCTTTTAAGACGATTGTAACGCCGCCTGGCGGCAAAGCCCCCGCATTCAGCAACGTCCTGACCTGCTGTTGCGCACGATGGATGGTCGCAAACGGCATGTCCTTCCCGCCTGGATTTTCGTCGGAACCGAACGGCGAGACATAGTATTTCAGCGGTTCCCGAAGCAGAGGCTTCTCATCCGCCCCTTTGCACACCATGCACGCAAATACCAAAATCACGCTAAACCAACGCATAACAACTCCATATTCCATGATTTCCCTTCACGTCATATTCAATAAGAACACGATATGAAAAGCCTATTCAGCCAATATGCTCTATAATTTAATATCCAATCCCAATTTTTCACTTATCCGCCTCTTTTTCAAAGCAACAATTTTTCCGTCTGCTCAAGCCACATCACGTCTTATGCGTCTTGCGCATTCTTGCCGCTTGATTTTTCTCTTTTACACTATATTTTACTTGATTAAGACTATACCTTAACATAATAAAAGGACTACCATGGCCCATTTCAACTATCATTCGCTTGATGAACTCAAGGCCGACATCCATGCATTTGGCCTGGACGATAAGATTCCGCTGGACGACGACTTCTCCATTTTCTCCAAACCGTTGAAAATCAACGAGACGTTCACAGTTCCACGCCGTTTTGCCGTCCATCCGATGGAAGGTTTTGATTCGGACGCCGACGGTCGCCCAGGCGATCTCGCCTTCCGCCGCTATGCACGCTACGCTCGCGGCGGCTTCGGCCTCATCTGGTTTGAGGCGACCGCCGTCCTCCATGAGGCCCGCTCCAATCCGTCGCAGTTCTGGCTCCACGAAGGCAGTTGGGAGACGTTTGCGAAACTATTGGCTGAAACACGCCGTATCGCCCGTGAAACCAACGGTTTCGATCCGCTTTGCGTCATCCAGCTGACCCATTCTGGCCGCTATAGCCGCCCAGACGGCGTACCGAAACCGATCATCGCCCATCATTCGCCCTATCTTGATCCAATCCATAAACTTCCGTCAGACTATCCGCTCGTCACAGATGACTATCTCGACCGTCTGCAGGACACCTACGTCAACGCCGCCAAACTCGCTCAAAAGGCAGGTTTCGACGGTATCGACCTAAAAGGTTGCCACCGCTATCTGATGTCCGAACTGTTCGCATCCCACACGCGTGAAGGAAGATACGGCGGTTCGCTGGAAAATCGCACACGCCTCATGCGTGAAACGCTTGCCAAAATCAAAGCCGCCTGCCCAGGCCTGCTCATCACGACGCGCATGAACATCTACGACGCGCTCCCCTACCCCTATGGCTTCGCCATGCAGAAGGATGGTTCACGCGAACCGGACCTCAATGAAACAAACTGGCTGATTGCTTGTCTAAAAGAAATCGGTATCCCGATTGTCAACCTAACCATCGCAAATCCCTACTATGAACCATATTACGGACGGCCTTTCGATATTCCGATCATCGGTGCTCCCGACGCTCCAGAGCATCCGCTACAGGGCGTCGCGCGATTCATCGACATCGTCGGAAAAGTCCAGAAGGCCAATCCTGACCTGCCGGTCATCGGTACAGGCTACACATGGCTCCGCCAATACCTCCCGTATGCGGCCGCCGCCACGCTGAAGCTCGGCAAGGCCGCCATGATCGGTCTCGGCCGTGGCGCATTCGCCTATCCGGACACGCCGAACGATGTCATCCAAAAAGGCGCCATGGATCCGAACAAGTGCTGCGTCACCTGTTCGCGCTGCACGCAGATCATGCGTGACGGCGAACACACGGGCTGCGTCATCCGTGACGCGGCGACCTACGCGAAGCCCTACCAAGCCGCCAAAGAGCACGCGTTAGCAAGGCTCAAGGCATAGCCTTGTACCTTGCGCTTATAAGTCTATTGTCATTGTCTAACATTTGAAATACTGCATTCCACATTCGGTTTAGCCTAGAGCTTCTAGAGCTTCTAGAAAAAAGGAGATTCCTATGAGCTACGATCCAAATGAATACCGCCGAGCCGCAGATGAAACCATCTATGTGCCGCCGCAGGAGAAAGAAGCCGTCCGCACCGCATCGTTCATCAACAAAGTCTATGGTCTGATGACGCTCGGTCTCTTTTTGACCGCTTTCATCGCCCATAGTGTGTTCAACTATATTCCGCTGGAGACACTTGCGCGAGTCATCGTCCCGTGCCTTGTAGGGGAAATCCTACTCGTCATCGTGCTATCCGTTGCGGTTACGAAACTATCGCCAGCGGCCGCCTTCCTCTGCTTCATCGGCTACGCGGCGCTCAACGGCGTGACGCTTTCGACGCTTTTCTATAGCTATCGCATGGGTTCCATCGCGCAAGCCTTCTTCATCACGGGCGGCACGTTCGGTGTCATGAGCCTCTACGGACTCGTCACGAAACGCGATCTCACATCGCTCGGCAATCTGTTGCTCATGGGATTGCTTGGACTGATCATCACGAGCATCGTCAACATCTTCCTCAAATCCTCCGCCGTAGAACTCGTCACGAGCGTTCTCGGCATCATCATCTTCGTTGGCCTAACGGCATATGATACGCAGAAGATTAAGAAAATCAACGACATGGGAATAGACCACGGCGGCATCGCCGTCATCGCGGCGCTCTCCCTCTATTTGGATTTCATCAACCTCTTCCTCTACATCCTCCGCTTCACTGGCCGCAGAAAGTAATTACTTTTTTATCATAACCAACAACCAAAGGCGAATCATGAAACGATCTATCTGCTCCCTCCTTTCACTGTGCGCTTGCCTTTCGGCAACCGCCGCCGACTTCGCATTCAACTTCAACACGGAAAGCGATTTCAAAATCTGGCAGATCAGCTCCCAGAAGCTTGAACCGCTCACACCCGCGAAAGACTACGCGATCTTCAGCCTCAACTGCCTGCGTTTCAAGACGCCCAAATGGAAAAAAGGCATGCCCGAATGGCCGTCCTGCCAAGCCAAACCGCTCATCGCGGATTGGTCGGAATACGACCGCCTGCTCATCGACATCACCAATCCGAATCCCGAAACACAGCGCCTTTCACTCTTCATCTCCGATTCGAAGATTCCCTTCCGCCAAGCCCTTGGCGATGGCTTCAACATCGAAGGCAGCGGTTGCACACGTTGCGTCGTTGATCTTGCCAAATTCCCCAAAACAGTCAACCGCAAGGACATATCCATCATTCATATCTTCACGCAGCGCCCTGAAGCGGATATGGATCTTTTCATTGGCGATTTCATGCTCCTCAAGAAAGGCGAAAAGCTTCCGGAAGCTCCCACTAGCTTCGTGAAGAAACTCACCGCGCTCAGCGCTCCTTCGCTCACCGCCGCCAAAGAAGCCGCAGAGAAAGTCATCAAAGATCTTGACAAACTCTGCGACAAGCCCGAACTGCGCGACAAACTCGCCGACGCCAAACGCACCATCCACCGCCGCCTCGGCAACTGCGAACGCAAACTCGCCAAAGAAGATCTCACGATGGCGGAATACAATGAACTTAGAGAAACGTTGGCGGAAATGCCCGAAACTTTCAACCGCCTCCCCTCCATTCTGAAATTCCAACGTGATTCCATCATCGCGGGCTTCGACAACCCGAAGATGCTCGTCGGAACCGCCAGTTCCATGGTCAAAATCCTCCCGAAAGACATGCCGTTTGACGTGCAGGTCGTCAAAACCGTCGAACTCTCGCTCGCCCGCAACGAATGGGAAAGCGTGCAGGTCGCCGTCATGCCGCGCGGCAACAACGAACTCAAGAACGTGACTATCGAAGTCACCGCTCTGAAAGATGAAAACGGCAACAAGCTTGAAAAAGTCGATACGGACACGGTCGGTTACGTAAAGACTGTCAAACGGCCGCCTTACGCCGTCTCCTACGTCGGCTGGTGGCCGGATCCCATCCTCCGCGGTTGCCAAAACGTCAACATCAAGCCGCGTGACATCCAGACCTTCTGGCTCCGCTTCCGCGCGGGAACCACGCAACCCGCCGGCATCTACACGGGTCAAGCCATCGTCAAAGCCGAAGGCGCCGATCCTGTGACGCTTGATCTGCAGATCAAAGTCCGTGATTTCAACGTCCCCGCCAACACCGCTCTGCCGACCGCTATCACGTTTGGATTCAACAATAAACAGTGCTGCGTCAAGGAAGACTACGATACCATGAAGTTCAAATATTCCGACTTCCTGGCGGACTATCAGATCGACTACGACCACCTCTATCGCAGCGGCTCGCCCGACTTCGACATCATCCAACGCCTCCATAAACAGGGCCGTCTTACCGCCTTCAATCTCGGCAACGTCTTCAACGGCGGCGTCGAAGAAAAAGGCTTCGAAGAGAAGATGAAACAGACCATCGACCGCATCCGCCCCGCCTATGAAAAGGCGAAGGAGCTCGGCCTCCTCGAATACGCCTACATCTACGGCTTTGACGAACGCGGCCAAGACCAGTTCGCGATTCTCGAACGCTGCGCGAAAGCCCTCCGCGAAGCCTTCCCCGAAGTCCTGCTCATGACCACCAGCTATGATGCTACTTACGGCGCCAATTCCGTCGTCAAGACCATGGACGCATGGTGCCCCCTCACGCCTGTCTATCAGCGTACCGTTGACAAGATTCCAGCCGCTCGCGCCGCCGGTAAATACGTCTGGTGGTACATCTGCTGCGGCCCCCACAACCCGTTCACCAACTGGTTCGTCGAATACGCCGCCATCGAGTCCCGCCTCCTCATGGGCGCCCAGACGGCAAAATTCCGTCCCGACGGCTTCCTCTACTACCACACCTCCATCTGGAATAATAATAAAGGTATCGACTGCGCCGCAGGACCTTACACCACATGGAATCCGGTCTCCTGGACCGTTTACCACGGCGACGGATCCCTCTTCCACTGCGACAGCGACGGCAATCCGCTTCCCTCCATCCGCCTCGAAAACTATCGCGACGGACAGGAAGATTACGCCTACTACTGCATTCTGGAAGACGCTGTCAAGCAAGTAACGGACAAGCAGCTCATCACGGCGGCTGAAAGAAGATGGCTGAAGGAAGCCAAGGAAGCCCTCATCGTTCCAGAATCCCTCGTGAAAGGCATGGACGTCTATTCCCGCGACCCGCAGGAACTCCGCAAATGGCGCGACCATATCGCGGATCTCATCGAAGAATGCGGCTTCTCCGCGAAAATCAATCCATGGAAAGGCGTCTTCGGCGTTCGCGGCTGGAGAAAGTAAACAGAGCTAAAAGCTTAAAGCCGAAAGCTTAAAGCAAATGCATAAGCCTCACCGCTATAAAACCAATAGCGGTGAGGCAATTTGTGTCCATTCGTGTTAATTCGTGGTTCTAACTAACTGAAAAACAAAGAGGTAGCGCATGAACAACGTCAGAGATTTCGGCGCCGTCGGCGACGGCGTGACCAAAGATACGGCGGCCATTCAGAAAGCCATCGACGCAGGCGGAATCGTGCACTTCCCTCCGGGAACCTATCTTTCTGGAACCCTTTATCTTAAGAGCAATGGTGGTCTGGAGTTGGAGCCAGGGGCGACGCTTCTGGCTAGCCCCGATCCACAAGACTACAACGCCGCTGATTTCTGCCCGCAGAACTGGTTCTCCATCAACGAAATCGCTAGCGGCGGCCATTTTATCGTCTGCCTTGAACAACACGATGTCATCATCCGTGGCGGCGGAACCATCGACGGCAACTATCCCGCCTTTCTCAACGAATTGGAACCCAATGGTTTGTGGTACAAACGCACATGGCGTCCCTCCCAGATGCTCTATTTCTGCGAATCGCAGAACATCTGGATTGACGATGTCAATCTGCGCAATTCCCCCTACTGGACGTGCTTCCTGCATGGCTGCGATTACGCGACCATCAGCAACGTCCACATCCATGGCGACGTCCATGTCCCCAATCAAGACGGCATCGACATCGACTGCTGCCGTTTCATCACCGTAACCAACTGCGTCATCGATTCTTCCGATGACTGCATCACCCTCCGCGGCGATGATGCGCGACTGAATAAATCGAAGCCCTGCGAGATGGTCGCCGTCTCGAACTGCGTCCTTAAGAGCGGATACGCCAACGCGTTGCGCATCGGCGTCGGTAGCGGTATCGTGCGCAATTGCACATTCTCCAATATTGTCATTACTGAGACTCGTACCGCCGTCTGCGTCATTTCCAAATATGGTCCTAAAAGTATTAAAGGCGTCACGATTTCAGACGTCTCCTTCTCGAATCTCCAGCTAGACGTCGAACGTTTTCTGAATTTGAAATTGGACAACGCCGACAATTTTGAAATAAAAAGTCCCTCCTCCATCAGCCGAATCCATTTTTCGCAGATTCGCGGCAAGACGACGCTGACGTCCTATATCCATGGCAACAACGTCGGAACCATTTCTGATATAGGATTTTCCGACATTGATCTGGCCTACGGTGGTTGTGGTCCATGCCCCGAACGGAACGCCAAAGGCTGGTGGGGCCGCTCCTCTACAGACGCCGCCTTCGAAATCAAACACAGCCAATCCATCGATTTTGACAAAGTTCGCGTCCATTGGTTGACCGACAATCCCGCCTGGACGACCGATTTTGACATCGTCGCCTCACAGGACATCGTCGTCAACGACAACTGCCGCCCCGCCAAAGGCATCCGCAGACGGTAAAAAGGCACTGTCTACATCAGAAAGCTATATGAGATATGAACCTGTCGGGAATACCGACAAGTTCATACGACACAAAAACATCAGCTGAAAACAGTATCCATATTAAAACTTTATCATGAGAATCGTTCTTGACGAACAAGCAACCGTTCGGAAATTCCGAATAGTTCGCAAGTATGGGACACAGTAATTTTCTGTTAAGTCACATATTGCAAATTCGCCATGGAAACACAAACAACAAGAGATTTCAGTTATTCGGAAAATACGAACAACTGCCGCCTCGCCAAAGGCATCCGCCAAAGATAACGATTTCTAGTTGTTCACCTCAAACGCAAACAATCTGCATGATGGGGCGCCCCATGTTTCTGTCGGAACGATGCGGACGGCGCAGCCGTCGCAATCCAAATCGATGAACACAAGCCGTTGGTGATTGGTTGTGGTTTCCCAAAACGTTTTCCATGCGCCATTTGCGTCTTTCACATCCAAATGGAACGATTTCACGAGCGTGGCGGGAACAGGACGGTCTGGTTGGTTCAATGGATAGTTCGACAGCAGATTGCGCTCTTCGTAATAGTCGCAATCGCCCTGCCCTTTGCGGTTCAAATCGCTGTCGAAAATCAGCCGTGCGCGTTTCAGCGAAACCGTCCTCCCGAAATCGTATTCCGCCCAGCCGTCTGGCTGGCATGACCAGACGTTCTCCTGTCCGTCCAGCGGTCGGTCGATGCCGTTTCGCAACGGCTCCGGATCACCTTCAGAAGCATGCAGAATAGCGTTTTTCGATAATTCCGCAATCGGACGAACATGCCATGGCAGATAGCAGTCGTCGTCCATAAGCGTATTCTGAAGTTCTTGAATATGAGACTTATAGACACCTCTCGGCGTTAATCCGTTGGCGACGGCGATAGCCGCCGCCACGCCGACTGCCTGGCCGACTGTCGCGCAAGTCGCCATGACACGCGTCGAACTCAATGCCGCATGCGTCACGGAGATGTTCCGCCCAGCGAAGAACAGATTTTCCACGTTTCGCGAGTAGAGGCTTCTATAAGGGATGCCGTAGGGCGACGGCGCGGGATAGTTCGTGTTCGGGCGGCCCGTGCCGTTCATGCCCGCCGGATCGTGGTCGTCCATCGGCCAGCCGCCGTAGGCGACCATGTCGTCGAAACGCCCTTCCGCCTTGATTTCCTGCTGCGTCAAAATATGGTCGCCTAGATAGCGGCGCGACTCGCGTTTGCCCGGCAGGAAGCCGACCCAATCCAAAATCCAATTGTCCGCCTTGTGGTCGCCGTGGTTTTTGATATGGTCCCACACGCCGAAGGCGACGGCGAGCAGGCGGTCGCGAATGACTTCCGTGTCACGGATGGAATCGTCTTCGCCGCCCAGTTCGATCCACCAGAAGTTGCTCAAGCCGCGGTAGCCATGGCCGCGATTCGGCATGTCGTCGTCCGTCAAATACTTGTTCGCCCATGCCGGCGGGATGAATTTCTTCGGCGAATCCGTCTCTCTGGCCTGGATGAGACAGCTCATGCCCATCGTTTTCAAATCCTCTTCGTCCGGCCCGAAATCCTCTCCGAATTCATTGCGTGCCTCCCGTCCGATGCGGAAATCCGCTCCAGACAACGGTGCAAGAATCGAATCGCCCGAACAATCCGCAAATAACTCCGCCTCTACGACATGCCACGTCTGCGTCGTCAACTGCCAGCCTTTCACAGATGTGATCCGCTGACCATTCATCGTCAAATCGTTCACAGAGCAATTCAAAATCAGTTCAAGATTCGGCTGGAAACGGACGGATTCGTAAGTGATGCTGTCCCAAATCGACCAGTTCAGCTGCGGGTTGCGGTAATTGTTCTCAAGCTTCAGCTCCTCCACGTAGCCTGTCTCATGGACGTCGTTCCGCGCCCCCGAAATCCACATCCTGCATTCGCTGGACGCATTGCCGCCCAGAACAGGACGATCCTGTATCAAAACCGTCTTCGCCCCATGACGCGCCGCCGCCACGGCCGCCGCCATGCCCGCCAGACCGCCGCCGACCACGCAGAATTCCGCTTTATGCTGGATTGTTTCCATCATTCATTTCCTATGCCTGTCATGTTCAATTTCGTCCAATCCTTTCATTATAATGTCATTCCGATTTTTTGAAAATGAATCCACACGATTTATAGTAAAACGCTTTTTTTCAGACAACCTTTTTTCGTTCACCATTTATCAAAAAGGATCTTCCATGAGCAATCCAGTCTCCATCATGCCCTGCCTCGACATGCAAAACGGCCGCGTCGTCAAAGGCGTCCATTTCGTCGACATCGCCGACGCGGGCGATCCCGTCGAATGCGCACGCGCCTATTGCGCCGCCGGAGCCGATGAACTCGCGCTTCTCGACATCTGCGCCACCGTTGAAAACCGCGGCACCCTGCTGGACGTCGTCAAACGGACGGCAGCCGCCTGCTCCGTCCCGTTCACCGTCGGCGGCGGCATCAAAGATGTCAAATCCGCGGCGGAAGTCCTCAACGCGGGCGCCAACCGCGTCTCCGTCAGCTCCGCCGCCTTCCGCAAGCCGGAAATCATTCCGGAAATCATCAAAGAGTTCGGCGTCAACGCGTTAACCGTCGCCATCGACGTCGATGTCAATCCGAAACTGCCGTCCGGCTACGAAGTCTATATCGACGGCGGCCGCACCGCCACGGGCGCCGACGCCATCGAATGGGCCAAGAAGGTCGATGGCTACGGCGTCAATGTCATCCTGCCGACCTCCAAGGCCGGCGACGGCGCGAAGACCGGTTATGACCTGCCCGTCATCAAAGCGATGGCGGACGCCTGCAAGGCCACCATCGTCGCCTCCGGCGGCGCTGGCAAACTGGAGCACTTCCTCGACGCCGTGAAGGCCGGAGCAACCGTCCTCCTCGCCGCCTCCGTCTTCCATTTCCACATGATCGACATCGGCGAACTGAAAGCGTATCTGAAGGCGAACGGCGTCGCCGTCCGCTGATTTTCCGCCACAAACATAGAAAATACGCACAGGAAATCCATCACCGTGAAATCCAACGGCATGATGTTCCTGTGCGTTTTTTTTGCAATCCACCCATTCTCCATCACCAATCAAATACATATCTCATTGCGATTGTTTTTTTTACAGCATATTCTATTCTTGTTTGACTTTTGTTTCTGACAGGATATAATAATAGTCAAAGTACAAACATTTATATTTATCTATATTTCATTGGAGGATTGCATGAAAAACTACCTACTGATTATTATGCTGGTTTTGGCAATCGTCATCAGTTCAATATTATGCAGACAAATATCGCGTTCGAATGAACGAATCCGCGAGCAGATTGCGGAATTGGAGGTGGAAATCGAACAGTCGAAAAAGCCGAAAGCCGTTGCACGAAATTCGCAATCCACACAAAATCAACCAGAAGCGGTGCCTTCTTCCGCCCATGCAGCGAACATGGAACTTCGCAAGGAAAAGCGGATTCTCGAAAAGCAGGTCACCAAACAGAAACAAGCCGACAATGAGTTTGACAAAATCATCAGTCCGTCGCTTAGGGATAAACGACGCGAAATCACCCTTGCGGAACTGGAGAAGCTCGATCCAGCGGCATACACCCATCATCTTGAAAGCATCCAGGCGGAGGAGCGGCGCAAAAGGGAGAAAATGGAACAGCGCATGAATTTCATTGCGACCATGGACACCACTTTTCTGTCAGCGGAGGAGAACAACCATCTGAAAGAGTATCTCCAACTGCTGAACCAAGCATACGAAATGAGACTCAACGGCGAAAAAGTTCCAAGGGAGATGTTCACAGGCTACCTCGACATTCGCAATCTTGTCAACAAGTACTGCCTAGCTGCCATCGGCTGCAGCAATCCGAGCTTGCCGGACGCCCAGATGAACCTCCTTATATGGAGCCAGACACCACGTTACAGGGTTCTGAATCCGCTGCCGTCCATTCCGTCAACTTCAAAAGGAGGCAGACCATGAACAACAGCATGAAAACCGCCATCGCGATTCTCGGCGTTCTCCTTGTCATCTGCCTGGCCGTTCTCTACAGCCTCTCTTCCCAACGGAAAGAATTGCTGGAGGAGTTGGACGGCCTGCGCAAAACACGAGCGGAAGCCACGTTGCAGATATCCGACACATCGAATGCCATCGAAGAGGCCAATCAGCGAACAGCCTCCATCAGAAACTCCGCAAAAGGCGAAAAGCTCCAGAAGGAAATCGACCAATTGGAGGCCCAGAAAGAGCTACTGGAACAGATCAGAATTGAAAAAGAAACAGCCGCCGCGTTTGAAAAAGTGGGCCTCGGACACGGGATGATGGGTTACGAAGTTGGCGAAAATCCGACGGCGGTCCACCGACAGAAAATTCAGGAACAACAGGAAGGGCTGGACACGAGATTTCGGCAGTTCGGCGAATTCGTCCAGAACTGCGACCTCACAGCCCTTCCTGAACAGGAACGGAAGACGCTGACAGAGTATATGGCGCTTCGGAAGAAATGGAACGACATCATCTATGATCCGCAGGTGGCGGTTGAAGAGAAACTCGAGACCTACAAGGCATCCCAAGCTTTGGACAATTCAGTCAGAGCGATTCTGGAAAAGCTTTTCAATTCCCAGCACAGCGAAGAATACGCGGCTTTCAAGGAAATGCACGACAAGCTATGGCGGATTTTCCAAAATGACGCCCGTACGAAGATTTGGGCCAACATCCATATCACGAATGAAAAAGGCGAAAAGGAAGAAGTCATCCATCAGTACTGAGACAAAGACAATCGGTCATCTTCCAATGAGCCACTTGCTTTTAGCTTTCGGCTTTTAGCTTTAAGCTAAAAAAGCCTCCCATCGGGAGGCTTTTACATGGTGCCCTCGCGCGGACTCGAACCGCGGACCAATTGATTAAGAGTCAACTGCTCTACCGACTGAGCTACGAGGGCATAAATCCGTTGTTGGTGCCCTCGCGCGGACTCGAACCGCGGACCAATTGATTAAGAGTCAACTGCTCTACCGACTGAGCTACGAGGGCACTATGTTTTCAAAAAACGCCTAATAAAATAGCCCGGAATTGACTTTTGTCAAGAATTCCGGGCTGATTTTTCGTCTTTTACGACGCGATGCTGTGATTAGCAGTCAAACGCATGGCCGGCGGAGCCGAGGACTTCGCGGTTCTTGCGCATGTACAGCTGCTTGAGGGCTTCGCGGGCGGGGCCGAGGTATTTGCGCGGGTCAAATTCTTCGGGCTTGTCGTGGAAGACCTTACGGACGGCGGCGGTCATGGCGAGACGGCCATCGCTGTCGATGTTGATCTTGCAGACGGCGCTCTTCGCGGCTTCGCGGAGCTGGTCTTCGCCGATACCGATGGCGTCTTTCAGTTTGCCGCCGTTCTCGTTGATGATCTTCACGAGATCCTGCGGGACGGAGCTGGAGCCGTGGAGGACGATCGGGAAGCCGGGGATGCGCTTTTCGATTTCGTGGAGGATGTCCAGGCGGATCTTCGGATCGTCGCCGGGCTTGAACTTGTAGGCGCCGTGGGACGTGCCGATGGCGATGGCCAGGGAGTCAACGCCAGTGCGCTTCACGAATTCTTCGACTTCTTCCGGCTGCGTGTAGATGTGCTTCGCGGCTTCGACGTCGTCTTCCTTACCGGCCAGAATGCCGAGTTCGCCTTCGACCGTCACGTCATACTTGTGGGCGTATTCGACGACCTGCGCGGTCTGGGCGCAGTTTTCGTCAAACGGCAGCTTGGAACCGTCGATCATGACGGAGGAGAAGCCGTAGTCAACGCAGCTCTTGCAGGTCGCGAAATCCGGGCCGTGGTCCAGATGCAGGCAGATCGGGATCAGCTTGCCGTCTTTCTGGATTTCTTTCGCGTATTCCGTCGCGCCCTGGGCCATGTAGCGCAGCAGCGTCTGGTTGGCGTATTCACGAGCGCCCTTGGAAACCTGCAGGATCAGGGGGGACTCGGTCTCGACGCAGGCCTGGATGATGGCCTGGAGCTGTTCCATGTTGTTGAAGTTGTAAGCGGGAATGGCATAACCGCCTTTCACGGCTTTCGCAAACATTGCGCGGGTGTTCACAAGACCCAGATCTTTGTAATTAACCATCTTTTTCTCCTGTTGGTTGATTTTTTTTACGGCCGAATCGACCGCTTATTGAAAAAAGCTTTTAATACTATAATGTAATACATCTTTCCTAATTATCAATCCTTTTTCACCATCATATCTCAACAAGGCGTCCCATGAAACACATTCTTCCGTTGTTCTTCCTGAGCGCGGCCGTCATCGCCGCCCCGCAAATCGCACCGACGACGTTTCCGACCAAAGACGTGCCGATCGTGGACCGAATCTTCAATCCGCCACCGCCAGACCAAGACGCCTCCACTGCCTTGCAGGCCGCCATCGACGAACTCGCGAAAGCCGGCGGCGGCACGATTTTCATCCCCGTCGGACATGTCCGCATCGAAACGCCCATTATTTTAAAGGAAGGCGTCGTTCTCCGCGGCGACAGCGGCGTGTTCCCCAAACGGCAGCTTGGAACCGTCTTCGACATCGCCTGCGGCAAAGGCCAGCCGAACGGCACGCCAACCATCGGGATGGAACGCGGCACAGGCCTCCGCGAACTCACCTTCTGGTATCCCGAGCAAAACGCCTCCTCGCCCGTCCCCTACCCATGGACCGTCTATGCCACCGCCAAAAACTGCGGCAACAATACGACCATTCTCAATTGCGTCTTCCTAAATCCTTGGAAAGCAATTAGAATTGGCCCGGAGTGGAACGAACTGCACACCATCCGCAATACAATCATCTATCCATTCGAAACAGGTGTCTTCCTTGACTTTACGACCGACATCGGCCGACTCGACGACCTATCCATTCTCTCCCCAAGATACGCCACCAACACATATCCGGACATCCCGAACCTCGCCAATCCAAAACTGGACGGCATCGACTCCGTCGGCATCGACATCGGCCGTTCCGATTGGGAGTACATCCGCCATCTCCATATCGACAGCATGAAGACAGGCGTCCGCTTCCGCAGAGGCCAGAAAGGCACGACGAACGCCGTGATGGCGCACAGTTCCATCACAGGATGCGAGACATCCTTGGAAATTAACGCCGTAAACGGTGTCGGCGTCTCACTCTACTCATGCACGCTTTTGGCGTCCAAACACGCCGTTCTGACAACGCCTCTTTTCGAGACGGTCGCACAGTTCAACCGCTGTACTCTCATCGCGTTAGGCGGTGCAGAAACTGTCCGGGCCAATGGAAGCGGCCTTCTGACATTCGACGCCTGCGATTTCCACAGAGCACCAAACAACGGCATCGTGGCGGAAGCGGGTCGCCTGCAATTTGTCAACTGCGACATCGCCTTGCCGGGCAATCCAAAGGATATGCAGCCATTCAAGATCAAACTCGCGCCCAATGTCAAGCAGGCTCATCTGCTCGGCGGTTCGCTTGCGTTATGGGGCACAGTCGAAAACAACGCCACCAATATCGATTTCATCCAGTCGGATGTCGATTCCGCCTCCTTACCACCGCGTGAATACAGGTTGCGGGACGTGAGGTACAATAATGGTTTCCAGTTCTTTCAATCCAAAAATCTCGTACTGGCAACAGATTACGGTGCTTCCCCAGATTTGGACGACAACGGCCCCGCCTTCCAGAAGGCGTTGGACGCCGCCGCCAAAATGGGCGGCGCGACGGTCTATGCACCCGCAGGCTTATACCGTTTCAAGACGAACATCACCGTTCCGACAGGCGTCGAACTGCGCGGTTGCTTCAGCGTGCCACATCATACGGTCTCCGGCGGCACCGTCCTTATGCCGTTGCAAGGGAAGGACGATGAAAAAGGCACGCCATTCGTGTCACTACAGCCCAAATCCGGTCTGAATGGCCTAAGTTTCTGGTATCCAGAACAAAGCACAGCCGACCCCATCCCCTATCCATGGACCGTCCGAAGCCTCGGAGCGGACTGCTGGATTGTCAACACGAACATCGGCAACGCCTGGCAGGGAGTCGATTTCCTGACGAACCCGTCAAACAACCACTACGTCAACTATCTGTCAGGCGGCATGATACGGCGTGGCTTGCAAGTCGGCAACTCCAACCATGGCATGGTCATCGATGTCCAGTTCAACCCGCACTACACCCACCGCCTGCCCTCCTATCTCCCGCATCAAAAGCTGCCGGACTTCTTCTCCTTCATCGACTACCAGCGGGCGAATCTGGACGCCATCGTCGCAAAGGACGCCTTGAACGAGACGATGATCGGCAACTTCCTCTACGCTGCACGCGACGGCCTCCGCTTCCAAGGCAAATGCACGGGCGACATTCTCATGCACGGCGCGGACACCGTCTGGAGTCCCGTCGCGCTTGAATGCGACACCATTGACAACCGCGTCAACCTGAAAGACTGCGAGCTCCGCTTCGCCCTCGCGCAGCTTGTCCCGATGGGCAAGGGAGTCGTTGGAGGCATCGTGACGCGGCCATCATTTACAGGCAAAGCCATTTTTGCCAACTCGCAATTGTGGGGCGGTGCCGCACCAACTGCCAAACTCGACGGCGACGGCACGGTCATTCTGGATCAATACAACTCGCTCGTTGGGCCGGTGACCGTCAACAAAGGTGACTGCCAGCTGGTTGCGGCGCATTTCACAAACGCCACGTTGTCGCCGCATATCAGTGTTGAAAAAGAAGCCCGCCGTTTCAGAAGCCTCGCTACTTCCACGCCTGCCAATTCCATCGTCGCCGAATATCCAGAAGGCGTTGATGTCAAGATGATTGCGAATTCACAGCCAGTTCTTCCGCCCATCGCGAAAGACGCTGTTGTCCCGAAATGGCGGGTCGATTTCGAAAGCGAATCCAATCCGTCAGTCATCCAAGACACCATCGCGCAGACCGGCGGCGGCATTCGCCAATTCTCCGACTATTCCTGCCGCGTCGTCGAACGCGATGACGCGCATTCTGGCAAGCATGCATTGCGTTTGCAGGGCAAATCTGATGATGCTTCATACTCCCATGTCTATTTTGAAATCTTCCATGGCCCCTTCACCATCATGCCCGATACGGTCTTCCGTTACTGGATCAAGCCGTTGAACGAGAAGGGGTTGAATACTGGTCTCGACATCCATTTCACAAACGGAAAGGTCATGCGCGACTCAAACTTCCGCTCCCGTAGCGGCGTCATGCAGCATATAGGAAACGTCAAAGGCAAGCTCGGCGAATGGACGGAAGTCGTCATCGATCTCGGCAAGACCGTCGCCTGCGGCTGGACCATTGAGAAAATCATGGCCGCCTACGATTCCCGTAACGGCGGCGAACGCGTCGATGTGCTGTTTGACGACATCGCCCTCGAATCTCCAATGCCGTTGGCGGCTTGGCATCCCACCGTCACCCCCACCAGCGGAACCTATCCAGAGGGCACGAAACTCACTATCGACAACGCCTCCGGCCTGACCATCCGTTACACGATGGATGCCTCCAACCCGACATCGTCCTCTCCCGCCTACACAGGCCCAATCACCTTGCCGAAAGGGACTTATGAATTCAAATACGCTTTCTTCAACGAAAACAACGAAATCATCCCCTTCTTCTTCTCCCGCTCTTACAATATAAAATAAGCATTCATGCCTCGCCCTTTGGGAGAGGTGCCGCCCAGCGGCGGAGAGGGCTCAAGTCCACACGAAGCGTGACATACCGTCGCGAAGCGACACCGCGCGAAGCGCGGAACCATGCTTAACCACAGGCAAGCGCCTCGAAGACCACGGCGTAGCTAAAGGCGAAGACGGGCGGAGTGGCGCACAGCCTGTGGGAAGACATCTCTCTAATACAGCGCTCGTAAGAGCGCCACTATTTATCAGAAGGATGACGTTATGCTCTCCAAACTGACTATTTCAGAAAATCGCCGCGCCATCGTCACCGATGACGGCAAACCGTTCTTCTATCTAGCGGACACGGCATGGGAGCTCTTCCACCGCCTCACGTTCGAAGAGGCCGACTTCTATCTGCAGAATCGCGCCGCCAAAGGCTTCAACGTCGTCCAGGCGGTTGCTCTAGCGGAATGCGACGGCCTCAACCAACCCAATCGCAACGGCCATCGACCGTTCATCGACAACGATCCCGCATGCCCCTATGAGCCTTATTGGCAACATGTTGACGCTGTTGTCAGACACGCCAACGAACTCGGCCTCTATGTCGGCCTCCTGCCGACATGGGGCGACAAATGGAACAAAAAGTGGGGCGTAGGGCCGGAAATCTTCACGCCGGAAAATGCCCGCCCCTACGCAAAATGGCTCGCCAACCGCTATCGCGACGATGCCATCATCTGGATTCTCGGCGGCGACCGCCCCATCGAAAACGACCTTCATCGCCGCATCACGGAAGCCTTCGCTGAAGGCCTTCGCAAAGGCGACGGCGGAAACCATCTCATCACCTTTCATCCAACAGGCGGACAGTCCTCAAGCATTTGGTTTGCAAATAGTAATGTTCTGGACATCCACATGATCCAGTCCGGCCATAGCCGCAGTCCGCAGGCGTTGAAATTCCTCCGCAACGACTGGTCGCTCACGCCGCCGCGACCTTTCATCAACGGCGAGCCCGCCTACGAAGCGCATCCAAACAACTTCCAAGGCGGTTATGAAGGTTGGTTGGACGAATCGGATGTCCGCCGCGACCTCTATTACACGATCTGTTCGGGCGCGGCAGGTTACACCTACGGCGCACATCCCATATGGCAGTTCTGCAATCCAACGCTAAATCCGCCCATCAATCAGCCGCGCATGACATGGCGTGAGGCACTGGAACTTCCTGGAGCCAAACAACTTGCCATCGCGAAAAAACTGCTGGAGGAATTGCCGACAACGTTACGCGAACCCGCAGACAACTTCTTGAACGCGCAGGAAAAACCAATCCTTCCCGCCGTCGCCTGCCGTGATGAAGCAGGCCAATGGGCACTCATCTATCTTCCTGAATCGCAGACAGTTGACATCAATCTCAATATTCTTTCAAAGCTTCCCGCAGAATCCGTGTTCATCAACCCACGGACGGGCCAAATTACTTCCACGGAACAACTTGCGGCAAATGAAACCACCCATCGCTTCATCCCACCAGCCAGTTTCGACAACACCCGCGACAGCCTACTTCTTCTGAAAACCGCCCACTTCGCGGAGCTAAAAGCTTAAAGCTCAAAGCTTAAAGCAAATACAATCGCATGATGTCGTATTCTCTATGCGAAGCGCCATTTGAACCGCCGAGCCGCCGGAGGCCGTTACAGTTTTAGCATTCAAAATTTCATAATCCACATCAAGATTCTTCAATAGTTGTCGGCCTCGGCGGCGAGGCATATTGGTGTTCATTGGTGTCCATTCGTGGTTCTTCATCGTCCAGTGATTTTCCGTAACATCCATGCGATGCGAGCCAGACGCTTAGCGCCATGGCGTGACGCGATTTCCAGCGTCTCGTTACGGGCCAGATCTCGATTGCTGTTCGCCAACCCACCAAGCTCCATATTCACCTGCGGATCCTTCACATACGCCAAATTCATGCCCGCTTTGTGGAAACGCCAGATCCAATCGTAGTCGGCAGAAATCTTGTATTTGACATTGTATTTTCCGATGGTGTCGTATGTAGTCCGCCGTACGAATAGGCCCGGATGCGGCACAGGCATCATGAACGGCAGAAAAACACTTAAGCATTTCGGATAGAACACTTTCTCCTCTCGACCATATTCATTCACAAACCGCGTGGGACAAGACACGGCGCCGCATTTCGGATGCTTTTCCAACACATTTTCAACGCTTTCCAACGCCGTCGGTTCATACCAGTCATCGCTATTCAAAAGACCGATGATATCGCCCGTCGCTTCGGAAACCCCTTGATTCCAGGCATCTGGAATGCCAGCCGCACCTGCATGACGAACTTGTTGCAGAATTCGAACCGACATATTCGAATGCTCCGCCTTTGTCTTGAAATCTTCCAGAATCTCCAACGTCCGATCCGTCGAACCGCCATCGACGAACAAATATTCGTCAGGCCGCCGCGACTGTTCCATGACGGTCTTCAACGTGCGTGGCAACGTCCGTTCTGAGTTCCAACATATCGTTATCAGACTGATTTTCATAATGATACGTTTTTCGACTCGCCCAATTTCACCGCTCCACGCAACGCCAGCTGACGGATCAGCAACGTCTGCCGACGTTCAATTTGCCGGAATTTCGCCAGAATACACATCCCGCTGAAATACACGAAGAGAATCAGCAGATACAGCAGGAAGTCCGTACCACGGCCGATTCCGATGAGATTCGCGCACCGTGTTGACAAATCCGGCCAAATGACGAAGACGACGCCCAATAAGAACTGCAAAATGAAAAACAGTCGCCCGAACAATTTGTTCCGCAGCACAAGCCAGGCCAGAAATCCCATGAGAACCAGCCCAACAATCAAGATGACTTGAATCCAACTCATTATTTTCCAGTTCCTTACATGATTTTATTGAGGATCAAATCAATGAGAATATTCAGCGAATTGGTCCATTTCTGGCCTTTTGCCTGCGAATAATCCGTATATCGAATCGTGACAGGCACTTCCTTCACCGATAGTTTTGCCGCGCGGATCTGACTCATGATTTCCGTGGCATGCGCCATGCGATTTTCCGTCAAGTCAATGGCTTCCAACGCCTTGCGACTTAAGGCACGGAATCCGTTGTGGGCATCCGTCAGCCACATGCCCGTAAAGATGCCATTCACAATTCGTGCACAACGTAGCACAAGTCGTTTTCCTTTCGGAACATGCGCCAAATCCGATTCTCGAAGAAAACGGGAGCCGATGACCACGTCCGCACCCGACTCCAATGCCGCAAGAAACTGCGGAATGTCGTCTTTGTCATGCTGTCCATCCGCATCAAAATGGATGACGGCCTCCGCGCCTTGAGCTTTGGCATAGTCCATACCGGTCTGCAAGGCTGCACCCTGTCCTAAGTTGATGGGATGACGCAAGTAATGAATCGGCAGATCCGCCAGCATGGTGCGCGGGTCTTCACGCGAACCGTCGTCAACAACAACGATTTCGTAGCCGCACGGCAATAGCGACTCGACGGTCCTGCGCAGCGTCTCGCCTTCATTATAGCTTGGTATGACTACATATACATTTTTCATCTGCATGCTCTAAAAAACAAAAGTCGCGAAGCAAATCGCGTCATAAAACGATTTTTTTTATAAAATAGATTAGAAAATCCCATTCGCCAATTATATTAGTGGGTAAAGACAACGAAAAAAACACAAAAACAAATCCATCCGTTACGTTCCCCCACAACAAA